>Ga0247806_10000078_pt1 | contig 59540 bp, 52 predicted proteins | sample UWRJL059202B1_FD_179935 | JGI IMG/M metagenome (GOLD analysis project Ga0247806, IMG submission 179935) | Plant litter microbial communities from Arlington Agricultural Research Station in Wisconsin, United States - UWRJ-L059-202B-1 | ecosystem: Environmental > Terrestrial > Plant litter >... | reverse complement strand
GACGGTACTTCTGTTGCCGAAGTCGACAAGCTGATCGGCGACATCGCGATCCTGCTCGCAGAAAAGCAGTGAGCTAAAACCGTTAAACCGGATTTCGGACTATTTGCGCAAAATGTTTGCAATTTAGCGCGCTTGGTGTACATTTGGGACCAAAACCACGCAAATGTCAAAAACCAAAACCAACTACGGGGCACTGTCCGTAATCATTACCGTTTTCTTTTTCTGGGGATTTTTTGCAGCCGGAAACAACATCCTGATCCCGTTCTGCAAGGAATATTTCAGGCTCGACCAGTTCCAGAGCCAGCTTGTTGACCTCGCTTTCTATTTTGCGTATTACCTCGGTGCGCTGATCCTGTTCATCATCGGCTCCACAAGCGGTTCAGACCCGGTACGGAAATGGGGTTATAAAAAAAGCATTGTCTACGGCTTACTCGTTTCTGTCATAGGCGCAACAGCCATTATAATTTCTGTTCACTATACGACTTTCACGGGTATCTTATTTGGTCTGTTTATCGTTGCCCTCGGCTTTTCGTTGCAGCAGACAGCCGCCTATCCTTTCATCATTTCACTTGGCGACGAATCGACAGGCTCGAACCGTTCCAGTCTCGGTGGCGGGGTGAATAGTCTCGGAACGACCATTGGTCCACTCGTGGTTTCGCTTGCCCTCTTTGGTTCTGCGGCAGTCACGATCAACGCGCAATCCGTTCGCTCGCTGACCCTCGACAAAGTCAGCATCCTCTACATTTGCATCGGCATCCTGTTTATCGGTATTTCTGCCCTGTTTGCATTTTCGAAAAAGCTGCCGAATACCGTTTCTATCGAAAAAACGGAGAAAGCCAACAAGGCACTCGGAACTTTGCTGATCGTGACAGGACTGTTGATCGCCTGCTTTGCGCCCGTTTTCAACAGCTACAAAACTCCTGAAGCGAAACAAGTCGTGCAACTCGAAAAGCAACTGGAACAAGCAGAAGACAACAAAGCAGCTGCCCTTGTTATCCACGAATTAAAAGAAGAAATCCAGGTACTAAAAAGACCGCTTGACAACACGCGCATGCTTTGGCTTTCCTGTGGATTGGTTGTGATCCTGGGCGGTTTGTCGACTTCGTTTGTTTTGTCCAAAAAGAAAAAAGAAGGCTGGGGCGCGATGCAATATCCGCAGCTGATCCTTGGGATGCTGGCCATTTTCATGTATGTCGGCGTCGAAGTCGCGATCGGCAGTAACCTTGGTGAATTGCTGAAACAAAAAGCTTTCGGCGGATTGTCCGTCGCTCAGATAGCGCCTTACACGGCGATGTTCTGGGGAAGCCTGATGGTAGGCCGCTGGGCGGGTGCGATCCACGCTTTTGAAATGAGCGACCGCCTCAAAACGATCCTGACAACCGTCATTCCGCTCTTGGCCTTTGGGATCGTGCTGGGACTGACGGCGCTCGCCGGACACGATGTGCAGCCACTTTACGGTTATATTGTCTGCGTCCTGATCCAGATCATCGGCTTTTACCTCGGGCAGAACAAACCTGCAAAAACCTTGCTGATCTTCAGCATCCTGGGCGTCATCGCAACAATCATTGGGCTGACCAACACCGGAACAGTCAGCATCTACGCTTTTCTGAGCGCCGGTTTATTCTGCTCCATCATGTGGCCCTGCATTTTCTCTTTGTCGATCGCCGGTCTCGGAAAATACAAGGCGCAGGGTTCGGCTTTCCTGATCATGATGATCCTTGGCGGTGCGATCATTCCACCTTTACAGGGCAAGCTCAGCGACATTACGGGAATCCAGAATTCCTTTATCGTTGGCACGATCTGCTTCGTGTACCTCGGCGTATTTGCATTCTGGGTGCGCAACATCCTTAAAAAACAAGGTGTGTCCCTTGACTAAATAACTGTATTGCAAATCCTAAAGCAGCGTTTGTTCATTCGGCGCTGCTTTTTTTTGGCCGTTATTCAGCTGCATCCTTGCATTCCTTTCTAATCTAAATTCAATCTAAATAAGACCGAGGCTTCGACCCGATTGTTCTATCTGTTAAATTTGTAGTGAATATTTTCAAATTTTTGAAACAAATGAGTAAGTCTGTTCTTTTAAAATCCTCGCTGGCCAAAAAATACTGGATGGCAATCACGGGGTTATTTTTGTGCCTTTTCCTTGTAGGGCACTTATTGGGTAATTTACAATTGTTTGCCGGCGGTGAAGAAGGAAAAAGGGCCTTTAACGAATATGCGTACTTCATGGCGCACAATCCATTGATCAAAGTTGCGTCCTACCTGACTTATATCTCGATCCTGTTTCACGCGATCGACGGACTTTTGCTGGCCGTTCAGAATGCAAAGGCAAGACCTGTGAAATATGCTTCCAACAACGCGGCGGCGAATTCCTCCTGGGCATCCCGTAAAATGGCCTTGCTAGGAAGCATCATTTTGATTTTCATCTGTACGCACATGGTGAACTTCTGGGCGAAGATCAAGATCAAAACCGACGCACCGCTGCATATCCAGCATGTAACACCTGAGAATGGGAAGCCACTCGATCTTTACCTGATGACCAATGGGAGCTATATTCCAGTGGAAGCAGTAAAAGTCGTTGACCATACGAATTTGTACTACAAAGATGCAGACGTGAAAGTAGGCGTAGGTTACAAAAACCTCTACGACATCGTACTCGGTTTCTTCGGCCATGACAAAAGAAGTGAAGGCGTTCCATTAAACCCGTTGGCTATCTGGGCCGTGATCGGTTATGTCATTTCGATGGCTGTACTCGCGTTCCACCTCATGCACGGCTTTAGCTCTGCTTTCCAGTCTTTGGGACTTCGTCACCCGAAATACACCCCTTTCATCCGGATTTTCGGGAAAGTATTTGCCATTGTGATCCCTTTCGCATTCGCAACCATCCCTGTTTACCTTTACCTGACGAAATAAAAAGCGCTTATTAAATATCTGAATTATGTCAATTTTAGATTCAAAAATACCCACAGGCCCCATTGATAAAAAATGGTCAACCTATAAAAATAACATCCGCCTGGTGAACCCGGCCAACAAACGTTCCATTGACGTAATCATTGTAGGTACAGGACTGGCCGGCGGTGCTGCCGCTGCGTCGCTGGCGGAGCTCGGATATAATGTAAAAGCATTCTGTTTCCAGGATTCACCGCGCCGTGCGCACTCGATCGCTGCACAGGGTGGTATCAACGCTGCGAAGAACTACCAGGGAGACGGTGACTCTGTTTTCCGTTTGTTCTACGATACGATCAAAGGAGGTGACTACCGTTCCCGCGAAGGAAACGTTTACCGCCTGGCGGAAGTTTCTGCGAGCATTATCGACCAGTGTGTGGCACAAGGTGTTCCTTTTGCACGCGAATACGGTGGTTTGCTCGACAACCGCTCTTTTGGTGGCGCACAGGTTTCCCGTACTTTTTATGCGAAAGGTCAGACCGGTCAGCAGCTGTTGCTCGGCGCTTATTCAGCAATGTCGCGCCAGATAGGTAAAGGAAAGATCAAAATGTACAATCGCCACGAAATGCTGGACCTCGTCATCGTTGACGGCAAAGCGCGTGGAATCATTGCCCGCAACCTCGTTACAGGAAACCTCGAGCGTTTCTCCGGACACGCAGTCGTGATCGCTTCCGGCGGTTACGGAAACGTATTCTTCCTGTCCACGAACGCGATGGGATCCAACGTTACAGCAGCATGGAGAATCCACAAGAAAGGTGCTTTCTTCGCGAACCCTTGCTACACGCAGATTCACCCGACGTGCATCCCGGTTTCCGGAGATCACCAGTCGAAACTGACCCTGATGTCGGAATCTTTGCGTAATGACGGCCGCATCTGGGTACCTAAAAGAAAAGAAGATGCTGAGGCGATCCGCCAGGGCAAAATGAAGGCGATTGAGCTGACAGAAGACCAAAGAGATTATTACCTCGAGCGCCGTTATCCTGCTTTCGGTAACCTCGTACCACGTGACGTGGCTTCCCGCGCGGCGAAAGAGCGTTGCGATGCCGGTTTCGGTGTGAATGCAACAGGCGAAGCTGTTTACCTCGATTTCGCAACAGCGATCGAAAGATACGGAAGAGAAAAAGCATTGACTTCCAATGTTGAAAATGCTTCCCTGGAAACGATTATCGAATTGGGTCGCGAAGTTGTGAAATCCAAATACGGAAACCTGTTCCAGATGTATTACAAGATCACCGATGACGATCCGTACTACACACCAATGATGATCTACCCGGCTGTACACTACACGATGGGCGGAATCTGGGTGGATTATAACCTGATGACAACAATCAAAGGCTGCTATGCGACCGGAGAAGCAAACTTCTCAGATCACGGCGCGAACCGATTGGGAGCTTCTGCCCTGATGCAGGGACTTGCAGATGGTTACTTCGTATTGCCATACACGATTGCAGATTACGTTGCAGATGACATCCGCACCGGAAAAATCTCAACTGAATTGCCTGAGTTCATCGCCACGGAGCAGGAAGTGAAAGAAAGAATCGAGCGCCTGATGAATATCAAGGGCACGAAATCTGTTGACCATTTCCACAAACGCCTTGGCAAGATCATGTGGGACAAAGTCGGCATGGCGAGAAATGCAGAAGGACTGCGCTGGGCGATTGATGAGATCCAGAAATTGCGCGATGAGTTCTACAGCGACCTGCGTATCCCTGGACAGATCAACGAATTCAACCCGGAGATCGACAAAGCGAACCGCGTTGCGGATTTCCTCGAGCTCGGGGAACTGATGGCATTGGATGCACTCGAAAGAAACGAATCCTGCGGTGGTCACTTCCGGGAGGAATACCAGACAGAAGAAGGAGAAGCACAGCGCGATGACGACCAGTATGCGTATGTCGCTGCCTGGGAATACACAGGAAAGCCTTCCGAAGCAAAATTGCACAAAGAGGAGCTTGTCTTCGAAAACATCAAATTGGTTCAACGTAGTTATAAATAGGATTTGGTACGGATTTCCGGTCCGCACCCGCAAAATACAGAGTTATGAAACTTACATTAAAAATCTGGAGACAAAAAGGACCCAATGACAAAGGTCAGATGGTTACTTATCCAATCGACAATATAGACGGGGACATGTCCTTCCTCGAAATGCTGGACGTACTCAATGAAGAGCTGATCCACAAAGGCGACGAGCCGATCGCGTTTGACCACGACTGCCGCGAAGGAATCTGCGGCATGTGTTCTTTGTACATCAACGGCGAAGCACATGGTCCGGACCGCGCAGTGACGACTTGCCAGCTGCACATGCGTAAATTCAAGGATGGCGAAACGATCTACATCGAACCGTGGAGAGCGAAAGCATTCCCGGTGATCAAAGACCTCGTGGTTGACCGTTCTGCATTTGACCGTATCATGGCTGCCGGCGGATTCGTCTCCGTGAACACTTCCGGAAATACCGTTGATGCGAATGCCGTTCCGATCCCGAAAGCGGATGCAGACAAAGCGTTCGAAGCAGCAACTTGCATCGGTTGCGGTGCCTGTGTGGCTTCCTGTGTGAATGCTTCCGCGATGTTGTTCGTATCTGCCAAGGTTTCCCAGCTGGCTTTGTTGCCACAGGGAAAAGTTGAAGCGCGCGACCGCGTTCTGAACATGGTGAACATGATGGATGAAGAAGGTTTCGGAAACTGTACGAATACCGGTGCCTGTGCTGTAGAATGTCCGAAAGAGATTTCCCTGGAGAACATCGCCCGCATGAACCGCGAATTCCTGAAAGCTTCCCTTTCTTCAGAAGCATAACTGAAATAGACTTTTCAAAAAAGCACCTTTTGCATTGGCAGAAGGTGCTTTTTTGGTTTCAGGTGGTTTTGGATGGCCGATGTGTCCTTCGCATAGGTCCGTATCAAAAAAATCTCGCATTACTGGCAGGAAACGTATTTTCAATTTCCCGGATAATGCACCTTTCAAATACCAAATACACCGTATAACACACCTTTAAGCGCGGAAATAACATTTTTTAATACATTGAATGCCGCTTTTTTAGACAAAAATTCTGCCCATGCCTTGATTTTTGTAACTTTAGGGATCAAAACACTTAGAACTATGAAAAAAATATTACTTACATGTATGCTTGCTGCGGGTGCTTTCAGTGCCAGTTCGCAAATCATTTTTAAAGTGGAAGCACCGGAAGTCATTGAAGGCTCCTACACTTTTTCCAACAATGGCGACGGAAGCAGCTGGGGATTGGCAGACCTGCTCGACCCTGCGAACCGCGTTACGGACACTTTGGCGTTCGCCGACAACAATGCACCGGATGATTCCCTGGCTTGTTCAGTCCTCAACAACCTTTCCGGTAAAATTGCAGTTCTCTACCGTGGCACCTGTGGTTTTGGCGCGAAAGCACTGAATGCACAAAATGCCGGAGCAGTTGCGGTGATCATCATCAACAACACCTCCGGTATTCTCAACATGAACGGAGGAACTGAAGGAATGACCGTAAACATCCCGGTTGCACTGATCTCCAATACAGACGGCGCTTTGTTACGCGAGCGCATGGAAGCAGGTGACGCTGTGGTTGTAACGATCGGAACGAAAGTCGGCTATTTTGACAATGACCTCGGTATTGAGCGCAACAAAATGCTGATTTCAGAAGCTTATGGTATTCCATCTGCCCTGGCGCAAAATGCTTCTGAATTTAACATCAAGCTCGGCACCTGGATCTTCAACTACGGATTGAACGATCAAACTAACGTAACGCTCACAGGAACCGTCACACAAAATGCATCGAATGTCTATACACAGACTTCCACGGAGTTTGACGTACCAGCCGGCGACAGTATTTTTGTGGGTCTGCCAACGTTCTCTCAGAGTACATACTCCGGTAAGTACAACCTGACTTATGCATTGAACACAAGCGCTGACGACTTCGAAAGCGACAATACCATTTCTTCGCCGTTTGAGTTCACGGATAGCATTTACTCCCTTTCCAGGTTGTCTGCTACAACAGGACTCCCTGTTTCTACAGGCGGAGTTACCCTCATCACAGAAGATGAAGTGACCAACTACAGATCTTGCGTAGTTTTCAGAGATCCGAATGCAAGCAGAATGGGTGTAGGTGGACTTTATTTCTCTGCTTCTATCGATACAGCGGGTGGAAACACGATCGAAGGACAAGAGATCCTGGTGGTTGCTTACGAATGGAATAATGAATGGGAAACGATTGATGATGCTGGCTTCAGCTTCGAGACCCTGGACCAGGTTGCATACCGGGACTTTGTTTATACAGACACTGCACAGGCGAATGAATTCGTCTACGCAGGCTTCTATGAGCCATTCGTGATGGAAGACAACCAACGCTATTTGTTCTGTCTTCAGACAACTGTACCGCGTATTTTCTTTGGTTATGACAATGAGGTACAGTATGAGTTCATGCTCGATTCCATTGGACAAATCTACAACCCGGTATTTGGACCAAACACAGCCAACTCTTTCTCCTGGTTCGGAAAAGGGATCAACCAGGCACCTGCTATCGGCGTGAAAATGTTCCCGGCTGCAGAGCTCGGACTGAGCGAAACAAAACAAGTAGATGCCACGATCTATCCAAACCCAACCAAAGATGTCGTTACAGTGCTTGTAAAAGGCTTCCAGGGCGAAAGTAAACTCGTTGTAACAGACCTGACAGGGAAAACAGTATACAGCAACGATGTGAAGATCGACGCTACAGGTAAAACAAGTGTGAACCTCGCAGGATTGAACAATGGCATGTACATTTTCAACATCCAGTTGCAGGATGGTACGAACAGCACCTTCAACGTGGTGATCCAGAAATAATCAGCTTACAAAATACGAACAGCACCTTCAACGTGGTGATCCAGAAATAATCAGCTTACTGACCCGTCCTGAAATAGGTTGACAGATTTTTAGAACCGATGGAGACTTTCTTCATCGGTTTTTTCATGTACAAAATTAGGCGTTTTCATCTTTAAGCTCAAATGGGGTCTTTTATTGTTATATATCTCCACCGACTGCTGAACAAGCTTCCTTAATTCCTCTTGTGTGTTGCACCTGTAAATCAAAAACTCCTGCTTGAGTATTCCGTTGATACGCTCAGCCGTCGCATTTTGGTAACAGTCGTAGCCATCAGTCATGGAAGGGACAATATTGTTTTCCTTCAGCATGTTCTGATAAATAGCTGAACAATATTGAAGCCCTCTGTCAGAATGATGGATCAGCGGATGTGCTGATGTTCTTTTCCGGACAGCCATCTTTAATGCTTTTGATACATTTTCTGCACTCATGTCATCACTCAGGTGATATCCCATGATCTTTCTGCTGAACGCATCTGTGACCAGCGAAAGGTAACAAGTTCTCTCCTTGGTTTTTACATAGGTGATGTCGCTTACAAAAACCTGCTCAGGATATTTTACAATTAAACCAGAAAGCAAGTTTGGATGTTTTCTTAACCAATGTTTGGAATGTGTGGTTTTGGTATACGTCTTCCGGGGTTTTACAAGCATGCTTTCAGATCGCAGATAGTCAAAGAGGGCATCTCTTCCCAGTTTTATATTTCGTCTGTCAATATCTTCTTTCAGAAGATGATAAAGCTTGCGGGTTCCAAGTCTTGGCATATCCATCCGGACCGCTCGCACCATTGGCTTTATGCATGAAAGCTCATCACGGCGGATCCTGACCCTGAGTTCTGACTTGTAAACAGACTGCCTGCTTATACCAAACAACCTACAAATACGCGATAAGCTTATTTGTTCTTCCTGCTGGCAGCGTCGGATTGTTTGGATAAATACTTTTTTCGGATAGCCGTTCCATACTGTTGATCAGAGATGTCGATCATCGTATTGAGAACCTTGTTTTTCAGTCGTTCATCTTCCAACTCTTTTTCCAGGCGTTTTATCTTCTGGGCCGGTGTTTCTTCTGATTTGGGTACTGACATAAAATTCAAGCTTGGTTTTTTCCAGTCTAAGTTACCATGTTTTCTCAACCAAACCAAAACTGTACTTCTTCCCTGAATGCCATAGGCTTTTTGAGCCTGCTTATAGGTCATCTCGCCCTTTTCAACTGCATTAACAACAGCCAATTTAAAGCCCAGATTGTAATCGCGCTGACTACGTCTGGTAAATGTTTTTAAGTCTTTCATAAAATAAGTCGTTTTATTGTCAACTTATTTCAGGACGGGACATACAAAATATGTAAAAGGCCGCTCAGTGATGAGCGGCCTTTTCGTTTTTGACAATATTTGAGTCTCTTTGGGATGTTCCAGGCTCAGTTCCAGTTCACGATCGTATCGCCTTTCAGCGACTCGTTGAATGAATCACGCATGATCTCCAGCTTTTGGGAAGCCACAAGATCGCCTTTGGCAGCGCGGTGCTTCATTTTGTAATACAGATCCAGGCTGTGCCCGAACAGGTCGTGCTCCAGCATTTTTTTGATCTCCGTGATCTTTGCATTCACCTCGATGAGGAAATATTCTATCTCCCCCAATTCTTTCAATTCGATGGCATTGATGGTCTGTTTTTTCAACAGATTGGAATAACGCGGCAGGGTTTTATTCAACAATTGAATAAACTGTTCCAGTTCCTTGTTAATGGCATCCCTGTTTTGGTTAAAATCCATTTTAATCAGTTGTTGATGTTGCTGTAAGGTAAAAAAATATCGGAAACAAAAAAATCTTTTTAACTTATATTTTGCCGCTCCGGAAGATCAGCCGAAGCTGCGTATCTTTGTACCATGGCAGGCATTTACATCCACATTCCATTTTGCAAACAAAAATGCACCTATTGCGATTTTCATTTCAGCACGAATTACCAATCCTATCAGGATCAAATGATTGATTCTCTTGTAAAAGAGCTGGAAATCCGCAAAAACGAATTGGCTGACCAGCAGATCGGAACGATTTATCTCGGTGGTGGCACGCCCAGTCTCCTTACTGCCACACAACTCCGGTTGCTGATTGATACCGTGCATTTGCACTACGCCTGCCAGCCGGAAATCGAATGCACGCTCGAGGCCAATCCCGATGACATCAGCGCAACGGCGATCAGCGACTGGAAAGTAGCAGGTATCAACCGGCTCAGCATCGGCTTGCAATCCTTTGACGACCGCGACCTGCTTTGGATGAACCGCGCCCACAATGCCGCGCAAAGCCTGGAATGTATCCGGCTCGCGCATGCAGGGGGAATTCTCAATTGCAGCATCGACCTCATCTACGGATTGCCGGACATGGATAATGCGCGCTGGATGGAACAGATCCGCACAGCGCTGTCACTCGGGGCGAGCCACATTTCCGCTTATTGCCTGACGGTAGAAGAAAAAACGGCCCTCCACCGGCAGGTTGCGCAAAAACAAGTACACGTCGCCTCGAACGAGCAACAAAGTGAACAGTTTGATTTATTGATTGAAACACTGGCCGAAGCCGGATATGAACAATACGAGATCTCCAATTTTGCGCGTACCGGATTCATCTCCAAACACAACAGCAATTACTGGAAAGGCATTCACTATGTCGGCATCGGCCCCTCGGCCCATTCGTTTAACGGAAAACAAAGGTCGTGGAACATTGCGAACAACGCACAATATATGCGCCTGATGCGACAGGGCAAAACATGGTTTGAAACCGAAGATTTATCTCCGGTCAACCAGTTCAACGAATTGATCCTGACAGGTCTCAGGACCAAGTGGGGCGTCAATCTGACAGCTTTGGCGGAAATACTTCCGCCGGATAAGACATTTTATGACCAAATCGAACGATTTGTTGACCAAAAATGGATGGTTCAGCAGGCAGATCATTTGATACTGACATCCGAAGGTAAGCACTGGGCGGATGCCATTGCACAGGATTTATTCCTCTGAAACGTTCCAGTCCGCTTCCGGCTGGGCCATCATCAGCTTCAACGTTTTGTGGATATGCGAGATGCTGCAATTGTATTTTTCAGCCAATTGCTGCAAGGTATATCCTTTTTCATCGCGCAGGAACTTGATGCGTTTTTTCTGTCCGAAATCCAGCGGATCCGGTCTTCCCATCGATTTATTGCCGCCTTTAGGACCGTATTTCAGTCTTCTCTTCAGCCAAAGTGTCGAATTGTCGCGTTTGCCTGTTTCAAAGCCAATCTTGATGGACTCGCTGTATGTGCTCCATTTCAGGTTTTCGATCTCATTGTTGTTGATATCGCCGTCGAGGTGGATCACTACTTTCTGCTTGCGGGGATGGCTGTTTTTGATGTAGGCCATCGCAACAGCTTTGTGCGGGTACACCGTATTCCGTTTCCCTTTGTCGTCGATCAGGTCCGTCATCAAAAAACCATTGATCGGATGCTTGCGCAACTTCTTCTGTTTGGCTTTCAGCTCGATAGTCCTGCCGGATTTGTATTTTTTCACCCTTTCTTTAGAACGGATGTCACCCGTATTCGATACTTCATAATCTGAATAGCCGGGAATCGTTTTCCAAGTTTCTGACATATTGTATTATTTAAATTACTATGAACGTCTGTTATTTAACGATCCAATTTTCAGTCTGGTTTTTTAAAAAGACGTAAATTTTTAATAAAAAAATTTAATTCACAATTCGCTATGGATAATCGTTTTCAAAAAACGTACCACAGTTTTCTTTTTTTTCTAACTTAGAAAGAAACAAGTTATGGGTAAAAAGGCCAAAATTTTCGTTCTCGATACTTCGGTATTGCTCCATGATCACCATGCGATCACCAGCTTTAAAAACAATGACGTAGCCATTCCCATTACGGTACTCGAAGAACTCGATAAGTTCAAAATCGGCAACGACACGAAGAACTTTTCGGCGCGGGAAGTCATCCGTTTTATCGATAAAATGGCTGGCAAGGGAAACCTCCAGGACTGGATCAAGCTCGGCAACGGATTAGGCCGTATGCGTATCATACTGGAGCATACACCGCAGGAGATGAACGCAGAGTACATCTTTTCGGTTGGCAAAAATGACCACAAAATCATCAATGCAGGACTTGTACTAAAGGAAACTGAAACTAAAAAAGAAGTTGTCCTTGTAACCAAGGACATCAACCTCCGAATCAAGGCCAAAGCACTCGGTTTATTGTCCGAAGATTTCGAAACCGGAAAGGTCGATACGGAAAAACTCGACGACTCCGGCTCGGTACAAATTGATGGTCTGTCATCGGAAATAATCCGCGATTTATTCACGAAAGATACCATAGAAGAAAATGGTATTTTGGGTAAAAAGAAAACGGCCAACGGCTATTATATTCTAAAAAATGGAAAAAATTCCACGCTTGCCTACTATAATCCATTCAACGATACGCTACAGAGAGTTGATAAAAGCTTTGTCTATGGTATCAAAGCCAAAAATGCAGAACAGGCTTTTGCCTTGCACGCTTTGCTAAACCAGAACATCAAACTGGTTGCCTTGCAAGGTGTTGCCGGAACAGGAAAAACATTGCTTGCACTCGCCAGTGCCCTCGAACAGCACAGCGCTTACCAGCAAATCATCCTGGCACGGCCGATTGTTCCCTTATCCAACAAAGAGATTGGTTTTCTGCCTGGCGATGCGAATGACAAGATCGGACCTTATATGGAGCCATTGTGGGATAACCTGAAATTCATCAAATCCCAGTTCGGGGAAAATGAAAAGAAACACAAAGCGATACTGGATATGGAGCGCGACGGCAAACTGATCATCACGCCGCTTGCGTTTATCCGCGGCAGGAGCTTGTCCAACATCCTTTTCATTATCGATGAAGCGCAAAACCTCACACCACACGAAGTCAAAACGATCATCACGCGCGCAGGCGAGAACACGAAGATCATTTTTACAGGCGATGTCCGCCAGATCGACACGCCCTATCTCGACGAGCACAGCTGCGGATTGGCTTACCTCATGGACAAACTGAAAAACCAGCCGCTGTTTGCGCAAATCAAGCTCGAAAAAGGAGAAAGATCTGAACTGGCCAACCTGGCCAATGATTTGCTTTAAAAGTGTAAATACATCCTTATTATAAGCTAGCACAGAAAAGCGCGACTCAATCCGGTCGCGCTTTTTCAATTAGCCGGAATTTTTGTTTCGGCTCGAGAGCCCCTGTTTCTGGGTTATTTTATATATCCCGGCAAAAAATTTCAGAAAAATCTGATTTTGTTGTAACTTTTCCGGATCATGCAGGTCTTATCAACACCAAAACCACTCTATGAATGCGAAAGAGTACAATATTGCAGTAGACACTTATTCGGACAATGTGTACCGTTTTGTGCTGAAACATCTGAAAAATGAGATGTCTGCCAAAGATGTTGTGCAGGAAACATTCATGAAAGTCTGGGCCAAACATGAAGAAATCCAGGCGGACAAGGTTAAGTCCTATTTGTTCACGACAGCCTACCACGCGTTGGTAGACTGGATCAAAAAGGAAAAAAGAAACGGAGACATCGAACACGTTGAACATACGATGACTTCTGCTACCGGTCTTGAATTTGATGTGCAGGAAATTCTGCGCGAGGCACTTGAAAGATTGCCGGAAATTCAAAAGACCGTTGTGTTGTTAAGAGATTATGAGGGTTACAATTATGCAGAGATTGCAGAAATTACGAAACTCAACGAATCTCAGGTAAAAGTTTATATCTTCAGGGCCCGACAGGCGCTGAAGGCATATTTAAAATCGAGAGAGTTAGTAGCATGAGTACAAACAGCATCCATATCGACAATTACGAAGCATTCTACCTGGATTACCTGGAAGGGAATCTCAATGAGGCAGATACGGCTTTGCTGCTCGACTTCCTGCAATCCCATCCGGAGTTGCAGCTCGAAGACGAATCCCTGGAATACCTTGCCGCGGAAACGCCCGCTGTGCTGGACGACTCCACCAAACTGTTCCTGAAATTTCCCGATACACGGGTAACCATCACAGCTGAGAACATAGAGCTGTTCCTGGTTGCCCTTGTCGAAAACCAGCTCGCCGAAGAGAAAATCGCAGAATTGCGTCAATTCCTGCTCCAAAACCCGAGTTTTGAACGCGAGCTGCACTATTACCAGCTCACCAAACTGAAACCGGAAACCAACCTCGTTTTCCCGGCGAAAAGAAGCCTGAAAAAAGGAGGTGCGGTCATTCCAATGTATTTTTACCCGGCGGTTGCCGCTGCGGCCAGTGTACTTTTGATCTTCACGTGGATGAACAACACTTCCGTTCCGGTTGACGGTGGACTTTCGTCTGCGCGGCTCTCAGAAGTAACCCTGAAACACGGTCGTTCCTCCGGAAGCTCGCAAGGTCAGGCTAACGGTACAAATAACGGTTCCACACAAACATCTGCGGCACAAAAAACAACAGGCGGAGCTTCCAACCTGTATGCAAACAATGGAAACCTCGCCCAAAATCCGGTTGGTAACGGATCCAACACAAAAGCAGACCCTATCATTTTACCAGTCAGATCTCTGGAGCCTCTGGATAACCAATTGGCTGCCATCGTGCCACAGGAGCTGAATTACCGCGTTCCGACCGTCCCCGGAATCCCTGCAGCACCTGCGCCAGACTTTGCCATGTCTTTTGATGAGATGAAAAACCCGATCAAGCCTATCACGAAACGAATTGAAAAAGCCTTCAATGTCGACGTTGATGTGCGCACAGCCAAAGCGGCCCACAAAAAGCAAGGTGGTTATTTCATCAAGCTGGGAAAATTCCAGATCTCCAAAAGGTCTTATTACGACAACGGCTCTGTCGCCATGAAATAATACAACGCATTCTCTCTTCTAAATCAGGTACTGAATCCGCTCCAAATGGATGCAGTACCTCAAACCTTCCTGCCAACCTTACACCCCGGATCTGCCAAGGGATCCGGAACGCTGCACAGACCAATTTGAAATCAGCTTGCGCTCCTTTGCATTTTTTTTAAGAACTTAGGAGATTCTAATTTCAAACATGTACCCCATGAAATACTTCATCGGATTTCTATGCTTCATCGCCCTCCCGGCATTTGCACAGCAAAAAATCATCGATCATACGGTCTACAACGACTGGAAACGGGTTAGCGACGTCACGCTTTCCAAAGATGGAAAATATACGGCCTATACGATCAAGCCGCACCGCGGCGACGGCTATCTCTACATCGTGAATAACGAAACGGGCAAAACAGATTCTGTTTTCAAAGGCATCAATCCGACATTTTCCGGTCAGGACGATTACCTCGTGTTTAAGATCACGCCGGGCTTCGACACCTTGCGCACCAGTGAGCTGAAAAAGATCCGCAAGGACAAATGGCCGAAAGATACGCTGGGCATCCTGCTGCTCAGTAATGATTCGCTGGTCCGTATCCCGAAGGTAAAGTCCTTTGGCATTTCGGAGGAAAATAACTGGATGTACTATATTACAGACGGCAATACGCTTGCTGAGAAAGCGCCCAAAAAACGCCTTTTCCGCAAGCACAAACCCAAAAAGGCATATACTTCTGACGGCAATGTCGCTGTAGTCGTAAATCCTGCGGATGGCTTCTCCCAAAAGAAGCTGAAGGATGTTACCGAAGTCGAAATGCCTGAAAAAGGGCTCGATGTAGCTTACATCACACATCAGAAATTTGACAAGGCCGATTCTTTCTCACTGCAGATCCTGCAAATGGGAAGTTTTACCCAATGGACACCGGAAGAAAAATTCACGGCCATTTCCAATCTGCGCTACAACGATCCCGGCACAGCGCTCGTTTTCACGGCTTCTGTCGATACCATTTCAAAAGGGAAATCTTTCCAGCTGATACACGTCCAGTTGCAGCAAAAGGTACTGCGCAGACTGATCGACACAATTCACATTTCACTGCCTGCGGACATGCGCGTCAGCGAAAACAGACATCCTTATTTCTCCCGCAACGGGGAAATGATCTATTTCGGCATTGCAGATAAACCGCTCGCTGAAGGTCCGGATACACTGCTCGACAATGAAAAAGCCAAGCTGGATGTCTGGAGCTGGACCGATGACCGCTTACAGCCACAACAGCTTGTGGAACAATCCCGAGACGAAAAAAGAACCTGGCTCTGCGCTTATAACCTCCAGCAGGCTGATTTCAGAATACTCGGCAACGATACCCTGGACATGTATGTGCTGGATCACGGAAATGCCCCTTTCGCGCTCGCTTCGTGCGTCAAACCGTATGAAAAGACCTTTAACTGGGATTTCCCCAACAAAGCTGATTATTACCGCGTCGATGTTAACACAGGTGCCACCACTTTGCTGAAGCGCGGCGCGATACACGACGTTTCCCTTTCGCCTTCCGGACGTTACTTTAATTTCTTTAATGGACAGGATCTCCGGCAATATGTGCTCGATATCGAGTCGGGACAGGAAAGCTGTCTCACCTGTGCCGCACAGGAAGAGTGGCTCGAAGATGTAAACGGTATGCCTTATACACCCGGCCCGCTGAGCACCGGCGGCTGGATGCGGGGAGAAAATGAAATTTTGCTGCGTTCGAAATACGATCTCTGGAGCTTCCACATTCCGAACGGCCAGCTGACAAACCTCACGAAGGGCATCGGCAAGGCGCAAAAGATCGAATTTGAGCTGCATGAATGGGTTCCGGACAGTACCTATATTGATTTCAACAATACGTACATGACCGGTTTTCACGAAACCGATAAGTCGGCGTCACTCCACGAGACCCGCTGGGAGAACGGACAGCTGAGCCTCGTCCTGCAATATGCTTCCGCTCACAAGTTCCTCGGTGTTCAGAAAGCTGAAAATGCAGACCGGTTTGTATTCCAGGCTTCTTCTGTAGCCGATTACCCGGATGTATTGCTTTCGACCTGGAAAACAAGCCAGGCACCCCAAAGAATTTCTTTTGCGAATCCGCAGCAAAGCGCATACAACTGGGCAACGGTAGAACTTGTTTCCTGGAAAAGCTACAGCGGAATTCCGCTGGAAGGATTACTTTACAAACCGGCGAACTATGATTCAACGCAAAAATATCCTTTGCTGGTTTATTTCTACGAGCTGTACAGCCACGATCTGCATACGCATTACGCGCCCAAACCGACCGCTTCGATCATTTTCCCAACGGAATACGCATCCGCAGGCTATTTTGTATTTATTCCGGATGTACGCTACCAGGCAGGACATCCGGCGCGTGGTGCTTACGATTGCATCGTCAGTGGAACAGACCGCATCCTGAAATTATACCCGGCTGTCGATTCGACGCGCATGGGCCTGCAGGGCCAAAGCTGGGGCGGTTATCAAACGGCACAACTCGTTACGATGACGAAGCGCTACAAGGCAGCAATGGCCGGTGCCCCGGTTGGGAATATGTTTTCCGCTTACGGCGGAATCCGCTGGGGAAGTGGTTTGAACCGCCAGTTCCAGTACGAAAGGTCACAGAGCCGCATCGGCAAGACGATCTGGGAAGCGCCGGAACTGTATGTCGAGAACTCCCCGATCTTCGGATTGCCGAAGGTGCAGACACCTTTGCTGATCATGCACAACGATGGCGACGGCGCTGTTCCATGGTACCAGGGTATCGAATTGTTCACCGGGCTCAAGCGCCTTGACAAGCCGGTCTGGATGTTGAACTACAACGGCGACGACCACAATCTCATGAAGAATGCGAACCGCATCGATCTCAGCATACGCATGCGTCAGTTCTTTGATTATTACCTGATGGACAAACCAGCGCCACTTTGGTTGAAAGCAGGTCTGCCTGCCGTTGAGAAGGGCAAGAACTACCGATTGGGTCAGTAAAAAGCAGGATTTTCCAATATCTGAAATCCCCGTTGCAACTTGCTTCGGGGATTTTTTTGTGCGCTGGTTTACGGAGAGGAATTACAATTCAACTTCGAAATTCATCTATTGATCTATATTAAATGATTGATTACAGAAAATTTCAGCTTACTTTCGCGGCGCATACAATCAGCCTGACGATTTTTTGCAGCTTTAAAAATACCGTCCGCCTACCCGCAGGTACACTTGGCCGATTTATTATTTGGCGCATAAGATACCGACCCTAATTTTGGATCGTATTCCAGGACCGGATGCCCATTTATGAAACTAATTATTTGATGATGAAGACTTTGAAAACCGTCTGCACAGCAGTACTGATGAGCTTTTTTCTACCCTTGTATAGCAGTGCGCAAAGCACGATCCAGGGAGAGATCAAAGACACGAAAGGAAAGGCGCTCAGTTTTGTGAGTGTTTTCCTGCAAAATACTACCGAGGGAACATTGACCGATGCTGCCGGCAAATTCCTGCTCAAAACGAACCAGAAAGGCCACCAGGTATTGGTGATTTCCTATACCGGCTACGAGAAATTGCTCACCCCGATCATACTACAGGACACGCTTTATAACCTGACTTTAAAAATGAGTCAGATCTCCGTGATGGAAGAAGTCACGATCACCGCGGGGACGATTTCCGCCAATGACCGCGCTGTAGCTGTCTTGAAGCCTTTGGACATCGTCACGACTGCCGGCGGGCAGGGAGATATCATCGGTGCAATCCAGACTTTGCCGGGCGTACAGCGGAATGGCGGCGATCAGACAGGCTTAATGGTCCGCGGCGGGGATGTCAACGAAAGTCTGATCATTATCGACGGGACGATCGCCCAAAATGCATTCGGCAGCAATGTGCCGGGCGTTTCACAACGCAGCCGTTTCAATCCTTTCCAGTTCAAGGGAACGGCTTTCAGCAGTGGCGGATACAGCGTGCGTTACGGACAGGCGCTTTCAGCCATCCTCGACCTGCAAACCAACGACCTGCCGGACAAATCGACGATCAACATCGGTGCGAACTTCGCCGGCGTTTATTTCTCCGGATCCAAGCTGATGAAAGACAATGCAATTGAATTCACCGGTTCTTATAACAACTTAACTCCCTATTTTAGCATTGCGAACACAAATGTCGATTTTTACGATGTTCCACAAGGCGGCGGATTTTCAACACGTTTTGTATCGAAAACCGAGAATAATGGCCTGTTCAAGATCAATTTCAGCCACAGCTACAACAAAACCGGTATTGAAATCCCGGATCCGGCTACAGCAGGAGCACACATCCGCTTCGGCATCGAGAACGAAAATACGTTCATGAATACGTCTTATACGTATTGGGCGAATGCGCGTTTGAAATACTTCGCGGCGGTCGGCTACAGCAACAATACGGACAACATCGCATGGGGAACAATTCCTGCTTACCGCAACGATAACCGATTGCAGGGACGCGGAGAGATCTGGTACCAGTTCGGCAAAAAATTCAACCTGCTGGGCGGTATCGAAGTGCAACGCTACAATTACATCCAGAAATACGATACCCTGACCGGGCAATTCTCCGAATTACAGCCTGCGGCCTATGTCGAAGGAGAGTACAAACCTGCGAGTTGGTTTGCCCTGAAACCCGGCGTGCGCGCAGAATATTCGCAACTTCTCGGCAAAGGCAATGTCGTTCCACGCCTGTCTTTTGCTTTCAGGACTGGAAAACACGGGCAAATCTCCCTGGCCAGCGGCATGTTCTACCAAACGGCCGCCACGCAATACCTGCTGATGGGTTATAAACCCGGATTCCAGCAGTCCGTTCACTACATGGCAAATTACCAGTGGATGAAGAAAAACAGAACTTTCCGTGTCGAAGGTTACTACAAAAGCTACGATCAGCTTGTGCGTGAAAACAATGTCGCTTACAATCCGAACCAATACCGTTTCAACTACGGGCAGGTCGATAATTCCGGCAGCGGCTACGCCCAGGGTGTAGATTTTTTCTGGCGCGACAAGCAATCGATCAAAAACTTCGATTACTGGATTTCCTACAGTTATGTCGATACGAAACGTATCTACCAGAACTATGCGAGCAAAGTGACCCCGGATTATGTTTCTCCGCACAACCTCAGCATCGTTGCGAAATACTTCATCGAAAGGATGCAGACAATGTTCTCCGCAACTTACAGTTATGCGAGCGGACGACCTTATTACAATCCGAACTCACCCGTATTCCTCGCCGACAAAGCGCCCGATTTTCACAATATTTCGCTGACTGCCAGTTACCTGGCAACGATTAAAGATGTATTTTGCGTATTCTATCTCAGCCTGGACAATATCACGGACAACCACAACATCCTCGGCTACCGGTACAGTGGAGACGGCGCCAGCAAATATCCGGTGCTCCCTCCGATCTACCGGTCGATCTTTGTGGGCGTGAATATTTCCCTGACAGAATTCAATAAAGACGAATTATTATAACCCTCTTAAAAACAGAACACGATGAAAACAATGTTACAATCCCTGACTTTTGCAGTCATTGCGACCTTTTCGACCCAGGTCGGCGCCCAAATGAAAGACAGCCTTCAGAAGGCCTACGACCAACTGGAAAATGCGACGAACCTCGAAAAGATGGATGTCAGCACACTGGTCCCTATCTCTGCGAAATTTGATTTAATCGCGAACCAGTATCCGGATCAATGGGTGGCAAACTATTACGCAGCTTACATCAAAGCACTGATCGCTTACCAGGACATGGATGCAGCCAAAAAAGATGCGTGGCTCGACCAGGCGAATGTTTATTTTGAACACGTCAAAACGCTGAATCCGGAAAGTGACGAAAGGTATGTACTTGGCGCCTTGCTCGCCAATTCGCGTCTCGCGGTGGACGGACAAGCGAGGTGGCAGGAATATGGAAAGATCTTCGATGAGAACCTCGAAAAGGCGAAAGCGATCAATCCGAACAACCCACGCATTTACTACCTGAAAGGCGCAGCACTTTTCTACACGCCTAAAATGTTTGGTGGCGGCGCCAAAAAGGCGAAACCATATTTTGAAAAAGCAAACACCTTGTTCACGACCCAGAACGATGTCCTCGTTCCTTACTGGGGACAAAAACAAACGACTTATTTCCTGGGGGAATGCGCGAAATAAGCGCATAAAGTTCACCAGGACGCATACAAAAAGCCCGGAGATAACGAATCTTCGGGCTTTTATGAACTGTTAATTATCTTTTCTACTTATTTCCGGAACCATGCTTCGACTTCGTCAATCAGCAAAGCCGGGATTTCCAGCTTGTGCTTTTTGCGGTAGCCATTCAGTTTTTGGTGAACTGCGGTAGCCTTCGTCTCCAATAAAGCGTCTACAGACGCATATCCGGCCTTAAAAACATGTTCGGCCCACTCTGCCGCAATACCCAATGCCTGGAAAGCGTTCAGATCCGGTCCGGTTTGGAATTTTTCAGGACGCATTTGCGGGAAGAATAAAACTTCCTGGATGGATGCATTGTTGGTCAGCAACATCACGAGGCGGTCGATCCCAATCCCCATTCCGGAAGTTGGCGGCATTCCGTATTCCAGGGAACGCAGGAAGTCCTGGTCGATGAACATTGCTTCGTCGTCTCCTTTTTCGGAAAGGCGCAACTGCTCTTCGAAACGCTCCCGCTGATCAATCGGATCGTTCAGCTCCGAATACGCATTCGCAATCTCTTTTCCGTTGACCATCAGCTCAAAACGCTCCGTAAGCTCCGGATTATCGCGGTGTTTTTTGCACAAAGGCGACATTTCCACCGGGTAATCGGTAATGAAAGTCGGCTGGATGTAATTGCCTTCGCATTTTTCGCCGAAAATCTCATCGATCAGCTTTCCTTTGCCCATCGTTTCATTTACGTCTATGCCCATGCCTTTCGCAGCTGCGCGGATCTCGTCCTCGCTTTTGCCGGCGATGTCAAAACCTGTAAAGTGCAGGATGGAATCACGCATCGTGACCCTTGCAAACGGTGCTTTCAGGGAGATTTTCTGTTCGCCTACTTCGATATCCGTTGCACCGCAAACATCGAGTGCCACTTTTTCGATCATCTGCTCGGTGAAATCCATCATCCAGTTGTAATCCTTGTACGCCACGTAGATTTCCATAACGGTAAACTCCGGGTTGTGCGTACGGTCCATGCCTTCGTTGCGGAAATCTTTCGCAAACTCATAAACGCCTTCGAATCCGCCGACGATCAGCCTTTTGAGGTAGAGCTCGTTGGCTACCCGCAGGTACAGTGGAATGTCCAAAGCATTGTGGTGCGTCATGAACGGACGTGCAGAAGCGCCACCGGGAATCGGCTGCAGGATCGGTGTTTCTACTTCGAGGTAGCCTTTTTCATTGAAAAAGTTACGCATCGAAGTCAGTGTTTTCGAGCGTTTGATGAACGTATCTTTCACCTGCGGATTGACCACCAGGTCTACATAACGCTGGCGGTACCTCAATTCCGGATCCGTGAATGCATCGTATACTTTTCCTTCTGCATCCGTTTTGGGGAGCGGAAGTGGTTTCAGCGATTTGGACAACAGCGTGAACTCCTGCACATGTACAGAGATCTCGCCGACCTGCGTTTTGAACAAATAACCTTTGATCCCGATGAAATCACCGAGGTCAAGCAGCTTTTTGAAAACCTCATTGTAGAGGGTTTTATCTTCTCCCGGACAAATCTCATCGCGGTTGAAATAGACCTGCAAGCGGCCCGTGCTATCGAGTATTTTTGCAAATGAAGCTTTTCCCATGATGTTCTGGCTCATCAAACGACCAGCCACCACGACCTGTTTACCTTCCTCAAAGTCCTGTTTTATGCTTTCGGCATAATCGGTTACAGGATACAACGCTGCCGGATAAGGCTCAATGCCCATCTCGCGCAACTTCTTCAGGGTCTCGCGACGCTGAAGCTCTTGATCGGAAAGTTCGTTAAAACTCATAATACAAATGTTTTGCTAAAAAATATTGGGAACAAAGATAATAACAAAAATGCAGGACACGCCCGTTCCGCCAGCACGAAGCCAGGAAATTTATCACAAATCGTTATAATTCAGACAAACTTTTGTGCTTAGCGGATTTCTCCGCCGGCGCCAAATGCTTTCTCGGGCAGCATGAAACTGAGCTGTCCCGCAGCGTCTTCCGCCATCAGGATCATGCCCTGGGATTCCACACCGCGGATCTTGCGCGGCTCGAGGTTCAGCAGCACAGAAACGGTTTTGCCTACGACTTCTTCCGGTGTATAATGTTCAGCGATCCCGGAAACGATCGTACGCACATCAATACCAGTATCGACAGTCAGTTTCAACAGTTTATCGGCCTTCGGGACTTTCTCGGCTTCGGTGATCGTACCCAAACGGATATCGAGCTTCGAGAAATCTTCAAACGCGATGTTTGGTTTTTGTGGCGCAGCCGGTGCCAACACAATGGGTTGGTTCTGCCTGCTTTGGTTCAGCAATTCGACTTCCGCTTCCACGAGTGTATCTTCGACCTTCGGGAACAGGATTTCCGGTGTATTGACATGGTGACCTGCCGGCAGGATATCTGATTTGCCGATCGCATCCCAGGCAGTCAGGTCTATGTTCAGGAAATGACGCAGTTTCGCAGCGGTTCCCGGCAGAAATGGCTCGAGTACCAAGGCGAGGTTCGCCGTAATCTGCAAGGCAATGTGCATAACGGTCTCCACGCGCTTCTCATCGGTCTTGATGAGCTTCCAGGGTTCCATATCTGCGAGATATTTGTTCCCGAGACGGGCCAGGTTCATTGCTTCAGCCTGCGCATCGCGGAGTTTGTAGGCGTAAATGAGTTTTGAAATCTTCTCCCGGAACGTTGCCATTTCAGCCAGCACCTGCTGATCTGCATCGGTGAGTTCGCCCAACGCCGGCACTTTGCCTTCGTAATATTTCTGGGTCAGTACCAATGCGCGGTTTACGAAATTACCCAATACCGCCGCCAGCTCATTGTTGACACGCGCCTGGAATTCCTTCCACGTAAATTCACTGTCCTTGCTCTCCGGTGCGATGGCGGTGAGCGTGTATTTGAGCTCATCCATGCGGGTCGGGTGGCGCTCTATGTATTCGTGCAGCCAAACCGCCCAGTTGCGGGACGTCGAGAATTTATCGCCTTCGAGGTTCAGGAATTCGTAGGCAGGAACGTTGTCCGGCAGGATCAGATCTCCATGGTCCTTCAGCAGGATCGGGAAAATAATCGCGTGGAACACGATGTTATCCTTCCCGATGAAATGCACGAGCTTGCTGTCGCCTTTCCAGTAATCTTCCCAGTTCTTATTGTTGTCGGCCGCCCATTGTTTGGTTGCAGAAATGTAGCCGATCGGGGCATCGAGCCAAACGTACAATACTTTTCCATCGGCTCCTTCGAGAGGTACTTTCACGCCCCAGTCGAGGTCGCGCGTCATGGCTCTTGGGTGTAAACCACCGTCGATCCACGACAAAGATTGTCCGATCACCTGGTTTCTCCAGGTCTTCGGATCGTGCTGCTGCACGCCGTCGAGTATCCCTTCTTTGATCCACGGACGCAACCAGTCTTCGTGGCGGTCCATGGGCAGGAACCAATGGGAAGTCGATTTCAGCACCGGCACTTTTCCGCTGAGCGTGGAAACCGGGTTGATCAGCTCGTCCGGGCTCAGGTCGGAACCGCAGCGCTCGCACTGATCGCCGTAGGCACCCGGATTGTGGCATTTCGGGCATTCGCCCGTAATGTACCTGTCTGCGAGGAATTGTTGGTATTCCTCGTCGTAATATTGTTCTGTGGTTTCTTTCGTGAACTTACCGTTCTCTTCGAGTTTCAGGAAGAAATCCTGCGCTGTCTGGTGATGGAGCTCCGTGGAAGTGCGGTGAAAGATGTCGAAAGAAATGTCAAACTGTTTGAAAGAGTCGCCGATGACCTTGTTGTATTTGTCGACGATCTCCTGTGGCGTGATTCCCTCCTTCTTCGCACGCAAAGTGATTGCTGCACCATGCTCATCACTTCCGCAGATAAAAGCCACATCATGGCCATTCATGCGCAGGAAGCGCACAAAAATATCAGCGGGTAAATAAACACCGGCCACGTGCCCGAGGTGAAGCGGACCGTTGGCATAAGGCAGTGCGGCGGTAACAGTATATCTTGCTTTTGTCATGTGGAATTTTTCAAGGAAAACACAAAGATAATTATAATTCTAAACTGCCGGTTTCCTTCTTCTGCGGGCAGCATAACCAGCTTCGAAAAAATCCTTAATTTTACAGCTCAGAAAATCGATATGGAAAAGCTTCAGAATTTTGTAAACGGCCAGTATTGCGCACCACTTGGCGGATTGTACCTCGACAATTTCGAACCGGCAACCGGCCAGGTCTATTCCCTGATCCCGGATTCGGATGAAAAAGATGTAGAAGCGGCGGTTGCAGCGGCTACTGCTGCTTTTCCGGTCTGGTCTGGTATGACGATTGAGCAGCGCAGCGAGATCCTCGTCAAAGTTTCCGAAGGAATTTCCCGCAGGATGGATGCTTTTGTAGCTGCGGAATCGCGGGACAACGGCAAGCCGATGACACTTGCAGCACACGTCGATATTCCAAGGGCCGTATCGAACTTTCACTTTTTTGCGACGGCCATCCTGCATTTCGCTTCCGAGGCCCATTCGATGGAAGGCGAAGGCATCAATTACACAACGCGCAAGCCTATTGGCGTTGTTGGCTGTATTTCGCCGTGGAACCTGCCTTTATACCTCTTCACCTGGAAAATCGCTCCGGCTTTGGCGGCAGGAAACTGCGTCATTGCCAAACCTTCTGAGATTACACCTTATACCGCTTACCTGCTCGGCGAAGTATTGCGGGAAGCGGGTATGCCGGCCGGCGTACTGAATATCGTACATGGTTATGGCCACCGCGTTGGCGACGCGATCGTAAAACACCCGAAGATCAAAGCGATTTCCTTTACCGGTGGAACGAAAACCGGTGAATACATTGCACGTACCGCTGCACCGATGTTCAAGAAACTATCGCTGGAGCTGGGCGGCAAGAACCCGAATATCATTTTCGACGATTGCGATTTCGATGCGATGCTCACAACCACGATCCGTTCGTCTTTTGCGAACCAGGGACAAATCTGCCTCTGCGGATCGCGTATTTTTGTGCAGCGCGGCATTTACGACAAATTCAAGGGTGCTTTTACAGAAAAAGTAAAGAACCTCACGGTTTCTTTCCCTGCTGATCCGAAAGCAAAAATGGGTGCATTGGTTTCTAAACCGCACCTCGAGAAGGTCATTTCCTACATAGAGCTCGCGCAAGAAGAAGGCGGAACGGTGATTGCCGGTGGAAAACAGGTACAACTGGACGCGCCTTACGATCAGGGTTATTACTTGCAAGCAACAGTGATCGAAGGACTCGATTACCGCTGTCGTACCAACCAGGAAGAGATTTTCGGACCGGTTGTTACGCTCACGCCTTTCGACACGGAAGAAGAAGTGCTGGAAATGGCCAATTCTACGGAATACGGGCTCAGTGCGACTTTGTGGACCTCTGACCTGCAACGTGCGCACCGCATGGCCGAAAAAATCGATGCGGGCATCGTTTGGATAAATTCGTGGCTGGTACGCGACCTGCGCACGCCTTTCGGCGGCGTGAAATCTTCAGGAGTTGGCCGCGAAGGCGGCTGGGAGGCGTTGCGTTTCTTTACGGAAGCGAAAAATGTCTTTGTGAAATTCTAAGAAAATTCAAATGCTGATCTCCAGATAGCCGGTCTGAACGGTAATCCGCATCAGAAAAAACGGCTACGGCGTATCATTCTCTGCACCGGGATGTGAATCGTTCCGAATGCTTCCCTGCTGTTCAGCGAATCGAGGCTGAAGCCGATCTTTGTACCTTCATGGTTCCATACGCCTCCGTTGAAACCGGAAGTTTCTGTTGCCGGAAGCTCATCCGACGAGTAGAGGTATAAATGTGTCGGCGTTGTACGGATGCGCAAAGGCGGGGAAACGAGTGCGCGGTATTTGTTGCCGTCTTTCCGCAGGATCCCTTTCGCAAAAAGGCGCGATACCAACTCCTTCTGCTGCATATTCGTAGAGATCAGCAGGGCAAAACCCGGAACCTGCGCCTGGCGCACAGTTCTCACTTCAGAAACATTGAAATCGTCATCGAGGACCGATTGCACAACAGTTTCTCTTACCGGTATTAATCCACCCTGCCTGAACGACAAATCTCCCTCCCAGGCATCCAGGAATGCTTCTGTGGGGAAACTGATCTTGCGTCCGAGGCTCACCATCCATTGATACAAAGGATCTTTTTTATTCTTGCGTAAGCCCGCAACATCGAGGTGAATATTCAACAGTTTATCAGTCACATCTCCATCCGAAAAGCTCAGTCCGGCGGCCTTTTTCTTTACCTTGAAGGGTTTCGCATTGCGGATATAGGTTTTCAGGCTGAAGGAAACGGAATCAATGTCGTGCGCAAAGAGCGCCATTTCAACGCCGCGGTCGCGGATCTTGCTCCAGTTGCTGTAAATCACGAGTTTTTCTTCCCGGAATTGCTTCTGGGCCAGAAATTTACGCCATGGTTTTGTGATGTAGCCGCGTTTTGAATAAATAACGTGGTACATCATTTTCGGGAGCTGGTTGCCTTTGTATACGAAGAGCCACTTTTTGCCGTAGGTGATATACGTGCGCCCGGATTTCATCGCATATACTTTTTGTCCGCCAACAACCGTGTCTTCGAGGTTGATCTTGTTCTTCAGCCGCAGTATGCCGGGATAGACCTTGCTACTGTCGTTGACCTCCACGAGCGCACCCCATTCGCCGCTTTCATTCGCAAAGAAATAAACCGGCTTCTGGATATCGAGCCCATAGCTCTTTCCCTGGGCAAGCAGGAATTCGTGGGAAAAGAAATCGCGCAAAGGAACTTTGTTGTAGAATAACATCGCGCTCGATTCGCGCGCGACATCCAGCAGGTAGGCACGCCCCAGGAAATCACCATTCGGCAGGCGGTCCGTGATATTCGGCTCCCGGTAGTGGTCCCCGAAAAGCGGCTTGAAGTAGAAAAACCCTACCAGTAGCGAAATCAGGAAAACGATGAAAAAACCTTTTCTAACCATGCGTGTGCTTGCAGATTATTTGGATAAAACGTACGCAGAGTTTACAAGGTCGAGCAGGTATTTGCCAGAATTTTCATACATGCCTTCGAACCTGTATGTCAGGTTGAACTTCGTTTTGGATTTTGTCGTTTTCGAAGAAGTCAGCTCCAGCACACCGGTTTTCCCACGCATGGAGTCGAGGATCTCATTCTGTTTGGAGTTGAACATTTCCCTCGGCAGGCTTTCCAGCGCCACACCCCAGTCAAAAAAACCGTACATGAACTTGCTGTTTTTAGCTGCTTTTGCCTTCGCGCCGCTCAATGCTTCAGAACCGTAACCATCGGTATGGTTCACTGCGAGGTCTTCGTCGTTGGTGAAGATCAGCAGGCCGTTGCGGTTGATGATGTACAAAGGGACGGAGCCAAAAACGGCATCTTCAACGATCCAGTATTTCCCCATGTTCCTGAAACGGGAAGTCATCTTCGCAAAGTGTTTCAGGATCTTTTCCGGGATATCACTGCGGTTTGTAGAGAATCCAAGGGTAAACACCGGCATGTCTTCTTCGCCTGCCACTTCTTTTTCGGTGTATTCAAAAGTTTCCTCGTCGTAGGAGAATTCAACACGGGTCGTTTTCACCTTGCGGATGCCATTGAAGCTGCCGAACATGCTGCCTTTGTAGGTTTCAAACAAGGCGTCGGTATCCACAAATTCATTGATCAGCTCGGCCATCAGCACGTTGCTGGAAATGCGCGGGTCTTTTTCCTGGCTCAGGATCGGAATGATGATGTCATACGCCTGGTTATAACCTTCTTTCAGGTTGATATTGTACGTAAAGAATCCGGTGCTGTTGTTATGGATGTATTTCAACACCTGCTTGTCGAATTTAGTGCTGTTGAGCTTTTCGTAGATGGTTCCGAGCGCTTCGCCGTAGTTCGCCTCAAAATTGATATCGATGGAATTGTCTTTCAGGATGATATCACCCAGCATAACATTGCCGGTATATAGCTGTTGCATATCGGAGAACAATTCCGGGAACATCGTCTGGAAATACCAGAATCCACGGGCATTGCGGAAGTTGCGCGAGTTATCGAGGTAGAAAATACCGTCTGATTCGTGCAGGAGCTGCGCTGCAAATTTCGCATCCTGGTTTTTCAGGTGGATGTTTTGTACGAGTAATTCACCACAAATCATGTCCATGTATTGCTGCTGCAATTCCTGCGTAACAGAATCGCGCATTTCCCAATAGGTCTTGCTCAGCAGATCGTACTCATCCATTTCGCCTTCAATTTCTTCTTCCTCGATCGCTTCTTCGAGGCTGTCTTCTTCTTCAGGGGCAATTTCGACCTCTGCGATGCCTTCTTCTTCATAGGTGTAAGTGTCCACCTCGGAATATTCTTCTTCTTCGAAGTCCATCTCGCCACCGCCGTAAAAATAGCCATACCCACGCGCCATCCAGATGGAATCGGTTACCACCGAGATTTTCTCGTAGCTTGGATCTACACGCAGGACAACACCGACATTTCCTTTGATGATCAGGTGATTGAAATAGCTACTATAGAATTCAACACCGGGAAAATGGCTTTCGACCTTTTCAAAATCGTCAAAAACTGAAAAGAGCTTTGCTTTTTCCTTGATGCCAAAAGTAAATCCTGCGACTTCGTAATTTTCTGTTTGTCCGTAGAAAATGTTCAGTTTCTGATCGAAATCGATGCCGGAATCCTTCAGGGTCTTGCCTTGTGTGGAACCGTCAAAAAGCTCAGACTGAACTTCAGCCATGAACTCGTACTGAACAAGCTCGTCCATCGAGACTTTTTTGAGCAGCGAAATATTGTTGATACTGAATACAGTAACTGCTTCACGCGGGATCAAATCCTCCGAATTTTGTGCGAATGAAATGGTGGCTGTGAGGATACTAACGACGGAGAATAAACTTTTCATAATGTGGGGTGAATCAGCAATGTTTGCAAGATACTGTTTTAGTTTAGAAGCTCTTCAGGATCGATTCAATTATTTTACTAATAAATCCTAACTCCTAAGCGCAAGGCCTTAAAGCCTTATTTCTTTACTGCGCTCAAAAAGATTGTATTTTCGAGGATCTGGACGTTCTGGCTGAGTGCGTAGGGGTTCGTTTTGACCATCACCGCGAGCTTATTGGCAGAAAGTTGCGCGAGTTTGTTGTCGAACTTTTCTACCGGGCGGTCAAAGCGCGTGATCGAAATGTAACTGCCTTTCTGCAGGGCTTCTGCGTCCTCAGATTTGAAACGGTTCGTGGTTTGCGCAGCGAGGTCGGGGACAGAGCGCACGAGCTTCGAACCGTCCCAGCTCAACCAGTTGTGGTTCAGCTCTTCGATGTTCTTTTCGCGGCTTTCTTCAAGCACAATTTCGCGAACGGCTTTCTGCAACAGTTGCACGCTTTGGAAATCGCACTGAAACTTCAGGATGAAATCGGTGTAATTTGCATCGACCTTTATGTTTGAAATGCCTTCTTTTTTCTCGAGCTTCGCTTTGTAGAAGTCTATTTTTTCCTGGATTTCGGCAATCGAAGGCACTTTTTTGCCGTCGAGGCTGTCGAGCGCCAGCACCGAGTTGATGCGGATCTTGCTGGCACTGAGATTCACGGTATATTTGAACGTCCCGGACCCATCGCTTTTGACCGAGATATCGTCAATGATCTCAATGCACGAACCCATACTGAACAGCAGCAGGGTCGCATAAAAAAAATACTTCATGAAATGAAAACTGTTAATGACTACAAAAGTACGAATTTGCTGTTTTCAAAAACAATACCAGATAAATCATTTCGATTTTACTACAGACAAATCTTTGGCGCACGTGCATCCCAACGAATTGAAATACAATAAATTGTCCCTGCTGTTGTTTTCAGCGCTGATTTATGTCATTCTGTGGATCCTAACTTACAGATAAGCCAGCGTAACTGCCGAACCTGAAACCGTGAACCTGACGTTTGCGCCGAGCAGCAGCGCGCGGTTGTCATCTATGTGGCCGGCTGGGAAATCAAACGCAACAGGGATATTCCTGTAGGTGAAATGCTCCCGGATAATCTCCTGGTAGGTTTGTCCGAACGGGATTTCCGAATCTTTCAATTGGGTCATTCCTCCTACAATAAGTCCACGGATGCGATCGAGAATTCCGGCTTTCGCGAATGCATAGAACATGCGATCGATCTGGTAGAGCGGTTCTGCCAGGTCCTCGATAAACAAGATTGTTTCGCTGTAATCGGGTTGGTCGTCGGTACCGAGCAGGCTGTAGAGGATGGATAAATTACCGCCTATCAGCTGTCCTTCCGCTTCGCCGGTCTTGTTCTCCGGCGCGCTTGCGAGCAGAAAGTCTTCCGGTTTACCGCGCAGCGCATCGAGCATCGTGTACAAAGCTTCCTGCGAATTTTCGGCATAGTTCAGCGGCATGGTCGCGTGCAGGCTCGGCAGGCCGAAGCGTTGCATGCGCTGGTGAAAGATCGTGATGTCTGAAAAACCGACGATCCATTTCGGATCCCTTAGCATCGCGGCCCAGTTCAACCGGTCCAGGATACGCACACAGCCATACCCGCCACGTACACAAACAATGGCCTTCACATCGGGATTGTCTATCGCCTGCTGAAAATCGATGGTCCTCTCGCTGTCTGTTCCTGAAAAATAATGGTGGTGTCCCATCGCGAATTCCCCGATCTCGACCCTGAATCCGTGCAATTCGAAGAAGTCTTTGGCCTCGAGCACGAGGTCTGCAGCGATTGCCTTGGCGGGTGCCACCAGCGCAATCAGATCGCCCTTATTCAAATGTGGAAGGTTCACCATGTTCCGTTTTTTAAGAAACGCCGCGGAAGTTGCGGTCATCCCGCTATCCTGACTTCCCGGCAGGTCAAAGATAGAATTTTTAAGAAATATCTCCGAGCGGCAGTGCAATTCATTAATTTTACCGGAAACTCCGGTCCGCATGTTGATTTCTCCCTTTAATGACGCTTATTTCATGAAACTCGCTTTCCAGGAAGCGCAGAAGGCTTTTGAGATCGGTGAAATCCCGGTCGGCGCGGTGATTGTTGCCAATCAGCAGGTCATCGCACGCACACACAACCTCACGGAACAGCTGACGGATGTGACGGCCCATGCAGAAATCCAGGCGATCACCGCCGCTTCCAATTACCTCGGCGGAAAGTATCTGCATGGTTGTACGCTGTATGTTACCCTTGAACCCTGCACGATGTGCGGCGGCGCTTTATACTGGTCGCAGATCGATAAGGTCGTATTTGCCGCGCGCGACGAGAAACGCGGTGCGGGCAGGTTGCAGGAAAGCATTTACCATCCGAAGACACTTGTATCCAACGGGCTGATGGCCGAAGAATGCGGGCAGTTGATGCGGGATTTTTTTGCAAGCCGGCGGTGAGTTTTAAAGCTTCAGGCATCCCTTTTTACGCGTTGTCTGCTGAAGTGCAGGCAGCAGTCCAAGTGTTTATTGCGTTGTCAAGCGCCGTATTTTTGAAGAACCTTGTTCCAAGTCTGCTGCGACAGATTGTCCACTTATTCTGAACAGGATTTACGTGGGGTATCTATGGGTTTCCCATAGGTGACCCAATAGGTGATCTTCAAGTACCCAGGGAAGCTTCCTGCGAAATCGCAATTAGCTGTTTAGGGCGATTCAACCGGGTCTTTACTGCGGTAAGTGTTCGATGAACAATGGGTTGTTTACGCGGTTGAGCTACTTTTTCGTTTTTGACAGGGGTTGGGCAGCAGGTAGGGCGGTGTATCTTTTGCCTACTGAAAGTGGAAATCATTTTGCCATTACCAGTTGATCGTTATTTCGGCGGTGCGCAATACGACGTGATTTGCATTAAAAACCCTCAGACGGAAGCCCCACACCTGGTTTGTGTGGGTGACGAGCCCATTTTGCTGAATGTCGTCATGGAAAAGGAAATGCGTACCCTGTTGCTGATCTGCCTGCTCCTGGAGATTGTAATATACATTCCCCGGCAGGGTACGATCGCCTATCGGGTTGCCGTGCGCATCCCTGTCGAGCACCCATCCGGGGCTTGCCTGATTGGGTACCTGTTGGAGGTGATTTCCGCCGGGCACTGCATTGGCGCTCCACCTAATGTCATATTCGACATATTGTGTAGACGCTGTCATCCAGGCTTCTGCGCGGACAAGTGCTTCCATTCCTCCCCGGGGGCGCGGCATTTTACCAACTAGTGTGAGGCTGCATCTGACCCTGTTTTTCCTGTATTGGTATATGGCATAGATCAGCATTCCCAGTCCGATCACACCAGCGACGACGATCTCTGCACCGACTTTCTGAACGATTGCCTGTTGCTGTACGGTAGCGGTCTCGGCGTCTGCTTTTTCCGATTTTCCGGCGTGGGCGTTTTTGATCAGGCTCTTTCCCAGCGGGGACGTTCCTAATTCGTGTGCGAGTGCCCTGTTGATGCTTTCGGCATGGCCTTCTCCTTTTTTTGCCTCTTCTTCCAGGAAGCTGATGATTGATTTTAACTTTGTCGCTTCCGGGCTATCCGGCTTATTCCATCCGCCTGCCAGGGAGCTTTCCAGGAGTGTTTTTAAACGCGCCGTTGTTTCTTCGAGAGTTTTCGCGCTATCCTCCGGGCCACTGTGCCCTGCCTCTTTCAGCTGTACGGATTTTGCCGCCGGTTTTAGGACTTCTGCACGCGGTTTCTGCATTTTGGCCTGTACTGCCTTTGCCCCCATTACGTCCGCCTCTTTTTCCAGTCCTCTGTCGTCATTGATCTGGATACCTTCTTTCATTTGCATCGTCGGCTTAACTCTTCCTGCTTTTTGTTGAGCAACGTGCCAGGCTTCGTGGGGCAGCTGTTTCTCCTGACCTGGCGCTATGTGGATGTCTGTTCCCTGTGCATACGCGTGTGCCTGCATTTGCGCGGGTTTTTCAGAATTGTAATTGACTTTCACATCGTCCATGGCATAACCGGAAAGGTTTTCGATCCCTGTTTTCAGTTGATCAGGCAGTCCCGTGTTGTTTTTCTCCGCTTTTACGGGATCCCCGGCCCGGCTTCCTACAGCGTCCGCCATTGCCTGTAGTTGTACGCTTTGTTTGACCTGGATGCCGTTATCTGCTGTAACCTGCATATCCCTCCACGCGGCGGCTTCCGGACGATTATCTACCAGCTGGAAAAGCTTATTGTTGCTTCGCTCCCGACTAGAAATTGGTTTCGCAGCCGTCACTTTGCTTGTATTTTCGGGTTTTTCCACGCGCTTTTGCATCTTCAGCCGGTTTGAATATCAGCATCAAACGTATTATATCGCGTCCGCAAAAACAAGCGTAATTTTACGGTTATTTCAAAACAAGTATAAACACTGGCATTCGTGAAAGTCACCTGGCGACCTCTAGTGCAACCGGAAATTCATTTCTTATCCAGAAGCGATCCCGAAAACCCCAGAGTTTGGCCGGTTTGGTATAGTCATTTCGCCATTCGTCCGATTCTTCCATTTTAGCAGGGTTGATTTTCGCTAGCTTTGAGTCAGAAAAAATCAACTGCTATGCAAGAAACCATTCTAGAAATCAAGGACCTGCGCAAGGAATACAAAGATGTTGTTGCGTTACAGGGACTCAACCTGACGATCCGAAAGGGACAGGTATTCGGGCTGCTTGGTCCGAACGGGAGCGGTAAAACAACGACGCTCGCGATCCTGCTCGGCGTGATCCACGCGAAAAGCGGCAGCTTCAGCTGGTTTAACAACGGCGACAAGGATGAGAACCGCAAAAACATTGGCGCGCTGCTCGAAACCCCGAATTTTTACCCGTACATGAACGCGGTCGACAACCTGACCGTCGTAGCGAAAATCAAGGGCATGCATGCTTACGATACAGCAATCGAAAAAGTCCTGCGCCGCGTGGACCTGTGGGACAGGCGCACCTCGAGCTTCCGCTCTTTTTCCCTGGGGATGAAACAACGCCTTGCGATTGCCTCTGCCCTGCTGGCCGACCCGGATGTATTGGTGCTCGATGAGCCGACGAACGGACTCGATCCCGAAGGTATCATGGACATCCGCGACCTCATCAACGACATTTCCCGCGAGGGCAAAACGATTCTGATCGCATCGCACATCCTCGACGAGCTCGAAAAAGTCTGTACGCATGTCGCGATCCTGCGCAAAGGCGAATTGCTGGAGATCGGCGAGCTGCGTGACATCATGGCACAGGAGCGCATGCTATTGCTGCAAGCTGAAAATCCAGAAACACTTTCCGGTCATCTGCAAAATATTCCGTGGGTAACCATCAAAAGCACAGAGAACGGCGAGGTCCTCGTATCGATCGACGAAAATTATACGCCTGCCCAGCTCAATCAGCAGTTGGCTTCCCAGGGCATTTTCCTGTCCGGCATCCGGGAGTACCGCAAGAATTTAGAATCCACCTTCTTAGATATTATCCGCTCATGAAACAGTTATTAAGCATCGAATACAGCAAGCTGAGAAAGCTTGTTTCCATCAAAGCCATCTTCTTCATTTACATGGCGATTGTGCCGCTTTGGCTCATCTTCATGGGCAATTTCATTGCGCAGTTTAACATCTCCTTCCTGCCGAAAAAAGAAGCCTTGTGGTCCTTCCCAATGATCTGGAAGATGACGACTTACAGCGCAAGCTTTTTCAATGTATTGCTCGGGGTAATCATTGTCATTGTGACCTGCAATGAGATCACTTTCCGGACAATGAAGCAGAACATCATCGACGGATTGACGAAAAAAGAAGTGATTGCCAGCAAGTTTCTCGTTGTACTGGGCTTATCCATCCTTGTTACCGTTTATACCGCCATCGTCGCCTTTGTTTTCGGGGTCATCTTTTCAGACGATTATGTACCCTATGAGAACATCCATTTTGTTTCGATCTATTTCCTGCAGACGCTCGGCTATTTCAGTTTCGCGTTTTTCTTTGCTGTATTGGTCAAACGTCCGGCTTTGTCGATTATCTTTTTCATCATTTCCTTCCCGGTCGAAGAAATCGCCGGTGCCTTACTCCCGCGGCCTATTGGTGCTTTCCTGCCCCTGGAAGCGTTTTCTTCGCTGACGCCGATGCCTTTCCTGGAGATCATCGAACGGATGCGAAAACCGGGGCCGACTGTTTTTGAGATCCCGATGTGGGGAGAGATCTCGCTCGCCTGCTTTTACATGTTTGTTTTCTTTTCGATTACTTACATCGTGTTAAAGAAACGGGATTTGTAAGAAACGGCCAGCATCCACACGTATAAGTTGAATTGAACATACCCCCTTTCTCACGGAAGGGGGTTTTTCGTTTCCATTACTCAACCTTTTGCCAAAAACATACGTTTCAACGGTGGTTCACCTTGCTTTGCAGGGCGGATCGCTCACTTTACATTTTAAAAAATTAAAACCATTATTATGAAAAAAAGCTTACTCTTTGGCAGTCTGCTGCTCGCTACAGGCAGCTTCGCACAAACTGTCATTTTCGAGGACGATTTTGAGATGGAAACGTTCAACTGGACCCTCAATTCCCTGGAGCAAGGCGGAGAGAACGTCTGGATTATCAATGGATCGTATGCAGGAGGCGACAATGTGACGCCACCGATCGGGGATGTTCCGAACCAACCCGCCAGTTTTGCCGGCGGCCCGAACAGCCAGTACCTGCACATTATGCACTATCCGACCTGCACTGGCATTGTTCCGGTAACCTGCAATGCGAACTTCAACACGGGGTCAGCGACCAATGAGGCTACGTCCATGACTTTTGACCTCAATACTGTGGACGCCGACAATGTCACGCTGAGCTTCTGGTACCTTTGCAACGGTGCAGCGGGTGTTTCTTACGGCGTGGTGGAATACAGCGTAGATAACGGCATGACCTGGTCACAGGCCGGCGCACAACTGAGCGGCGTAACTGCCTGGACGCAAATCGAGGTTACCAACCCTAACTTTGACGACCAGGAAACTTTGCGTTTCAGATTTCGCTGGGTGAATGGCGCCACCGGTAGCGACCAACCATTCTCTATCGATGAGATCATTGTAACGACAGAACATGAGACGGAAGCAGAGATCATTGACGTCAGCGTCACCGACCTGGACTTTTGTTCCAATGCCGTGATCGATGTTATCTTCCAGGCCAATGGCAGCATCAGCAATGGCAACCAATTCCTCGCGGAGCTTTCAGATGCGAACGGCTCGTTTGCGACACCAACAATTATCGGAGCCCTCAATTCCAGTGCTTCAGGAACCATTACGATCCCAGGCGTTCCATTGACCGGTATCCCTGCAGGAACAGGCTACCGCGTGCGCGTTATATCGACTGCTCCGGCACTGACGAGCGCCGACAACGGAATAAACATTGAGATCAAGGCTGCGCCAGCTGTCGTTGCCGATCCTACAACCGGCACCATCTGCCTCGGCGAAACGGTTACCTTACTGGCCAGCGGTGCAGCTAACTATACCTGGGAAGCCAATCCGACCCTGAATACAACCAGCGGTGCGAGCGTTGTTGCGACACCGGTCGTTACGACCACTTACCACGTAGAAGGGACCGCCGCCAATGGCTGCGCAGATACCGCAAGCGTTGTCATTACCGTAGAAGACTGCGCAGGCCTTGAAGAATTGTCTGCCCAGGCAGCGCTGACACTCTTCCCAAATCCGGCCGGGGAAAGCTTCTCTATGATGCATACGAGTCCGGAAGCTTTGAAATCCGTTCAACTGCTCGACCTCAACGGCCGTATTGTGAAATCATTTCAAACTTTAGGTGCTTCGTTCTCTGTGGCAGAGATCCCGGCAGGAACATACCTCTTGCAGGCGACTTTTGAAACCTTTACAGGTACGCAAAGACTCGTGATCGAGTAATTTTGTGATTGCTTCTCCACATAAGGCGCAGGAAATGATTCCTGCGCCTTTTTCATTTCCGTTCATTGGCATACACCGTAACAAAGAAACTTCACCGGCAATAATTCGTAACTTTGCGGCATGAATTATCCCGGACAAAATACCGATACGATCTGCGCCCTTTCTACTGCGAACGGACTGGGAGCCATTGCTGTGATCCGCATTTCGGGTCCGCAGGCGCTCGACATTGTTTCCCGCATCTTTTCCAGGGACCTGACCCAGGCGGCTTCCCACACCGCCCATTTCGGGCGCATCCGCGACGGCCACGATACAATTATTGACGAAGTACTGCTGACAGTGCTGCTCGAAGGCAAAAGCTTTACGGGTGAAAATACGGTTGAGATTTCCTGTCATGGCTCGACTTATATCCAGCAGCAAATTTTACAGATACTGACCATGAAAGGTTGTCGCATGGCTGAACCGGGAGAATTTACGATGCGTGCATTTATGAACGGTAAAATGGACCTTTCGCAGGCCGAAGCGATTGCCGACCTCATCGCATCCCAATCCAAAAAAGCGCACAACATTGCGATCAACCAGCTGCGCGGTGGTTTTTCGAACGAACTGAAATCCCTGCGCGAGCAGCTCATCCATTTCGCGAGCCTTGTAGAGCTGGAACTCGACTTCGCGGAGGAAGACGTCGAATTTGCCGACCGCACGGAACTGAAAAACCTCGTTTCGGAAGTGCTGACCTACATCCGCAGACTTGCCAATTCCTTTGAGCTCGGCAATGCGATCAAAAATGGTGTTCCCGTGGCCATTGTGGGCGCGCCGAATACCGGCAAAAGCACGCTGCTGAACCAATTGCTCGGCGAAGAGCGCGCGATTGTCAGTGACATTGCAGGAACAACCCGCGATGTGATCGAGGAAACCCTGAATATCGAAGGCATTTTGTTTCGCCTCATCGATACGGCCGGCATCCGCGAAGGTGCAGAAGCGATTGAAGCGATTGGCATCGAACGTTCAAAGGAAAAAATCAAATCTGCACAAATCGTGCTCCTGCTCAGCGATCTCAGCGGACAAACCGAGGATCCGCAGCAAGTCGGCACCTGGTCTACCGAGCTGATACAGCTCCATCCTGACAAAAAGATCGCTGTGGTCGGCAACAAAACGGACCTCCGCAATGCAACTACAAATGACTGGGGCCATCCCGCGCCTTTGCTTCCGATCTCCGCGAAAACCGGCGCCGGCATAGACGCATTGAAAAGCTGGATGGTCGCGCAGGTACTTGGCAACTACGACATGGACAACGAAACGATCGTTTCGAATGCACGTCATTATGAAGCTTTGCGCAAAACAGAAGACGCGCTGCAACAGGCCGAAACCGGGTTGGTGACGCAGGTGACCGGCGATTTCATTGCGATGGACATCCGCCAGGCGATGTATCATTTGGGCAGCATTACCGGGGATATATCAACAGATGACTTGTTGGGGAATATTTTTTCTAAGTTTTGTATCGGGAAGTAACCGCTGTAAACAAGCAGATAGCAAAGTATCCAAAAAGCCATACAAATCCTAAAAATTACTAATATTCAGGTGTGTAGTCACATTTGAATCTTTATCGTTGTTATTCGTTTATTTCGTTTGATTTTGTACCTTCGTTGTACCTCGAAAGCTGAGGTACAAAAATTACCGGATTTTAGGAGACATTATGACGCTTAAGTTATCTTGTCTTTACTTAAGTCCGCTTAAGGATACGAAAACATGAGTTCAAACATTCGAATACAACGCATTTGCATCCAATGCGGCAACGAGTTCACCGCAAAAACGACGGTCACACAAGCCTGTTCGGACAAATGCCGTAAAGCAGCCTACAAAGCACGCAACCGAAACGAAAAGATCGAAGCATCCAACAACGAGACGCTTCGCATTAAAGCAAAACCGATTGAAGACCTGACCGGCAAACAATTCTTAACTGTTCCGGAAGTTGCTTTGCTCATGGGCTGCTCAAAGCGTACTGCCTACCGATTGATTAGCAAAGGCATGTTACCCGGTTCAACAAACCTATCCGAACGTCTGACACGTGTTAAAAGATCGGAGTTAGACAAATTGTTTGAACAGCCTGCACCTGTAGCACCTCATCCGGCAGATTATGCGATTTCAGACTGCTACGGACTCAGCGAGGTAAGACAGAAATACAATATCTCCGAGAAGACCTTATACGATCTCATCAAACGGAACAATGTTCCTAAACTCAGGGAAGGGTGGTATTCTTACGTTCCTAAAACAATCATTGACAACCTCCTCAACAACTAACACATGACAATCAAAGTAAAACTGAGACAGAAAGCAATTTCCGGAAACCGGCTAAGCCTGTACCTGGACTTCTACCCGCCGATACCCCACCCGGAAACCGGTGAACCAACGCGCCGGGATTTTTTAGGAATACACCTCATCGATGCGAAAACCCCCATTGACAAACAGCACAACAAGGAAATGCAATCCCTCGCGGAGAACATTCGTCAAAAGCGCGAAAACGAGCTGAACAAGCCCGAAATCTATACCGGCTACGAAAAGGAACAACTGCGGATCAAAGCATTGGGCGAACTTGACTTTGTTGCGTATTTCAAAGCGTTGGCCGATAAGCGAAATGGATCGAATCATGACAATTGGAATTCTGCGTACAAATACTTGCATTCCTTTACCGGTGGCAAGTTGCAATTTTCGGATCTGACCGCTCCTTTGTGCGAACGCTTCAGCGAATATTTGCTTACAACAAGGAGTAATAAGAGCAGCAAAGCCAACCTTTCCCAGAACTCGGTTGTTTCCTACTTCAACAAGTTCAAAGCAGCACTTAAGCAGGCATACAAGGACGGATACCTACAAACGAACCTGAACGTAAAAGTATCATCTGTTAAACCGGCAGAGACGCAGCGCAATTTCCTGACGCTGGAAGAACTCAATAGCCTTGTCAAGACTGACTGCCAAAATCCCCTATTGAAACGGGCTGCGCTATTCTCAGCCATGACCGGCCTGCGGTTCTCCGACATTCAAAAACTAACATGGGACGAACTGGAACACATCGAGGGAAACGGGTACTTTATCCGGTTCATGCAACAAAAGACCAAAGGCGTTGAAATGATGCCGATCTCGGCGCAAGCATACAGCATGCTTGGAGAACCAGCCGAACCAACAGCAAGAGTATTCGAAGGACTTATTTATTCAGCTTATCACAATAAACACTTGTTCCAATGGATAGGCGCAGCAGGGATTACCAAGGACATTACTTTTCATTGCTTCCGGCATACGTATGCTACGTTGCAATTGAGTAATGGAACGGACATTTACACCGTATCGAAAATGCTTGGACACCGGGAACTGAAGACTACGCAGATTTATGCGCAAATTATTGACCAGACCAAGCGGGATGCGACAAATAGAATACAGCTAGAATTACCTTAAACTAATAAAATTATGAATAGAAAACCCCACCTTTTTGTTGAAAAAATTACTCCTGTCGAGTTTTGCGGGCAAACGTTCGCTTGGAAATTGGATGCGAGCATCTTTGAACTTCCATTCGAGACTGAACCAACATCTGGTAAAGACCACGATTTCAAAAAGTGCAAAAAATGTCAGGAATCGCTTAAAACAATAGAAGAATTTCTGACTAAAAAATTTAAGGGCACAATAACTAAGGCTGGCTTTCCCTTATGTTGTGCTCAGCACGCTAACTTAACAAAACTTCCTAAGTTTTTAGAAAACAAAATTCATTATGACCGTGTTCCAACATGGGTGGCGCAAAAGGTTATTTTTACTAATAACCACATTCTTAATCATATTAAAAGAGAAAATTGGTATGCAGAAGTAATTGAATACATAGATTATACTATTGCAAGTTTCGGTCAAATGCCAAAAGAAGCCGGTGAACCTTTATACTTAAGTGATTATTTTGCTTATGTATTAGAATTGTTAGGAAGACCGCCTATTCCCAAAGATAAAAAAGACAAGCTACAGTCTTACATTGAAGGCTTTAGTAGACCTAGTGAAGATCGTGCTGTAGATTTACAAGAGCTTGCAACAACCTACCAAAAATGGTTAGAAATATTTCCATTTGATTTAAGTTATTTTAAAGGATTAAGACAACATTATGAAAAAGCTTTACCTATACTGACTGGAGCTCCTATTACTAATCACTATTTAGGAACTGCAAAAATTAGGCTTCACACCAAAGAGAGTTTAATTGACGTATTGATTGACTTAACAAATGATTTTATTACTCGGTTGAATGGCCTTACACTTTATGAAAAAGGGCAACTTACGGAGCCTTTAAAACTTCAAATGGAGTTAATCCTTGAGGAACGCAGAACCAAATGTAGAAAAATTGGCTACCACATTGTTGAAGAAGATGAGACAACGCGTTACGCAAAAATGCTTTCAGAATGGTTGAACGATGAGATCGCATTTATAGAAAGAATTACGCCAATTATCGAAAATCTCCCGGAACAACCGATTGTAAAATTTGACGATAATACAACAAGAATTATTAAGGCTTTCAATGAATACGGCTTCCAAGAATTTTTAAGAAAATCATATTTTGATCCCAACAAAATTTATGATTTGATTGCAGAAAATTCAGGCAGAGAGTTTTTACCCTATACTATCTGCTTATTGAATGAGTTAGCCTACATAGACTATTTTATGAAAGAATACGTCAAAACCAAGGAAAAGGCTTATAAGATATTTGGTGAAATTTTAAATGCGGATCCACGAAGGATCAGAGGAAACATTAATGTTTTGAATCCACGAAGTAACGAGAATCCTTCCCAATACACAAGTGGTTCTTATACAGAAACGATTAAAAAGAAACTGAAAGAAATAAAGCAGGACGGTATTTAGGACTATCCGCCTTAAATCACCCAGATACCATTGCAGAAACAAATAAAAATTTTTGCAATGGAACAAAATTTAACATTCGATCAATTACCCTCAGCGGTAAGCCAACTAGACAGACGCCTTGAAAACATTGAACGCCTGCTTAGCGAAAGAAGCGAAAATCTTCAAGCTGAACCCGATCAGCTATTAACGGTATCGCAGGCGGCCGAATTTCTCAGCCTAGCTGTTCCGACCGTCTACGGCATGGTAAGCCGGGGCGAACTGCCGGTAATGAAACGCTCCAAGCGCCTGTATTTTTCCCGGGTAGAATTAACCGAATATCTCAAAGCAGGACGGAAAAAGTCCAATGTTGAAATAGCCGGGGAAGCTGCTGCCTTTTTGTCCAATCGCAAAAACGGGGTGAGCCATGGAAAATAACACACAACACACCCCGGGTTCAAAAAAGCAAAATAAAGATACCCATTTCCGAACCCAGAAACAAATCGTATTTCAGTATTTGCAGGAGCATACTGCGACTGCTTCGATGGTTACTGAAGCAACAAAGATTTTGCAGAAAAACATTTGTCGTTACAAACGTGACCTTGAAAAAGCAGGGCGGCTTTGGCAAGTCCGAAGGGTGGCTTGCAAAGAAACCGGTTGCAAAGCTTGGTACTTAACGACAGATCCGGCAAAAGCTCCGGCCAGTCCGCAGCTTAAATTTCAATTCTAAGCGCTATGCAGCCCGCTACGGACGTTATTTCATACGTTCCCGTCGACTACATCAAAGCCAGGATCAAAGGCGTTCACAAAAAATGGTTTTTCAGCAATGGATTACTAAACTTTATACCCGTCTTAGATGAAGGCGGAGAGATCAGGCATTACTACGCCATGTACCGCGGCCTTAAGGTCAAGATTTACGCGCAGGGGACGATCACGCTACAGGGTAGTTTGCACAAATACTGGAATTACGGGCAGCACAATTACAACGATTTTTCACGAAGTGGTTTCGATGAGGTAATACAAAGTCTCCGGGTAACGCTCGGGATAGAACCAAGTCAATTACACATTACCTGTATGGAAGTCGGCGTAAACATTGTGCCGCCCGTAAAAACGGCATCGGTTCTGAACAACATCTTTATGCACAAAGGCAAAGACGTTGAACAACGGATGAGCAATGACCATGCTAAATTTCATTGTGTGGAACACGATAAGTTTGTGATTAAGTTGTACGACAAAGCTAAGCAGTACCGACTGCCCATAGACCTAATGCGCATCGAGCTGAAATACACCAATTGGAGTTCCTTTCGAAAAATTGGCATAGCAACGCTTGCGGATTTTATTCATTGCGATAAGACGATATTCAAAAATGACCTGCTGCTGCGCTGGGATGAATTGCTGTTTCACGATCCCACAAGTCAAATACCGGAGCGATGGACAGCCTACAGCAATGCTAACTTTTGGAGAGAGAAAAGAGACAAAGTCTCACGTACCGCATTCTCGTATCAATTCAAACGGCTGAGAACGCTAAATGCCAAAAATGGACAGAACCTGCAAGCAGTCATTAAACAATTGGTCAGCGACAAGCTATCCACCTGCATGAACACTTAACGAATTCCGACTTTAGGTAAACTTGGAAAACGTTAAGCAATGTAGTATCTTCCTTAATAATTTCGGTTTCCCTTATGGCACGACTTTACACGTCCCCAATCCTGCTGAATGAAGTAAAAACAATCAGCATTACCCAGTTGAAAAAATGGGGTTATTTGCAAGCAGACAGCAAACCAAAATCCGGCAATATTACCTGGAGCAGGAACGGCATTGAGACCTCATCCATTGGCATTACTGTGGACATGCAACAAAATTGTATTGAACTGACGTACACCGTCAACGGTGAACCCCGCAGGTGCGTAATAGCACTTGTGAACGCCCCGGCAAATATTGGAAATGGTTTGTTGTGGTTGTTTGAATGCCCCGAGACCGGCAAACGATGCCGCAAACTGTATTATGCGAATACCTATTTCCTGCATCGCGAAGCACACAGGGGCGCAATGTATGAATCTCAAACTTATTCAAGCAATACACGTGCAAAAATCAAAATACTCGAACAATTCCACACATCATGGAAAGCGCAGGAGACGATCAATCAACCGCATTTCAAAAGTTGGTACGCCGGGCAGCCGACGAAGCGTTACAAACGCGCTATGAACCATTTAAAAGCTGCTGCGGGCTATTCCCCGGAAGATTACGATCGGTTATTTATCCTTTGACCTGTTCGGCAAATTTTATCAAATGGTTGTAGATGGACTCAGCAATCCAGTCCAATCTTTCCTTATCCGTTACTGCCATCTCTTCCCGGATGCGTGCCAAGTACCATTTGTATAAATCTTCCGTTTGGTCTGAATCTTCCATACCGAGCAAGGCAAAAATAGTTTCGGGTAAATGCAGAAAATGATCGCCTGCCGACAAACCAAGCCCGTTAAGACCTTCAATAAATCGTGTGTTTGAAATATCGTCTTTAATGATTGACAGGATAATACGCTTCATTGTATCAACTTTTATTATGATGGTCAAATGTAGCATTTCAATTTGTTTTATCACAATAAAATATGATACTATTCTCGGTTGGTAACCGCACTTTTGTTGTGAATGGGAAATAGCAAGCATCCGGAACTCGATAAAACGCAACTGGCGCAAAAGATCGGTCAGCGCATTAAAGCGATGCGTTCCCGTATTAATATCAATCAGGCTGAACTAGCCCGCCGCTGTGGAAAGGACAGCCAACACATTGAATTGATCGAGAACGGGAAAGTTTCCGCAACCATTTACACCCTGTACATTGTCGCACGTGCCTTGGATAGTACGCTGGATGAGCTGCTGAAGCTGGATTAATTCTTTAATTAGGAACCAGTACGCGCGTATGCGCGCGAAGTTCAAACAATTTACCCGAGAGGTACGCGCGTAAGATCGGACTTACAAAATTAGAATCATTCTAAATAATGTTAATAGCTTTGGAAAGCTGCGATCTTTGTATTACATTTATAATAGTGGCTCTGAAAGTTTATTTTAAACAAGATATTGTGAATTAAAAATAATCATGTATCTTTGCGCCGTTATTAAAAAATGTAACCTTTACAAACGTAGATCGTTTAATAAGAAAGAAGATATTTAAAGTATGCTCATTGACCAGCGTAAGCGTAAGTGTTAAAGGAGTGTTGAGGCTACTGAGCAATCACGTAGCCTCTACTGTTTTACGGCAATTGATTTTTAATATTCTCCATTATTTTTCACATAGGCTTCGTACTCTTCATTATGACTTTTTATCTTTCTCGTATTATTGATTAAGTAAAAAGTCGTAATTACATAATACTCCTCTATTTTTCCCTTAATTTTTGTCAGAACTATTTTCGCATTTGCATCTTCACACCAAAGAACTACCGATGGGACTGCTTTACCAGCTTTGTCAAAACGCTCATTGACCCAAATCTTAACGCAATCTAAATGTGAATTTTCAATTATTGGTTTAATCCAACCAATTCTCTCGCATCTACTTAAATCTAATTCACGGTTTTCATCTATAGCTCCTTTAGAAGTAAAATGGGCGAAAGTCCAATCCAACGATTTTCCATTTAACTCAAACCGTTGATGAACCCTTGGGAGAACCTTTAAACCTTTGAAAGTTAATTTACCTTTCCATAAATCTCTTTCATAAACTTCTAAAAGCTTTTTCTCATACAAGTCGTAATTACGATAGTCATTAAATTCAATAAGGTCAGGAAATACTATCTTATTATTCACCATCAGTAATATTTTTTTTATTACTGACCCAAATCAATGTATTCATTTTTTTCTCAGAAGGAAATGTATTTTTTACAAGAGAGTAGTCTGAACGCTCTTGAATTTTTTTCACAATAGCAATTTTTCCCTCACTTGAAGTAAGTCCACGATTAACATAACAAACAGCTCCAAGTAGCAAGTCGCATAACTGAACTAGCTCTATTTGATCAGAAACAACTTCCTGCACCCTAGTGACGATTTCTTGCTTATAATCAAATTGATTGTTACAAAGAAAGTTATGAAGCTTTGCTATTTTTTTTCTTCCGTTTGTATCTTTTTTGTCAAGATAAATTCTGTACTGGTTAGTTGGCTCTAGCAATTGCTTTAGTAGCAAAAAATTCATTTTATAATAAAAATCGTCGTGGTTAGAACCATTTAATTCATGATCGAGTTCACTTTTATTTATAATTACAGAACGGAATCCTAGATACTCGGTATCAAAAAAGTAATTTATCAAATCTAAATAAAAGTCAATTTTTGAATTTGAGACCTTAGTCCATTTGATTTCAAAGTTTGTGGGTAAACCATGTTTAACTTTGAACTCTCTAATTCTTTTAAAAACAATTTTTCTTTGTACGGTTGGGCAAGTTAAAGCTCCAAGTCCCATCACTTTGCTTTTATCGTTTTCCAGGTGTGAACTTTCGTCACAATAAATACTAACCCCATTATCCATTTGTAACTTTGATTTAAAATCCTGACAATCTGCAAAGTTACTTATTTAACAATTAATCTATAGTTAATAAACTTTAGTTTATGCAGAAAATATTGAATAAACTTAATATTTGTACCCCACCTGTACCTCGAATACTCAGAATCCCTGAAAACAAAGGAAAGTTACTTTTTGTATCGGGAAGTAACTCCTTCCGGTAAAATTGTGTCAACTCTGCAACGGCTTATTTCTAAGCCTGTTGTACTGCATGCAATCCTGTCAGAGATAATTGAAAGCTATCGCATATTTCAAATATGCGTCGCTTTTGTACCTTATTTGTACCTCGGGATGATCGCTGTATTTATTTGGGTAAAGATCATTTGATAACATCAAACGAATACAACTCCAAAATTTTGCGGCGAATAATTCATTTACCGCTTAGTTCAAAACGACAATCATTAACTTCAATATCCCAGCTGCGCAGCCTTAATCTCCAGTATCAATTCGTCGCCGAATTCAGCGGCCACCTTTTCTGTAAAAGTACACTGGGTGTCTTTTGTCAGCGTTTGCGGAATACGAATGGTCGTAATGTCGTATGTTTTATCAGGATGTAGTACCGTTGCCTTAAGCTCAATGTCGGATATGGTTTGTGTACCAATATTCCGGATCGTCCCGGTAGCATTTATATTCCCCAGAAGTCCGACAGTACTGGTATACTCCAGGTGCAGTGACTTGACGGCTTCCGCATTACCGGGGTCTTCCAACAAGAGGTTCAGGACTTCACAGGAAGATAAAAAGGCTGTTGCAATCAATAGGATCAGGTAACGCATATTTCAGGTTTTTAAAAGCGTTCAACGCAGTCGGCGTGAAAATAGTATGCGCGCCATCAAGTATCTTCCTGCATATTTCCAACGAATATACTGCCTATCCTATTTCCCGCAGATTTACAGGAATTACTGCGTCTTTCGTGATCGCATATACCTTGTCATTTTCTCCCGGCGTTAAAATGTGTTTTCCCGTGAACTCGCCGAAGGCCGGCAGGATCAACTGATGCTGCGACTCAAAAAAGCACGGCAGGCGCAACGATTGCCGACCCAATCCGCGCAAGGCGACACCCGGATGAATGTGGCCGCAGAACGTGAACAAACCTTCCCGCGTTTCCGGTTCGTGGACCAACAGGAAATTCTTCGTGATCAGTTCCGCTTTGACTGCCACACCGATCGCTGTGTACATCTCTGGGGCGATGATGTCGTGGTTGCCGGAGATCAGCAGGATTTCTGCGTTTTGCCGGGCGACCCATTCCGCAAACAAATCCCATTCACTGTTCAGCTGGCTGTGAAACAGATCCCCGAGGAAACAGATCTTTTCCGGTTGGAAGAAATCCGTGACCGCATCCAGCTGGCGGTAATTCGTGACTACCGCGTCGACAGGCAGCGCAAAACCGTGCCTGCGGAAATGCGTCACCTTCCCAAGATGTACATCCGAGATCAGCAGCCAGCGTTTTTCTTCCCAAAACACTGCGCCGGATGCGTGCAATACAAAGGATTGATCATTTAAAAAAATGCGGTGTGTCATCCATCGTTTTTTAGGTAAGAAGCTGTCATTTTGCGGATGCGCTCCGCGAGGGTTTCACTCGATAAACGTTCGCGCAGTCGGTCTGTGATGATCGGGAAACTGAAAGGTGTCGGCTTTTGGCAAATCTTCCAGACGGTTTTTTGCCCGCGGATGCGTTCCAGCGACTGGATCAACCGGCCTTCCTCGAGCTGGTGTTCAAAGGTTTCGCGAAATGCCTGGTGCAGCAGCAGGTTATCAGGCTCATAATCGCGGAAAACCTCGAACAACAGCTGCGTACCGCTTTGCAGGTGTTTGGTCTTTACCTGTTTGCCGGGCATACCCGTGAAAACCAGTCCCGCGATGACTGCAATGTCGCGGAATTTGCGGCGTGCCATTTCAGTTGCGTTCAGGCTGCGTTGCAGATCAGCATGGATAAACTCCGTCGAGAACAGCGCATTGTCGAGTACCTGCTGCATGTCGATCTCCCGGTCCGACAGCAGTTCAAAGCCGTAATCGTTGTAAGCGAGCGAAAAAGTCACCGGCGACAGCAAGCTGATGCGGTAAGCGAGCAAGCTTGCGAGCGCTTCGTGCACAAAACGGCCTTCAAACGGATAAAAAACGGCATGATAGCCTTCCCGCGTTTTGAAAGTCTCGATCAGGAACTCATCGGCATCCGGCACGATCGATTCCTTGCGCTGCCTGCGGAACATGGGTTCGAGCGCTTTTAATTCCGGGGATCTTTCGGCGTGGTTCGCCGCGTACAATTCCTGGCGCAGCAATTCGCTCATTTGCGCCGATAAAGCCAGACGGCCACCCATCCAGCTTGCAAAACGCGCCGGCTTGCCCGAATCGGCTTTCTGCACAATGACCTGCATGTTGCGGATCTTGTACAATTTCAGCTTTTTGCCGGCAAACTGAAAGATCTCGCCAGGTTTCAGCTTTGAGGCAAAGGATTCTTCGATCGAGCCGATGAATCCGCCGCTGAGGAACTTTACCTGCATGACAGCGTCACCAACGATGGTCCCAATTTGCATGCGGTGGTGCATCGCGATGCGGCGGCTTGTCACCTTGTATAATCCGCCTTCGAGGATATCCACTTTCCGGTATTCGTCATAAGCCTGCAGGCTCTGACTTCCGAAAGCAATGAAATTCAGCAGCCATTTCCAATCCATTTCCGTCATTGTCTGATAGGCAAATGTGCTTTTCACCTCGCGGAAAATCTCATCCGGATAAAAGCCATCCGAAACGGCAAGCGTATTCAGGTATTGCACCAATACGTCCCAACTGTTGAGATAAGGCACGCGGTCCTCCACCACATTTTGTGCAACTGCTTTTTTCAGTGCCGAGGCTTCGATCAGCTCGATCGCATGCGTTGCCAGGAAATAGATCAGGCTTTCTTTGCCCGGCCGGTGATTACTGCGTCCGGCGCGCTGCATGAAACGCGCGACACCTTTCGGTCCGCCGACCTGGATAATCGTTTCCACCGGTGCGAAATCGACGCCGAGATCGAGACTCGACGTGCAGACAACGACTTTCAGCTTTTCATCGCGGATTGCCTGCTCGACCCACAAACGCACGTCGCGGTCAATGCTTCCGTGGTGCATCGCCATTGCGCCGGCAAATTCCGGGTACTTTTCGAGCAGGTTATGGTACCACATCTCACAGGCCGAGCGCACATTTGTAAAGATCAGCGTCGTGCGACTTTCCCGGATGATTTTAGCGACATCGTCAATCAGGTGCAGCCCCATGTGGCCGCGCCACGGATAACTTTCCATTTTCTCCGGGATGATCGAAAGCATGCGGATCTTTTTCTTCAGCTGCGCGCGGATCAGCACTGAATTTTTCAAAGCTTCCGAATCAGGACCGAGCAGCACCTGCATGGCCTGTTCCAGGTTGCCGATCGTTGCAGAAATGCCCCAGATGCGCAGCTTGGGAGCAATTGTTTTCAGGCGCGACAGCGCAAGCTCCATCTGCACACCGCGTTTCGAGCCGAGCAATTCATGCCATTCGTCTGTGATGATCGCCGTGCAGTTTTTGAACAGGTCCGGATATTCTTTTGACGCCAGCAGCAATTGCAGGCTTTCCGGTGTTGTGATCAGCAGGTCCGGCATTTTCGTGCGTTGCCTGTTGCGTTCTGATTGGGAAGTATCGCCGGAGCGAATGCCGACTGTAAATGGGATTTCGAGTCCTTCAACCAACCTTTCCGCCGCTTGTTTGATCTCCACCGACAAAGCGCGCAGCGGTGTAATCCAGATGGCTTTGACACCGGACTTCCGGGCTTTTTTTTGGGTTCCGGCCTGTAGGTACTCGAGCAGGATCGGCACCCAAAGCGCATAGGTTTTTCCGCTGCCGGTTGGCGCATTCAGCAGACCGTGTTTGCCTTGCAGGAAGGCAGTCCAGGTTTGTCGCTGGAAAGGGAAAGGCTCCCAGCCCTGTTGCGCAAACCAGCTTTCCGCCCGTTCAAAAAGCGCTTGCCGGTTCATGTGGGAATCATGTTTTTAAGGTCGTCCAATGTATTTGCTTCGTCTATTTTTTTGTCGTGTCGCCAGCGCAGGATCCGTGGAAAACGTGTCGCGATGCCGCTTTTGTGCCGTTTCGAAAAGGCGATGCCTTCGAAGCCGATCTCAAAAACCAGCACAGGCGTTACGCTGCGCACCGGTCCGAAACGTTCCAGCGTATTCTTTTTGATCCAGTCATCCACCTTGCGGAACTCCGCATCTGTCAATCCCGAATACGCTTTCGCAAAAGTCACGAGCTCCCGTTCACCGTTTTCATCTTCCTGCCACAAAGCAAACGTATAATCGGTGAATAAGTTCGATCTGCGCCCATGGCCGCGCATGGCATAAGTCAGCACGGCATCTATCGTCAGCGGCTCGATCTTCCATTTCCACCAATCGCCTTTTTTACGACCTACAAGATAAGGCGATGCGTTGCGTTTCAGCATCAGTCCTTCGCTGTGCAATTCACGTGCACGCATACGCTCTGTAGCGACATCTTCCCAGGAACTGAGTTGAACACGTTCCGACAGGTGCAAAGGCAGATTTTCAGCCAACTTACTTTCGATCAATTGTTCCAGTAGATTTCTGCGCATTTCATAGGGCAGATTCCGAATATCTTTCCCCTCCCATTCCAGCAAATCGTAAGCCTTTACGATTACCGGGGTTTTCTGTAAAAGCGCTGCGGAAATCGTCTTCCGGCCAATGCGCGTTTGCAGGTCGTTAAACGTTCCGATCTGTCCTTCGGGAAAAGGCAGGATCTCACCATCGATGACTGTTCCATTCGGAACTATGCCGATAAAAGCATTGAATTCGGGATATTTGTCAGTAACGAGTTCTTCTCCCCGGCTCCAGACATACAATTCGTTGTTGCGCACGATGATTTGCGCGCGGATCCCGTCCCATTTGTGCTCGATGCTCCAGTCTTCGGGATTGCCGAGTGCAGCGACTTCGCCTTCGAGCGCATACGCAAGGTAAAACGGGTACGGACGCGAGCGTTGATCTGTTTCGCTTTCCGTCAGCACCAAGGCATCAAAAGTTACTGTTTCCGGATCCCAGTTGCCCATCAGTTTGTGGGCGAGCAAATCCTCGGCAACATCCACCGCTTTTGAAAGCGCGCGTGTCATCAGCTTCTGACTTACACCGATCCGGAAGCTCCCGGTAATCAGCTTTGTGAAAACCAGTCGTTCATAATAGTTTAAAGCAAGCCAGTTTTCATGCAGGTAGTCGTGCTTTTCGGCATCTGTTTTTTTCTTCAGGAGAATGATCTCCTGCAAAAATTCTGTCAGGCTTTTGTCTGTCTGGTCTGACGTCGTCGGAATCACGAGCGCGATGGTTTCCGCGAGGTCACCGACGATGTGGTAACTTTCTTCAAACAGCCACATCGGGATATTGGCGAGTTCGTTGGCCCAGAGCCGGAGCAAAGTCGTATTGACTGGTCTTGGCGGCCTGCGGTGCGATAAAAGCGCAATTGTCCAGACTTTATCCGTATCACTCGCCTTGCGGAAATAATCCGTCAGTGCATCGACCTTGACCGATGTTTTGTTGGAGCTGTCCAGTGTTTTGATGAGCTGTGCAAAATCTTTCATGCTACTTCATCTTCCGGGTTGATTTGTTCCAGCTCCGCCGTTTCGCCCTCATATTGCGTTTGTGCAGTCCTTGCATCATAACCCAGCTCCCGCAGGTAGCGCGCAAAAATATCCGAGTAGCCATGCGTCGCAATGATGCGTTCTGCGCCGGTGGCTTTGATGCTGTTCAACAAGCCATACCAATCGCAGTGATCGCTCAACACAAAGCCGCGATCTACTGCCCTTCTCGCCCTGGCGCCGCGAAAAGCCATCCATCCGCTCGCAACGCCCGTTACGAAAGGCGTCATTTTCCGCAGCCAGACACTCCCGTGCGCACTTGGGGGTGCGAGTACGATGCTTCCGGCCAGGTCTTCCTTTTTCGTTTCACGTGTCACACGGATGGTGGGCGGCAGGTCGACCATCGGACGAATTACTTCAGTCATGTTCTCTATCGCTCCGTGCGTATAGATCCTGCCGATAGCCGGATCAATGTGTTTCAGCAGGCGCTGTGCTTTTCCGAGGGAATATCCAAAAAGCACAGAGGTCTTGCCTTCCGCCTGGTTTTCAGTCCACCAGTTATTGATATCCGCGAAAACTTCGCTTTGCGGCAGCCAGTTGAAAGCAGGCAGTCCGAAGGTGCATTCTGTGATGAAGGTGTCGCATTTCACGACTTCATACGGTACAGCGATTCCGTCGTCTTCCGTTTTGTAATCGCCGGTAAATACCCATACTTCGCCTTTGTACTCGACGCGAACCTGCGCGCTGCCGATGATATGTCCCGCCGGATGCAGGGAGAATTTCACGCCGTTGACTGTAAATGTCTCGTTCCAGTCCTTGCCTGTGACACTGATCTCACCGAGTCTGTGGCGGATAATCGGCACATTCGTATGGTGCGTGACGTAGTTCCTGTGGCCGTAGCGCGAATGGTCTGCATGCCCATGCGTAATGATCGCATTGGTTACGGGTTTCCACGGATCGAGGTAAACATCCGCCTGTTCGCAGTAAATGCCTTTGTCGTTAAAAACCAGTAAAGGTGCACGCATATTTTTCAGGATTGAAGACGTAAATTTAAATCTACGATGAAAAGTCCTCGCCCGGAAACTGAAGCTGTGAAGTTTAACTTTTATTCTCTTTTTGCGGATGGCAGTCCTATCCGCACCCCTAGATTTACCGAAAAATTTCATTTGCATCGCGTAAGCCGATTCGCTACATTTGTTTGTCGCAGGAAACTTCATCCACCTGCTGAAACGCTTTGCTTATGCTACACGATCACGCTTCCCGGAAAGTCGCCATTATCGGCTACAACCGCATTCCTTTTGCCCGTCAGAACACCGCTTACACGACCGCCGGCAACCAGGACATGCTGACGGCTGCACTCAACGGCCTCATCGATCGCTATCACCTTGCGGGAGAATTGCTCGGAGAAGTCGCGGCAGGTGCCGTGATCAAAGACAGCCGGCAGCTTAACATGACCCGCGAATGCGTATTGCACACGACACTTGACAAGCGCACACCGGCTTGTGATATTCAGCAAGCCTGCAATACCGGCATTGAAACGGCGATCTACATTGCGAACAAAATCGCGCTGGGGCAAATCGAGGTCGGCATTTCCGGCGGCGTGGACTCAGCGAGCAACGTGCCTTTGGTACTCGGAGATCCCTTGCGGGAAATCCTGCTGGCGGCACGCCGCGCGAAGACGTTCGGTCAACGACTGGGTGCGCTTTCAAAAATGCGTTTCCGGCATTTCCGGCCCGAAGCACCGATGAACCAGGAACCTGGAACCGGTCTTTCGATGGGACAGCATACGGAGATCACTGCCAAATATTACGGCATTTCGCGTGCTGACCAGGATGCATTCGCCCTGAAAAGTCACCAAAACCTCGCCAAAGCCTATGACCGTGGATTTTTCGACGACATGGTGACACCTTACCTCGGCCTGGAAAGGGATAACAACCTGCGCCGCGACACGAGCCTGGACAAGCTCAGCCAACTGAAACCTGCCTTCGACAAAACAGCCGGTTCGCTAACCGCAGGCAATTCATCCCCGCTGACGGACGGCGCTTCCTGTCTGCTGCTCGCAAGCGAGGAATGGGCACAGGCGCATGGATTTCCTGTATTGGCTTACATCTCCTTTGCGGAAGTTTCGGCGATCGAATATGTCGAGAACAAGCACAACCTCTTACTTTCACCTGTGTACGCCGCAGCTAACATGTTGCGGAAATCCAATATGCGCCTGACCGACTTCGACTTTTACGAGATCCATGAAGCTTTTGCCGCGCAGGTACTCGCGATCCTGAAGATCTGGGAAAGTCCGGCGTTATGCCGTGAATTCGGTTATGACGAAGCCTTTGGTACGATTGACCGCAACAAGCTGAATACACTTGGTAGCAGCCTGGCCACCGGACATCCTTTCGCTGCTACCGGCGGTCGTGTGCTTGCAACGATGGCCAAGCTGCTGAGCGAAAAAGGTTCCGGGAAAGGATTTATTTCTGTATGCGCAGCCGGGGGGATGGGTGCGACGGTGATTTTGGAGCGTTAGCATCATTTGTTCTGAAATTCTTCCCTGTAAATTACATCGACATTTCGCAGCACAATTTGCGCATCTTTCTGAAAATTAAATGGTCTGATCTTTCCTTTCTCAATGAATTCACCGATCACACCTTTGAATTTCGGTGAAGCGGCTTCTGATAACCGATTGGCTCCTTCGCTCGGCGGCGAGAACAGGAACTTCCGAAGGAGCAGTAACCAGACTGGCATACCGGCGCTCTTTGTCATTGGCGTTTGATTCGGTCCCGGACAAACCGTTCGCATCTCCATACCAGCGGCCTGGAAATCTGAAGCAATTGCTTTGGCCCACAGGGAAAGCGCAAGCTTCGATGCTGCGTAAGGACCAAATAATTTCCGGAAAGTCTTCGGGCGCGCCAAGGCGGCGGGATCAAAATTCTTGACTGTCAGCAAGGCATTTGAAGACGTATGTAGGATGGTTTTCAGACTCCCTTTTTGCAACAAAGGTTTTAGTTCCTGCGTGATGATGTAGGGCACAACGGTATTGACCTCGTAATGCATTTCGCGGCCCTGCGGCGAGTAGCTCAATGCGCCCAGACTGACGCCTGCATTATTGAAAAGCACATCGATGCTCGTTTCCTGTGCAAGGATCGTTTTCAAACCCCGGTGCAGACTGGTGAAATCACTCAGATCGGCATTGTAAATACGCAAGGTTTTGTTTTCGATTGCTGTTTTAATTTCCGCTTCGCCTGCCGGGAAAGCAGCGCGGATGAAGGCAATCACTTCCCAACCTTCGGCAAGTAATTTTTTAGTGAGCTCGAGTCCCACACCGGAAGCTGCACCTGTGATTAAAGCTTTTTTCATAGCTGTTGATTTTATTGAAAATTAACTGTCCTACGAAATTAAACGCTTAACTTTGAATTTGGATGGTACACATTCAATTGTTAGGTACATACAAAAACGTAAGTTATGCGGAAAGAAACGTCTACAAACAGTATTAACGAGGCATTGATCAACGAAGTCTGTGGCACGGCTCACGCATTATCAATCATCGGTGGCCGCTGGAAACCGACGATCCTGCACATTTTGCTGCACGGCAAGTTCAGGTACAGCAAATTGCGCGCTGTAATTCCAGGCATTTCCGAACGCATGTTGGTATTGCAGCTGCGGGAGCTCGAAGCGGATGGCATTGTCCTGCGTACCGTGCACCCGGAAGTCCCGCCGCGCGTAGAATATGAGCTTACACCACACGGTTTGTCGATGCGCGAAATGTTACAGAGCATTTCAGCCTGGGGGCAAATGCATAAAAATCTGTCGGCTCCTGAAACAGCGGATACACGGGCCGACAATTCAAACGGAAAAGCTATCTTTGACTGTTCAGAGAACATCATTCATCCCTGAAAAACACATTCGCATGCATGATCCGATTGAAATCAGAACGGTAGCTGTCACGCGCTACATCACACCATTGCGCGAAGGCGGCTCCTTACCGGCTGTTGCAGCTGCCGATGACGACTTCCAGTACGTATTGAAATTCAAAGGCGCCGGACACGGCGTCAAGGCCCTGATCGCAGAGCTGATCGGCGGCGAGGTGGCCCGCGCGCTTGGACTCCGGGTACCTGAAATTGTATTTGCCGAGCTCGATGAAGCATTCGGGCGCACCGAAGCAGATGAAGAGATTCAGGACTTGCTGCGCGCCAGTCATGGATTAAACCTCGGTCTGCACTTTTTATCGGGTGCGATGACCTACGATCCCGTCGTTGAAAAAATTGACGCTAAAACGGCTTCTTCGATTGTCTGGCTCGATGCTTTCCTGACGAATATCGACCGTACATTCCGGAATACCAACATGCTGATCTGGCACAAGGAGCTTTGGCTGATCGATCACGGTGCAGCTTTGTTTTTCCACCACAGCTGGGACAACTGGGAGCAGCATGCGCTGAGTCCTTTCATCTATGTAAAAGACCACGTATTGCTGCCGCAAGCCAGCATGCTGCGCGAAATGGATGCGAATTTCCGGGAAATCCTGTCACCTGAAAAAATCAATGAGATCGTTGCGCTTATTCCTGATGAATGGCTGCAATGGGAAGAGATAGAAGCAACACCGGCTGAGATCCGCAGGGTTTACCTGCAATTCCTGACCAGGAGATGCGCCAATACAGAAATATTCATTCAAGAAGCCGAAAATGCCAGAAAAACTGCTGTATGAATATGCCGTAATCCGCATCGTGCCGCGGGTTGAACGGGAAGAATTCCTGAATGTCGGACTGATCCTTTTCTGCAAGAAAGCACGTTTTGTGCAGGTGTTGTACCACATCGACGCACCCAAACTCAGCACATTTGCTCCTGAGCTGGACATCGCGCAGCTGGAAGAAAACCTGCGGGCTTTTCAAATGGTAGCTTTGGGACAGAAGACCGGCGGGCGCATGGCCCTGGAAGAAATCCCGGAGCGTTTCCGTTGGCTGACTGCTTTGCGAAGTTCCGCCTTACAGACTTCGAGGCCGCATCCCGGGCTCACAGATGACCTCGAAAAAACAGCACAACAATTGTTTTTAGAACTAGTTCTTTAATTCTGTTATTCGACGCCATTTTCAGGATAGGAGAAGTGAACCGGTTTCGGTTGAATTTCGCGTCTTTTTAATTTCTTTTTTTTGTAGTTTAAACGATATACTTCGTATATATAAAACCCTTGTTTACCAGCTACCTGCATCGATTTAAACTTGTAAATCTGATATCTGTTTTTACATCTTTTATGCTTTTCGATGTGCACATAAAATGTTTTATTGATGAAAGCCGGATAATCCGTTTCTGAAATTGTCAGTTTATAGATCTCATCATTCAGATGCGCCTGCGTCTGTACCGCTTGCTGAAAATCTTTTTTCCAATCTGGCCCATTCAAGGCAATCAGTCTTTCTTCCTGAACCTGGTTGTGCTTGCGAATGCTATCTGTCCGGGCTACATTCCGGGGATCCGTTGCGATATATACATACGAAAATCCAAAATCCGGTGTGACCATCCGCTCCGCATTGTTGAGCTGCATCGGCATTGGTCGCCCCGTTTTGATCAATATGATCGGATCTTTCTGTGCCTCAACCCACGAGACAAAACAGCAACAAAAAACAACTAAATATATAATCTTCTGCATATTGAAAACTTAAATCCGGCCAGGCCAAAACCCAGCCGGATTATCGATAATTATTGACGGACCAGCTTGAAGACCTGTGTCTCTTTTCCTACAGAAAGGTTGAGGAAGTAAACACCTGCACTTTCCTGGGCCAGGTCGATGACATATTTCTGAACGCGTACATCCTTTTCCTGTACGATAATTCTGCCCACGGCATCTGTTACGGTACAAACCGAGATCAGTTGCTCCTGACCGAAATCCAAAGTAACGCTGTTCTCCGTGGGATTTGGATAAAGCAATACCTGCAACTCAATTTCTGAAATTCCAACGGTACTTACCGTTAAACAAGCACTTGTATCTGCACAATTGTTAAACGTAACAATCACAGCATACTGTCCATTCTGAGCTGGTGTAAAGCTTTGTGCCGTTGCACCTGCAATTTCCGAATTATTTATACAGTTGATCCATTGGTAAACTGCGCCATTCTGCGCTGCGCTCAATTGGTTATTCGTGTTTGAAACGGCGATGTTGATCACTGGATTGGTGACCGTAACCGCCACACAGTTCCCCGGAAGTACGCAACCGCCTTCACCTCTGACATAATAAGTACCTGTTTCACTCACAACGATGCTTGTTCCTGTACCGATCGCTGTTCCGCCGCAGCTTGCTGCATACCAGTACCAATTTGCAGCGTCATTGAGCGTTCCCGAAGTAACATCGAGGGTTGCTGTTCCGCCCGGACAAAGTGTTGCATTGGCAGTGACTGCCTGCGTCGGCTGCACACAAGGTGCTACTGCTTCGAGACAGATTTGCAGCCCCCAGTTCTGAAGTGCTCCACCATCCTCGTTGGTATTGTCGGAAATCGTTAAGATCCAGGTGCCGGCAGGATTTTCTCCGTCAAAGGCAGACAAAGGATTTTGTGGTTGATAAAATCCGCCCCCTACCGGTGGGCAAGGCAAATCAGCAGGTGTAGCTTCGTCATCGAGGTTCAGATCGAAATCATCGACATCGCCACAAATATTGGCAAAAAGCACTACCGTTGTACCTTCCGGACTTGTCAGGCTGACTGTCATGTCCTGCACCCAGCTGTGTGTTCCAGTCAGACCAACCACATTCAGATCGGCAATTGTTCCGCCTGCACTGATTGAAATCTCCGACGTAATTGTTGGTTCTCCTTCAGTCGGAATAATGATCTCTGTTGCGTTACTCTCTGCAAAACAGGCACTGGTCGTGAATGCAAATACAGATGAATAAGCGGAGGTATCACAGACATTGTAAGACCTTACACGCCAGAAATAATTCGTCTGCGGTTGCAGATCATCCACCGTAATGCTTGTTGCTGTCAATCCGTTCGCTGATTCAACTATGTTTGTAAACAATCCGTCTGTAGCCACTTCAAATCTGTAGGAAAGTCCATTTCCGGCGCTCAGCCAGCTG
>Ga0247806_10000077_pt1 | contig 60060 bp, 55 predicted proteins | sample UWRJL059202B1_FD_179935 | JGI IMG/M metagenome (GOLD analysis project Ga0247806, IMG submission 179935) | Plant litter microbial communities from Arlington Agricultural Research Station in Wisconsin, United States - UWRJ-L059-202B-1 | ecosystem: Environmental > Terrestrial > Plant litter >... | reverse complement strand
CCTGCTGTTCTTTGTAACTATCGGTACCGGGTACCCATTTGTGCAGCATCAGCCGGTCGAACACTTCGTTGATCACGCCGCCCATACCCACCAGTACTAACGGTAAGGAGTAGATGACGATCTCGCGCCAGAGCCGCCCGTTGATCGACAATTTAATTTGTCCCAGTTCCTTGTATAGAAAAACGAAAGTGGCGCCGGCCTGTATCAAATTTGCCATCACCACGTAATACACGGGGTTTTGGCCGGGGTTGTAAAAATAACTCCATATCGAACCGGGGTCTTTCGCAACCGCGTGGCGGCACCAGGATAAAAAGAAAAAAGTAAGTAATATGTTGATCACGATGCCGCCGATCTTGATGAGCGCGTATTTCCGCGGCCTGCCTTCTTCCCTTAGTTTGGCAAAAGGAATGATGGTGAGCGTATCCAGCATGATGATGAAGATGCTGAGTTTGATCAGTTCGGGGTACTTGCCCACGCCCGCCAGTTGCGCCAGTTGACCATGAAAGAACAGCAATGTAATGCCGAACAGCAGGGTGCTGATGATGATGGAAGTAGCGGTGGTATTATAAATGGAACTTTTGTTCTCCTGCTTGCTGGCATAACGGAAATAAGCGGTTTCCAGGCCGTAGGTAAACAATACATTCAGGATGGGCAAGGCCGAATACACCAGGCCCATCTTGCCATAGTCTTCCACGCTCAGCGCGTCGGTGAGGTAGGGCGTAAGCAGGTAATTTAAAAAACGGGCGGCGATGGAGCTAACGCCATACCACATGGTTTGTCCCGCCAATTGTTTAATACTGCTCAAGTAAGAATTTATTTAACGTCAAATTTACCTTTATAATTTTAATAAAGCTTTCAAAATACCCGTTAGTTGAAAATTGTTGAACGTAGTTGAAAAGGTTGAAGGCGGTTTGCTCTGGCGTTATCAACAGGTGTTAATTCCTTGTGCCGTTTTACGTTGTTCACAAAATATATATTTGCAAAAACAATAACCAATGTTCAAAACTACCTGCTTCCTTTTATTGATGGCTGTTTCTTTTGCGGCCACTGCTCAAAGCCGTACTACCACTGTTGAATACCAAAAGATCAATCGCGACGCGATCACCGTCAACATTCCTTTTCCTGAAAAGCTGGTGGCCAGCGCCATTGAAGATACCCTGCAAAAGCTCGGCTACAAGGGTAAAGACAGTAAAGGTTATACCGTGTACAAAGGCGTAAGGCTGGAAGCCTTGGGCAGGGGCGAGTACGACCTGTATTTTGCCGTGGATGGGAAAGGGAAGAAAGACAAGGACAATTCGGTGGTAACGCTGATGGTATCCAAAGGCTTCGATGAATTCATTACCGAAAAATCGGATGGCAGCGTGGTAAAAGACGCCAAAACCTACCTCGACAGTTTGCGCAATATTGTTGCCGTGTACGACCTGGAGCAACGCATCAACGAACAGGATGAAGTGGTGAAGAAGAATGAAAAGAAAAGCACTTCATTAACCGAAGACGCTGCCAACCTGCAAAAAGAAAAAAAGAAACTCGAAAAAAAGATCGAAGACAATTTAAAGGAACAGGAAAAGCAGGTGAAGGAAATGGAAGTACAAAAGCAGGTGCTGGAAACCCTGCGTGGTAAAAGAAGAGCCTAAGCCTAGTGGATGTATTGCATCTCGCGGGTAGGACTAAAGCGCGGATCTTTTATCAATGTATTATCCGTGAGCGTATTTAAAAAATAGATCAGGTTGTTTTTATCGGGGTCGCTGAAAGGTATAAGCTGCCGGAGCGATGTATCCAGCGTGGGTTGCGTGGTGATGATGCCGCTGCGGTAATGTTCTATCGCTTCTGCCAGTGAATAATAACGGCCATCGTGCATATAGGGAAAAGTAAGCTGCACATTGCGCAAACTGGGCACCCTGAACTTCAGTGAATCCATCACATCGCCCGTGACGACCATTCTTCCCAGGTCATTTAAAACATCGTCTTTCGCCAGCCCGTTGCTGCGAAAACTGTTATCGGTGAACAAGGGTTCGGCATGGCAGGCCGCGCATTTTTGCCGGAACAATTCATAGCCTCTTTGCTCACCCGGCGTGAACCTTGCCTGTCCCGCTTTTACTTTATCATACTTGGATTGATAGGAAACGATGCTGCCGGTAAATTGCGCCAGCGCTTTCAGCATGCGTTGCGAATTGATGTCCGGCGTACCAAACGCCGCCTTGAACAATTTAGGATAATCCGGGTCTTTCCTTAGTTTGAATAAAATGCTGTCGAGCGATTCCCCCATTTCATTCGCCGCCGTCATGGGCGATAAGGCCTGCACTTCCAAATGATTAACGCCCCCATCGCGGTGAAAGCTGGTGGACCAGGCAAGGTTGAACAGGCCCGGTGCATTGCGTGCCGTAAAGCTGTTGTGGATGCCATGACTTAAATCGTGCTCGTAATGCGCAAAAGCCGCAAATTGCTGGTGGCAGCCGCCGCAGGAAAAATTGCCATCCTTGCTCAGTTGCCCGTCGTAAAATAATTTGCGTCCCAGCTGGAATCCCTGTTCGGTAATACGGTTGTCGGCAAAAAAATCCAACGCAGGTTTCGGCCAGCCGGGTGGTATTTTAAGGTCGAGGTACACGGGTTTATAAGGTGCCGTTTTCCATTCATCACCTGTTTTATCGATGAGGATAAAGGAAAGCAGGATGATGCTGCACAATAATATCGTGATCCTTTGTATCAACGATTGATGATTTTTGAAATGCTGAACATGGTTGCATAATTGGCGGCGATAGATAGCGCCAACCTACCAGGTACGTTGCAGGCGGGCGTTTCAGCGATGCTCAGTTTATTGGGCCCCCACCATTTATCGATATCCGCGTTGATGATTATTTCGCTGCTGCTTCCTTTTTTTACGATAAGGCTGCCGGCATCTTTAAAGAAAAGATCGATGTGCTTCGAAACATTATCAACCCCTTTGAACCCGCCGATATGGTATTCTACTTTTTGCCTGGACAGTTTCGACTGAGGCGAAGCCGCTTCCAGTTTTGCCGCAACGTAACCCGTGTTCCAGGTCCAGAACATATCGTTCAAAGGATCGAGTGCGCCGGTTTGCGCACCGCTCACATTTTCCAGGCTGTCGACGCCCAACACAAAACGAACGGATGAATAGTTGCCCACCGGTACGGGAAAACTAAAACTCAACGATTCCGGCTTCGACTCATCTATTAAATGGTACATTTTTTTTTCGGTTTTCCAGTCGCCGTTCTTTTCCACCGCTACCCGGGTAATGTAATATTTAAATTTTCTTACTGTATAGGTTTCCTGCCAGGGGTTGGTGTAGGCAACTTCGTTCAACGCCAGCTTTTGATCTTTTACTTTATTGACAAACGTAATTTTCACCATGCCCGTGGCAGCGGCAGGGTCCGTTGCAACCGGCGACACAGCAAACAATTGAAACAACAGTATATGAAAAAGTAGATGCATGATTAGTCAAAACGCGGCAGCACTTTTTTTCTTGTGTCCTTTATTTCGCCGGTGCGCTTTTTCGATTCGATCCTTTTTTCTTTAACGGCGCGGGGAATTTTAGTGGGCTTACGCGGCTTGTCCTGCACCAACGATTTTGCCACCAATCCCAGCATTTTTTTGATGACCAGTTGTTTATTGGCAAGCTGACTTCTTTCCACTTGGCTTTTCACCAGTAAAAAACCTTCGGCGTTGATCTTATTCACCAGCTTTTCTTTGATCCTTGCTTTTTCCTCCGGGGTAAATTCAGCGGAGGCATCTACCGGCCAATAGCCTTCCACCATGGTTTCCACCTTGTTTACATTTTGGCCGCCTTTTCCACCACTCCGGGCCGTTTTGAATTTTATTTCGTAAGTAAAATCGATCACGCTTTCAAAATTAGGCATAAAAACAGCCAATTTGAGGAGCAAAGGGCTTAATTTGAGTCCATTAATTTCGATAAGAAGCTTTTTTTTAGGATTTTTGCAGAACCATAACAGATTGGAAATGACCAGAGCCATTTATAATTCATTGACAGAGAGGAAAAGCCAGGGCAAAAAGTCATTCGCCGTGCTTATCGACCCCGATAAGGTCAACAACGGCAACATGCAACAGTTGATAAGCCTGGCGGTAGCAGCGAAGGTTGATTATTTTTTGGTGGGCGGTAGCCTCGTCGTTTCAAATTATATGGACGAATGCCTGCAGCTCATCCGTTCCCAATGCAATATTCCTACCATCCTTTTCCCGGGCAGTCCTTCGCAGGTAAGTAAGTATGCCGATGCGTTGCTGTACCTTTCGCTCATCAGCGGCCGCAATGCCGACCTGCTGATCGGTCAGCACGTGGTGAGCGCACCCGTGGTAAAGAAAAGCGGACTGGAAGTAATGCCCACCGGTTACATGGTGATCGACGGCGGCGCTCCTACTACCGTTTCTTATATCTCCAACGCAACTCCGATACCGGCCGATAAAAACGAAATTGCCATGTGTACCGCGATGGCGGGTGAAATGCTGGGCATGAAACTCATTTATATGGATGCGGGCAGCGGTGCGCGGCGTGCTATTTCCGAAGACATGATCAGCAAAGTCGCCGGTTGTATAGAAGTGCCCCTCATCATCGGCGGCGGCATCACCGACCCGGAGAAAGCCTACCTCAATTGTAAAGCCGGCGCCGACGTGATCGTAGTAGGCAACGCGATTGAAAAAGATGCTTCTTTGATTAAGGAGATGGCGGCTGCGGTACACAGTGTGCCTGTAGTTACGAATTACTGATTACCAATTACCAATTGCTTTGGATCAATACGCCGCCGCCAGGTTTTTGACCAACGGCATTTGATTATTCCGCTTCGTGATACACGAACCGAGGCAATGAAAGTTGTTGAACGTCGTTGAAGGCAGCCAGTGTATTTATTTGCTGCCTTATCATAGCTATCATTACAATCATCAAAATCACAGTTCAGACAATATCCCGGTTTGTGAGACACGAACCCGGGCGTCACGTAATCCTCTTCTCCTTACTCGACTTCACCCATTCCTTTCTCTTACAAACCATACATTCCTTTTCACCAGTGCTTACCACTTCTTCCGTATGCCCACAAAAGGCGCAGGAATAGATGCCGGGTGCGGCAATGGCTTTAATTTTTGCTTCAAACTGTGCGGGCAAAATGGGCAGCCCGTAACGCACTTCTTCATCGGGATAATAAAAAATACTGATGTCGCCGCAGGTTTCAATGATGCCCAGCTTTACCTGCCCGAGGTGCGAAATGCCTTTGAGCCGTAGTTCAGAAAAGAATTCATCATCGCCCAGCCATTCCTTGTTGTAATTTTTAATGCAGAATTTTCCTTCTTCCAACAGGCAGATGGGCTGCCCTTCGATCAGTTTCTCTACCAGCGGGCTTTTCGCCACCAGGAATGTAATGATGGAATACAACAGGATGATAACAATAAAAACGCAGGAAGCAGTAATGATGCCCACATCTTTATAAAACATAGGATCGCCGGCGGCAGAGCCCAGCCCGATGATCACCACCAGTTCAAAAATAGAAAGCTGCTTTACGCCGCGTTTGCCCAGGATGCGCAGGCTGCACAGCAACACGAGGAACATGATGGCCGACCGCAATACGGTTTCCAGCAGGAAGCTGCTGCCGTGTTCACCAAACAAAAGGTCGTTCCAGCTGAATTGTTGTTCGAGGAAAATAAAAGTCATGTAGAAATATACAAATTACTAATGACTAATTACCAATGACTATGAAGTTTACAATATCCCGGTTCGAGAGACACGAAGCGGGGGTGTACGAACAGGGCGCACAACTTTATAATTGCTGATGACTAATTACCAATTACTTTAAGGTGAAAGAAAATACAAAAACACTCAACTTTATAAAAGCTGGGAAGTAATTAGTCATTCGTAATTATTCTTTCACCACTCTCGTCGGCGTATCCTTTCCATTCACAATACTCGTGCTGCTGATGGCGATGGATTTGATGATCTCTGTCATGTTCACCATGTCCAGGGTTTCGATTTCATCATCGGCGGAATGATAGAATTTTTCACTGTCCATTTTGGAAGTAGAGATCGTATGTGCCGGAACGCCCAATGCGGCCAGTGTGGCGTTGTCGCTGCGGTAAAATAATTTCTGGTCGGGATAAGGATCGGGTTCAAAATGAAATTTCGAACCGGAAAGATTAGCCTGTAAAATCTTGCCCATATCCGTTTTCTCATAACCCGTAATGTAGGCGCTGTTGGTACCCCATTTGCTTTCCGTGCCAATCATTTCAATGTTGAACATCGCCATCACCTGTTCGGGTTGAAGTTGTTTACTGAAGTAGGTAGAACCATGACCACCGATCTCTTCGGCCGTAAAGGCCACGAAAATGAGGGTGCGTTCGTTGTTGTTGAGTTTCGCGAAATAATTGGCCAGGAGGATCACGGCGGTGGTACCTGCCGCATCGTCGTTGGCGCCGTTGTAAATGGAATCGCCTTCAGCCGTCGGTTTGCCAATGCCCAGGTGATCGTAGTGGCCGGAAAAAACAACGTATTCATTCTTCTTACCTTTGCCGGGCAATACGCCGACTACATTCGCGAGTTTGTTTTCGGTGATCTCGTGTTTGATCTCGAAATCATATTTTGAAGGCGTAGTGGGCGACAATACAAAAACCACGTTGCGGTCGCTTTTGAAACTTTCTCTTTTAAAACGCGTGAGCCTGGCAAAGGTTTTGGAAAAACTGGTATCCACGATCACCAGCGTGTTTTTCGTGTCCTGCAGGTATTTGAATACTTCGGTATTGAAGCTGGCACCCGGGGCGATCTTAGCGATGTTGTAACCTGATTGATCGCTGAATTTTATATCTGCCGTGGTGGTAAAGGCAATGATGTTGCGGCTGTCAAGCGCCTGCCCGTCGAAATTGCCGGTGGCTGAAATGAACTTTGTTTTGATCATGCTGAATTCCTGGCGATAGGAACTCAACCCGTTGAAAAACTTCAACCCGCTTTTTTGAAATTCACCCGCTATGAAGCCGGCTGCCTTGTCGATGCCAGGGCTAAAAGTTTTACGGCCCAGCATGTCATCTGCCGATAATACCTTTTCGATCCTTTCCACTTCCTTCACGTTGATGAGGTCGTCGATTTTTTGGGCAAAGGAGCAATAGCTGCTGAAGCCTGCTACAAGGAGAAGTATTAATTTTTTCATACTATTTAATGGGGTATTAAATTACTAATGACTAATTACTTAGCCGTACGTTTTAAAAATGCATCTCATTAGTAATTCGTAATTACTAATTTGTAATTATTTACAGGCTCATCATCTCCTTAAACTTCACCGCCTGCCTGCGGCTTACTTCTACTTTTTCGCCGCCGTGGAGTTCGAGTAAAAGACCGCCGTTGAAATAAGGTTCTATTTTTTCGATCATGCGGAGGTTCACGATGTGTTTGCGGTTGGCCCGGAAGAATACTTTTTCATCCAGTCTTTCTTCCAGCGCGTTCAGCGATTTTAAGATGAGCGGTTTGTAAGTGCCGAAGAATACTTTCGCATAATTGCCCACACTTTCAAACAGGCGCACGTCCGACAGTTTTACAAACCAGCAACGTTCGCCGTCCTTTACAAAAACCTGGTCCGCTTCGGTAAGTACGCCGCGGTTGATGCCTGCCATCGTAGCTGCCAGTTCCTTTTCTTCCGCTACCTGCATTTTTTGCAGGGCATCGGCGAGGCGCTTGGGTTCTACGGGTTTCATTAAATAATCCAGCGCGTTCACTTCAAATGCTTTCAATGCATATTCATCATAAGCCGTGGTGAAGATCACGTGCGGGGCGCTGTCCAGTTCGGTCAGCATATCGAACCCGGTTTTGCCCGGCATTTGTATATCCAGGAAAATAAGGTCGGGCGATAGTTGTTCAATCTTTTCCAAACCTTCGGTGGCATTGGCTGCTTCGCCGATCACTTCCACTTCGGGGAAATCCGATAATAATTTTTTTAATTCGTTGCGCGCGAGCCGCTCGTCATCAATGATCAATACCTTCTGCATACCGGTTCCGGTTTTTTAAAATAGATAAATGATTAAACGGCAACAGGCATGGTCACTTTCGATTCCACCATGTTGGCGCCGGTGTTTTGTATCTTAAAGGCTGCCTTGCCCTGGTACATCAGGTTCAGCCTGTCCTGCGTGCTTTTGATGCCGAAGCCGTCTTCGTTGATGGCGCCTTCTAGCTGGCCGGTATTCTGCACCAGCAGTTCCAGTTGATTGCCGCGGATCTCCGCCGCTACGCGTACTACACCGCCCTGTATCTGTTTGCTGATGCCGTGCTTGATCGCGTTTTCCACGAGCGTTTGCAACATCATCGGCGGTACGGGCAACTGCAACGTATCTTCTGCAATTTCAAATTCCACTTTCAGTCTTTCTTCAAAACGCATGTGTTCCAATGCGAGGTAATCCTTTACAATGTCGAGTTCCCTTTCCAGCGTCACCGTTTCCGATTTTTCGGCCTGCATGCTGCTGCGTAAAATATTACTGAGTTCTGTAATGGCCCGTCGCGCCCGCTTGGGATTTTCATCCACCAATGCACGGATGCTGTTCAAAGAATTGAAGATGAAGTGAGGGTTGATGTGCGACTTGATGGTCTTCAGTTCCAGTTCTTTTACGGTTGTTTCCAGTTTCAACCGGTCGAACTGGTCATTCCTGTTGCGTTGCACATAATGAAACACGATGTATATAAGCATCCACAACGAGATCACGAGGAAGTTCTGGTAGATACCGTACAGGTCTGTCTTGTTCTCGTGGCGCCATTCGCCGTTCTTGTTGCGGTGCCAGCCGGTATTGTTCTTTATTTTGCTGATGGCCCGCAGGCTGATGGAATCTTTTACCGCGCCGCCGCCGGCCAGGTAATAATTCGCGTCCAATCCCGCATCCTTTTCCATCTTCACCGCTTTTTCCAGCCTTTTGGCGATGAGGAAATTATCGTAGGAATAAGGGGTGTTGTGCTCGATGGCATTGCCGCCGTAATATAAAACGATACTCGTGCTGCCAACGCCTACGATGAATAACAGCAAAACATTATTGAAAGAATAGCGCAGCCAGTTGGTTTTTTTGATGATCGTACGCAGGATGTGCGTACAGATGATGCCGGCAACGAGGTAAATGCCCAGGCTGATCAGGTATTCTTTTTTACCGCCCTGCTCTTCGAACCGGTCGCCGAAAATGATCACGTAAAAGTAAACGAATATGAATCCCCAGATGCCCCAGCCGGCGAGTTGGCAGATCCAATACCTGATATTTATCTTCATAATGGCAAAGCTAGTGCTGAATATAGTGAAAATCCCGCTGGTTTTGATTAATGGCGAAATGATGGTTTAAGAGGCAGTATTTAATTGAATGTTATGCTATTTTAAAGCCGAAGGCTGCCAGAAAATCGGTATAATATTATTCCATATTGATGTATGTTTCTTAGTGTTAAAAAATTATATGGCATAAAATTGTGCCATTAAATAAATTTATTTACATTTGGTGATTAATATGTTACACGATATGGCGGAAGATAAAATTAATGATGGGCTAATGACGGAAATCTATGACCTCTTAAATCATAGTAATCCTACAATCGATATAGCTAAATTAATTGATAAAAAAATGGCTGACTTGGATTTATCTGAACGTCAAGTTAGTAATATTTTAGATATTGAGCGACCTTCCTTAAAAAGGCTAAAAGAAGGAGAGGCCCAAAAACTTGATTTGCTCACAGCTCTCAAATTGATTCAGTTTTTAGGATTGGAAGTCGATCATTTTATTAAAATGTATGTTTCAACCCTACCTAAAGAATCAATTGGTAGCCTTGAGAAAGTTCGAAAGGCTAATTATTTAGTTGAAAACTTTGATTTAAAAACACTAAAAAAAGTTGGATTTATTAAGTCTGCAACTGATTACGATGATATAGAAAGCAAAATTGTTAACAAGTTTGGCCTAAAGTCAATATTTGAATATTCTTTAGAAGTAGCATATCCTTTATTTAGTAGAGGAAGGCGTCCTTTCTCTGATAAAATGCTTGAATACTGGGTAAAGTCAGCATATTCGAAATTTTCTGAAATAAATAATCCTAACAAATTTGACAAGAACGCATTAAAAGATTTAATACCAAAAATACGACCGTATTCTCGTGATGTAGAGTTTGGTTTATTGACAGTTGCGAAAGCATTATTTAATTTGGGAGTGACAGTAATAGTTCAGCCTTATTTAATGAAAACGCATATAAAAGGTATGACCATGATTGTAAATGGTAAGCCCTGCATTGCATTATCAAACTATTACAATAAGTATCCCACACTTTGGTTTACATTATTACATGAGATTGCTCATGTTTTTTACCATCTAGACAAAATAGCGACTTTAAGCTACCACGTTTCAGGGAGTGACGATTTATATTTAATGGAACCTGAAGCCAATTTTTTTGCACGTGAAATATTATTCTCTGAAGAGAAAGTGAATTATATCAAGCTATTTATTGACAATCCAATAATAGTTACCCAGTATGCTGAACAAAATAGAGTTCATCCTTCAATTATATATGGAATCTATATAAAAAGCTTAGAAGAATCCAATCCAGGAAATGATTATGGGCCTTTGTATGCTAAATATAGCTATTATATGAATGTTAGTTCAGAAGCAACAATAAGATCATTAAATACTTCCGCTTGGGGAGATTGTAATATTAAAGAAGATTCCGATCGAGTTAAACAAGTATTTCTAAATCTTACAAAATAAAAATATGAAGGAAAAAGATGAGCATCCTATTAGTAAAACAAACTCAGATGTTTTTAAGAGTATTGCGGTAATGGCTAAGTTGGCGGATGCAGAAGCAAATAAAGTTATAGTTCAAGAGTTGCCATTTGATAAAGAATTGAGTGAAGATGATAGGGAAACTATTGAAGTAATAAGAGATATGCAAAACCCGCAGGTTTCATATAAATTGTTTTATGCTATACAAGGCTTGATGAAGCAATTTTTACCAAAGGGTGAACAATATAAAGGTCTTCGTGAATATGCTTACGAACTGAAAAATATTTTATTGACGCAGGGAAAAGGGAAAGATGAAAGAGGTATAAGGGGTGGCGATTCACGTCAAGCATTTATTGCAGCAGAATTAAAGATTATGTATGATCTAACTACTGATTGGGTAAAGAATGGAGCTATGGCCGCATATTTAATCGAAAGACTACAAAAATTAAATGAAGAGCGAGGTTATAATTATGAAGGAACATCAAATAGAAGAGAAAAGTAGGTTTTTCACTTTTTAATTTGGCGTACTTTTACCGCATGGCCAATCCCAATTTAAATAAAGATGCTGAATTTTTAAGTAAAGCCGACGTGGTTTTTGAGAATACCATCCGGCCTGCCGCCATCGACGATTTTTCGGGACAGCCGCAGATCATCGAGAACATCAGCATTTTTATCAAAGCAGCGAAGCAACGGGGCGAGGCGCTTGATCATATCCTGTTTCACGGACCGCCGGGACTAGGCAAAACGACCCTGTCGCGCATCGTCGCCAACGAACTGGGGGTTAACATCAAAGAAACCAGCGGACCGGTGATCGAGAAGCCGGGCGACCTGGCAGGATTGCTCACCAACCTGGAGCCAAACGATGTTTTGTTCATCGACGAGATACACCGCCTGAGTACCGTGGTGGAAGAATATTTGTACGCGGCCATGGAAGATTACCGCATCGACATTATGATCGACAGCGGTCCCAATGCCCGCAGCGTGCAATTGACCCTCAATCCTTTTACGCTGATCGGCGCCACCACGCGGAGCGGTTTGCTCACGGCGCCGTTGCTGAGCCGGTTTGCCATCAAATCGCGGTTACAGTATTACGATGCGGTGACCTTGCAGAACATTATCCTTCGTTCGGCCAAAATACTCGGTTCAAAAATTACCAGCGATGCGGCTACGGAAATTGCGGGCCGCAGCCGGGGCACGCCGCGGATTGCCAACGGGCTGTTGCGCCGGGTAAGGGATTTTGCCCAGGTATTGTCCAACGGTGTGATCGACCTGGCCATTACCGAACATGCACTAAAGGCATTGAATGTAGACAAACACGGGCTGGATGAAATGGACAACCGCATCCTCAGCACCATCATCGAAAAGTTCAAGGGCGGACCGGTGGGCATCACCACCATCGCCACGGCAGTAGGGGAAGAAACGGGTACGCTGGAAGAAGTGTACGAACCTTTTTTGATACAGGAAGGTTTTTTACAACGCACCGCCCGCGGGCGTGAAGCCACGGCGAAAGCGTATGAGCATTTGGGAAAGAAGGGGCTTAATAGGGGGAGTGGGAATACGTTGTTTGATGAAGCTTTGTAAAAACTAATGTGACAATTTGAAAATATGAAGATGTGAAAATGTTTTCAATCACAGGTAGCTACCCCATTCATGAACTGTTATTGGCCGAAAGAAATATTACATATTCCATATTACCTATTCAATATGTTTAATACTTGAAAATAAAAAGCGGCAACCTTTTGGGCTGACCGCTATGATTTGAAAAAAATCTTACATCTTACTTCTTCAATCTTACTCCGAAACAACGAGCCTGAACCCATTCCCATGAATATTCACGATCTCGATGTTGCTGTCTTCTTTTAAGTATTTGCGGAGTTTGGCAATGTAAACATCCATGCTGCGGCCATTGAAATACGTATCGCTACCCCAGATCTTCTTCAGGGCAACTTCGCGGCTCAACAGGTCATTCTTGTATTCGCTCAGCATTTTCAGCAATTCATTTTCTTTGGGAGAAAGCGTTTGTACTTTGCCGCCAACGGTGAGTTCGCGCAGGCGCGGGTTGAAGTGATAATTGCCCAGGTCGAATTCGGCGTTCACTTCTTCGCGGTGCATTTCTTCGTTGCGTTTCAGGATCGCTTTTATTTTGTGCAGCAATACTTCGCTGTCGAAGGGCTTGGTAATGTAATCGTCGGCACCCAGTTTATAACCCTGGATGATGTCGTCCTTCATGGTTTTGGCGCTTAAGAAGAATAAAGGCACATCGGGATTTACATCGCGGATCTCTTCGGCCAGGGTAAAGCCATCCATGTTGGGCATCATCACGTCCAGCAGGCAGATGTCGAATTTTTCTCTTTGAAAAGCTGCCAGCCCGAGGCGGCCATCGCGTTCCAGCGTCACATCATAATCGTTCAGTTCCAGGTAATTTTTTAATACCAACCCAAGGTTGTTGTCATCTTCGCAAAGTAATATTTTAGGTTTTGCTGCTTCCATGTGTAAAAGGTTTAGTGGCAAATAAAATTTAAATCATTCTTTATCCAGCGAATATAGTGCCTAATTTTTTGTTAATTGAGCGAAAGGCAGGTTAGCGTCAACGACTGGCAAAGTTTCAACCGTGATTGATCGTTTGTTCCCAGGCAATACGTGTAGTAACCTGTTTGGTGTTTTGGGTTGATGAACATAATATTTATTTCGCATTTCTTATCCTGTTATAAACCTGGTAGGACATAATACTGACTGCTACCATTAACCCCAAACCCCAAACAATTCTTACTACCTGCTCATCTTCCTCCTGTACTTCCTATCCGTCAACGATTCCAAAAAAGTAATAAGATCGTTCTTTTCGCTTTGTTTCAGGTTCAGTCCTTTTTGCAGCGTGGGATCCATGTTGATGGAATTACTGATGAATTCCTTTGGGTCGTTGTAATATTCCAGCACCTGTTCCAGCGTTTCAAACATACCGTTGTGCATGTACGGCGCGGTTACCGCCACATTGCGCAGACCGGGAATTTTGAATTTGCCCTTATCCGTTTCCTGTTGCGTGATATTGAAAAGGCCCGCGTCTTTTAAATTGTTTTCATTGTACAGGCCAATGTTTTTGAAAGCATCAGTGGTAAAATCTTCCTGCGCATGGCAGTCGAAACATTTGGCTTTGCCGATGAACAACTGGCGGCCACGTTCTTCTGCCGGGCTTAATTTACCCATGTTGTTGCTCCAGTCGTCAAAGCGGCTGTCAACGGTTTCCAGCGTTTGTTCATAGGCCGATAAAGCCGCCGCGAGGTTTTGCTGGTTGGGGAGTTGTTTAAAGGTTTTTAAGAACAGGTCTTTATACAGCTTCGATTTGTTGAGCCGCGCCACTGCCTCGCTCACCGGTAGTCCCATTTCATCGGCATTTTGTATCGGTATCAACGCCTGTATTTCCAACGAACCAGCTCTGCCATCCCAAAAATAATAGGGCCGGTTTTTCATGTTGAGCACCGAAGGGGTATTGCGCGAAGTGGGTTTGCCGTTGATGCCTTTGCTGAAGGCCACCGTATCGGCGAAAGCATAATTGGGATTGTGGCAACTGGCGCAGCTTACGGAAGAATCGAGCGATAATATTTTTTCGCTGAACAATCGTTTGCCCAGCGCGGCTTTACTGTACACCGGTTTTGGACCTTGTGTTACAAAAGCACAAAGTATCACTGCCAGCATTATAACCGTTATGACGCCTGCCATTTTCATTGCAGCAAAAATATTGTTTTTCAAAGAGATAAAGGAGTAAGCAGTGTAATGTTACTACCTGTATGTTTTTCAATAATCAATCTATTCGAAGTAAAGCGTAAAATGGAGATACACACGGTTGAAAATCTTCTCTCTGCGCTCCCTGTGACTTCCCTGTGCAACCCTTGCAATAAAAAAAGTCCGGTGTAAACCGGACTTATAAAAAATGATGTTCATTAAAATTATTTAAAATCTTCTTCCGTCACCCCTTCATTCATCTTGTATTCGGTCACTTTCATCACCATCGTTTGTTCGCCGGATTGAGTAATCTGGAACGGCATCATCACGTTACCAACCTTGCGGTAGTCGGCATATTCAACGGTGGTAACACCTTCGGCACCTGTTGATTCTTCTTTCAGCAGCAAGCCCGATTTTACACCGTAGTACTCGATCGAAACCTTGCCACTCGGCTTGGTGATCTTCAATTTATACGCATCTTCACCATTCACTTTGTCAACGCCCAGGTAAGAGGATTTAAAATCGGCGCTGTTGTAATACAGTTGGTTGATCACGCCTCTTTCATCCTGCTTTTCCTTGATCTCTTCCGGTGTCAGGTCCGCTTTGCCGGCGCCCATCTGCAGGTTATAACCGGTAAGGCCATTGAAGGTTGATTTGAAAACCGTCATTGGTCCCATCTTCATTTCGGTAGAAGATTTGTTGGGGTTCATGGACCTGGCCACACCCTTGATCTCCCTGCCCTGTATCTCCATGCTGATGCTGCTGTAGATCGTATTTACTTTCTTCACTTCATCTTTACCGCCAATGGCTTTCAGGTAGTTTTCTATCACATCGTAAGCGGATATTGCGTCGGTGTTCTTGGTCGCTTCCGCCACGTTCACTTCTTTGGGTTTGTCAACAACGGGGTTGGCGTACTTGTCGTATTTTTTGATCGGGTAGCCCAGCCGCGCCAGGTTCGGTAATATTTTATCGCCATTGCCCACGATCACGATCCTCGAATTGGTTTCGTTGAAATACTTGTTGGATACGCGTTTGATGTCGTCGATGGTTACCGCGTTGATCTTTTGCAAATAGGTGCGGTAAAAATCCTTCGGTAAATTGTTGATGAGTATGTTGGATGCATAGCCAGCGGTTACAGCAGGATTTTCCATCCGCAACGCAAAAGAACCATTGTAAATGGCTTTGGCATTGTCCAGGTCTTCCTGGGTGATCTTACCGTCGCGCATCGCGAGTATTTCGCGGATCATTTCACCAACGGCGCTGTCCACTTTATCGGTACGCACCGCAGCACCGGCCTTGAACAGGCTTTGAAAACGGCCGCTGCCCACGGAAGAATAACTGCCGTAAGTGAAGCCATGTTTTTCCCGCAGGTTCATGAACAGTTTGCTTTCCGCACCGCCGCCGAGGATATGGTTGGCGAGCAGCAAAGGAAAATAATCGTTGCTGTTCATCGGGTTGTTCACCAGGTTGCCCATGCTCAGTTCGCCCTGTACAGCGGTCGGCAGGTCGATGAAATTGATCTCCGTTCTGTCGGGATTTTTTACATCGCCGGTAGGAGGCAGGGTCAGTTGTTTACCGGTCCAGGTGCCAAAAGCTTTTTCCACCAGGGCTTTTGCGGCGGCAGGTGTAATATCGCCAACGATCGTGAGGTACGACCTCGAAGGCGTGATGTAATTTTTATAAGATTCTTTTACGTCGGCCAGCGTTAAGCCTTTCACGCTTTCTTCGGTGGTAAATTCACCCTGAGCGGTTTCCTTGCCATAATGCAAAGCAGCATTTACGCGGGTGGCGATGGCTGCGGTACTTTTTTCGTTCGACTTTAAACCGGTGATGGTTTGTGTTTTCAGTTTGTCGAAAGAAGCCTGGGGGAAAGAAGGATTCCTGATACCATCGGCCATCAGCATAAATGCTTTTTCAAAATAACGGGTAAGGGCAGACGCAGAACCGCCGGAAGCGGTAAGGTTTACATCGGCGCCGATCAAATCCGTTGCCTCGTCAAATTTTTCCTTGCTCATGGAAGTGGTGCCTTCGCCCAGCATTTGTCCCATCAGGTCTGTAACACCGGCTTTTTTTCCTTCGTAGATGGGGCCTGCATCGATGTTCAGGGAAGCCCTTACTTTGGGTAGTTTGTGATTTTCTACTACCAATACGGTCATGCCGTTGGGCATATTATAGATCACCGGGTCGGTTAAGGTGATCACGGGCGCCGCGCCGGCAGCAGGCTTCTTGGAGCGGTCAACTTTTATTTGTGCAGCAAGCCCCTGGAAAAACAGTACGCTTAATGCAACTATGAATATTTTTTTCATTTTCTATATTGTTTTATACACTGTATGAATAGGTGGCCGGTTATTTTTTAGGCAGGTAATACAATACCACGCGCTGGTTGGGGTTCAGGTATTTTTTTGCCACGTTCATGATGTCCTGGCGGGTAACTTTCCTGATCTCGTCCAGTTCCGTATTGATCTTGTTGGTGTTTTTGTTATGGAAGGTATAACCATCGGCCAGGTTTTCCGCTACGCCCAGCATCCTGTTGTTCTTGTCGAGGAAGTTGTTTTCAAACTGGTTTTGCAGCTTGGTAAATTCCTGTTCGCTGATGAGTTGCTTTTGCAGTTTCACTACTTCTTCATCCATGTCTTTCAGCAGGGTATCCAGCGGCGTTTCGTTGTTGGGCAAGGCGTACGCAATGTAGGCGCCGTAATCTTCGAGCGCCATGTTGAAAGTACCTACCTGCAGTGAATTTTGTTTTTCATCCACCATTTTCTTGTACATGCGGCTGCTGGCGCCCTGGCTCAATACGGCAGAGGCCATTTCCAGCATGATCGATTCTTTGCTGGTCATGCCCGGGATGCGGTACGCGGCCATGATCGCTGGGATCTGGATGTTGTTGTCGTAAGCCGTATCCACAATTTGTTTGGTGATCGGCGCTTCCACGAATTTTGTTTTTACGATCGGCGTGCCGGCAGGTATTTCTGCAAAATAGCTTTCCACCAGCGCTTTTGTTTTGGCGATGTCGATGTCGCCGGCAATCACCAGTACGGCGTTCTGCGGCGTATAGAATTTTTTATTGAAAGCCCTGAACTCTTCCAGTGTAGCGGCATCCAGGTCGGCCATGCTGCCGATGGGTACCCAACGGTAAGGATGTTTTACGAACAGGCGTTTCATGATCTCGCTTACGAAATTGCCGTAAGGCTGGTTATCCACCCGCAGCCTCTTTTCTTCCTTTACCACTTCGTTCTGTGTTTTCACACCCACCTCGTTGATCACCGGGTGAAACATCCTTTCGCTTTCCAGCCACAGGCCGGTGGCCAGTTGGTTGGACGGGAACACTTCGTAATAAAAAGTACGGTCCTGCGAAGTATTGGCATTGTTTTGTCCGCCATTGGCACTTACCAGCTTCATAAACTCGCCTCTCTTGATGTTATCGCTTCCTTCAAACAACAAATGCTCGAAGAAGTGCGCAAAACCCGTGCGGTTGGGTTGCTCATCTTTACCACCCACATGGTACATAACCGAAACGGCCACCACAGGCGCTGTTTTATCCTGGTGCAATACCACGTGCAGCCCGTTCTTCAGGTTGTATTCCGTGAACGCTACCTTTTGCGCTGTGGCAGCAAAACCTGTTGCCATCAGCGATAAGTACAAAACTGTTTTTTTCATATCTATACTTGTTTATAAAATGTGCCGCAAAAATAGACAGATATTTCAATGGCGGGAAAGATTTGCCCGTTAAATTATGGACGGTTAACATGTATTTAAGAGGAAGGGGTAAGATTTAAGATTTTTTTCAATCTAAAGGCGCCAGCTTAATGCAGACCGTGTAAAAAGCGGGTAAAATTTATTAAACCTCAAGCTGTAATGCATTCATAATTCATAACTCATAATTCATAATTATTCTATCTTCCCTGAAATTTTTAAAAATGCCTGGAAAAGAAGAATTTATTGCCGCCATCAACGCGGGTTATGCTTTTAAAGGAGAAAATGTAAAGATCGGCGCGGCCATACTGGATGGGAAGGTGATCGCCGAAGCGGGTATTTACCTGCCATTGAAAACCATGAACCGTCACGGGCTGATCGCCGGGGCTACGGGTACGGGCAAGACCAAGACCCTGCAGATGATGAGCGAGTTTTTGAGCGACAACAGCGTACCAGTGCTGCTGATGGACATAAAGGGCGACCTGAGCGGCGTTGGCGCCATGGGCAGTTCCAATGATAAAGTGGTGGACCGTTACCAGAAACTACATCTCGAATACAAACCGGCCCTGTTCCCGGTGGAACTGATGACGCTGACGGGCCAGGATGGCATTCATATGCGCGCCACCGTTAGCGAATTCGGTCCCGTATTGCTGAGCAAGATATTGGGATTGAATGATACACAGGGCGGGGTAGTGGCCATGATCTTTAAATATTGCGACGACAGCCGCCTGCCCTTGCTGGACCTGAAAGATTTCATTAAAGTGCTGCAATACATTGGCGACGAAGGAAAGGCAGAACTGGAAAAGACCTATGGTAAAATATCGACTTCTTCTACCGGTACCATTCTGCGCAAAGTGATCGAACTGCAGCAACAGGGCGCGGACATCTTTTTCGGGGAAAAGAGTTTTGAAGTGGACGACCTGATGCGCATCAGCGACGATGGGCGCGGTATGATCAATGTGTTGCGGGTCACTGACCTGCAGGACAAACCGAAGCTGTTCTCTACTTTTATGCTGCAACTGCTGGCCGAACTGTACTCGACCTGCCCGGAAGAAGGCGATCTCGACAAACCTAAACTGGTGATGTTCATCGACGAAGCGCATTTGATCTTCCAGGAAGCGAACGAGGCTTTGCTGCAACAGATTGAAACGATCATCAAGCTCATCCGCTCCAAAGGCATCGGCATCTTTTTCTGTACACAGAACCCGATGGATGTACCGGCGAGCGTACTGGCGCAACTGGGATTGAAAGTGCAACATGCACTAAGGGCTTTTACGGCCGCCGATCGTAAAGTGATCAAACAAACGGCCGAAAACTACCCGGAAACGGCTTTTTACAAAACCGAAGACCTGATTACGCAATTAGGCATAGGCGAAGCCTTTATTACCCTGCTCAATGAAAAGGGCGTTCCCTCGCCGCTGGCGCACACCATGCTTTGCTCGCCCCGCAGCAGGATGGATGTACTGACGGAAGATGAGATCCGTTCCATTGCCGCCAAATCCAAACTGGTGGCTAAATACAACCAGGTCATCGACTCCGAAAGCGCCTACGAAATACTCACGGCCAAACTGGAGGAAGCGGCGGAAAAATCGGCTGAACAGTCGAAGACCACCAAAAAGCCGGCAAAGGAAGAACCTTCCACTTTGGAAAAAGTAGCCAATAATACGGTGGTGAAAAGCTGGATCCGCAACGCGGGAAATATGCTCATCCGGGGTATGTTTGGTGTGCTGGGACTGGGTGGCAAGAGCAAAAAAAAGACGAGCAGTTGGTTCTGATGTTTTCGGGCTTATCCTTAGTTTAACAGTTTGATTATCAATAAATTACAAATGTGTTTTCCGTACGCTAAGGCACCCCGTATAAATACCTGTTTTACAAAATCAGCGAAAAATACTTAATAAAAAGGTTGCATAATAGTAAAAACCACATTATCTTCGTCTCGGTTTTTCATAGGATATTGGATTTTAAAGCGGGACTAGATTTCTATCTTGGTCCCTTTTTTTATTTTACGACCTACCTATTTATAAAATCTTAATATATCCTTCCCTGTCAGCGTTTATTTTTTGTTCCGACTGCAGGTAGTCGAGCACCTTCCACAACTTTTCTTTTTTAATGTTGCGCAGCTTATCCGTCAATTGCTGTATGGTTAATTGTTCTTGTGAAAGCAACTCCATGATCGAAGCACTAATAGCCGTAAATTCGGTGGCTGAAACGGTAATTGTTTTGTTGTTGAGGCAATTGTCGCAGATACCGCAGGCCGCACCCTCCGTACCGGTAAAGTATCCGGCAATCACCTGGCTGCGGCAACGACTTCCATCTTTGATGTAATCAACGATGGCGGCTACACGCTTTACAAAAGCTTCCTTACGTTTTAAATAACCAGCCGCGTCGATCTGGTAGTTGTCTGCGTACATCCTGTTTTGCAACAAAAACAGTTGCGGCGTTTCTTTTTGTTCATTGTATTGCAGGATGCCGTAGCCGTGCATCTTCTTAAGACTGGCTTTCAATTCTTCCACGCTCATGCGTAAAAATTTTGCCAGCCTGCTTTCATAAACGGTCGCGGGAAAATCGAGGATGCCTTCATAGGAACGCAGCAGGCCTTTGATCACCGGTTCCAGTGCCGGATGCTGCTTTTCAAAATCTTCCAGTTCGTTGCGGCTGCTGCCGATCATAACGGTAGAGGGGCGGAAGAAAAAATCATTGTAACTAAAAAGGTCTTCCTGTTCCAGGGTTTTAAGCGCATAGGTGGTGGACACCAGGTCGAGTTTAAAAGCCCTGCAAAAAGCTTCTATGTCCAGGTCGTAAGTCCGGCCCTCGCCGCTGCCGGCCTCTACCTGTAAATGGTTCATCAGCGCTATGTAAATATTTTTAAGCGCGGCCGTACCGGGAAAACGGGTGTCGGCCTGCTCCTGCAAGCGTTCCAGTTCTTTGCCGGTGTACAACAGAACAGCGTATGCTTTTTTGCCATCCCTGCCCGCGCGGCCCGCTTCCTGGTAATAATTTTCCACGCAATCCGGTACGTCGTAATGTACCACCACGCGCACGTCCGGCTTGTCGATGCCCATGCCGAATGCATTGGTGCTTACGATCACGCGGCAGGAATTGTTGATCCAGCTTTCCTGTTTTTTATTCCTGGCTTCGTTGCCGAGACCGGCATGGTAATGATCAGCGGGAATGTTGTGGAGGGTCAACAGTTCGGCGATCTCTTTTGTATGCCGCCTGCTTTTGCAATACACGATGGCCGAGCCGGGTACGTTGTTGAGGATCTCCAGTAATTTATTTTGCCTGGAAGCCGTATTAAAAACGCTGTAAGAAAGGTTAGGCCTTTCAAACGATTGCTGGAAACGTTGCTGTTGTTTGCCAAAGGCCAGTTTGTCGCAGATATCATCCTGCACCAGGCGGGTAGCCGAAGCCGTGAGGGCCAGCACCGGAACACCTTTCAACGTTTCGCGGATGGCCGCAATGCGGGTATAGGGCGGGCGAAAGTCGTAGCCCCATTGCGAAATGCAATGCGCTTCGTCCACCGCCAGCAAATTCACCGGCAGCGATGGTAAAAATTCAAGGAATAGTTTTGTTTCCAGCCGTTCGGGCGATAAGTAAAGAAATTTATAGTCGCCCGATGCGGCGCGGATCAACGTTTGCCTTACTTCTTTAAAACTCATGCCGCTGTAAATGGAGAGTGCGGGTATGCCCGACCGTTGTAGTTTTTCTACCTGGTCTTTCATGAGGGCGATGAGCGGACTTACGACCAAACAAATGCCTTCTTTCATCAGCGCCGGCACCTGGAAGCAGATGGATTTGCCGCCGCCGGTGGGCAATAAGGCCAATACATCTTTTCCTTCCAGCACCGCATCGATGATCTCCTGCTGTAAAGGACGAAAGGTATCGTGCCCCCAGTATTGCTTTAATATTTCCGAAGCGTTCAAATAATTACGAATTACTAATGACCAATTACTACGTTTCAATCCTCCTTAAAGTAACCGAAAAAATTGAATATACCTGCTCGGGAAAAATCTCCCATCTTAAATCCAGCCTCTTAAGTTACCTTTTTATAATTCAGCCTCACCGAATTCACTGCCAGCACTACATCGCTGAATCCCATTGCCAGCGCCGCTACACCCGGACTTAAAAAACCCATGGCGGCAACGGGTATGGCGACAACGTTGTAGATGAAAGCCCAGAAAAGATTTTCTTTAATGGTGATGAAGGTGTGCCGGCCCAACCCCAATGCCAGGGGCAGGTTGGTAATGCCATTGTTCGTCAGCACCACCTGCGCACTTTGCATGGCGAGTTGCGTGGCATCGCTCATGGAAATGCCGATGGTGGCTTTTGCCAGTGCAGGCGCATCGTTGATGCCATCGCCTACCATGGCTACGGGCGATTGCTGGTTGAGTGTTGCAATGAGTTGCAGTTTTTGTTCGGGCGATTGTTCCGCGTACACTTTATCGATGCCCAGGGCGGCGGCTACTTTTTCCGTTCTTTCCCGGCTGTCGCCACTCAATAAAATAGTTTGTATTTTTTTTGAATGCAGGTAGTGGATCACCTCTTTCGCTTCTTCGCGCAGGTCATCCGTTAAATCGATCCAGCCGATGAGTTCATTATTTTTTAATAAATAAGCGTTGTGATCTTTCTCCGTTGTTTTACCCGCTGCTATGGCATAAGCGCCGAGCTGGTAAACATTTCCTTCCTTGTCTTCCGCCAACATACCCACACCTTTTATCTCTTCAATTTTTTTCCAAACAATGGCGTCGTTCACTTTATAAGCTGCCGCTATGGCTTTGGCAATGGGATGATTGGAGAATTTTTCCAGCGAATACACGATCCTATTAAATGCGGCTTCGTCGATGGTATGATAACTTCCCTTTACTTTCAAATCACCTTTCGTAAGCGTCCCGGTTTTATCAAACACCACCGTGGTAATGCCTTTGAACAGTTCCAGGCTTTTTGCATCGCGGAATAAAATTCCTTTCCTGGCCGCGCGTCCAAGTCCGACCGCGATGGCTGCCGGCGTTGCCAATCCCATGGCGCAGGGACAACTGATCACGAGTACGGCAATGCTGCGCATGATGGAATTGGTGAGGTCGGTATTGAACGCAAAATAATTCAGCAAAAAGCTGAGCGCCGAAATGCCGATCACCGCGGGAACAAAAATCGCGCTGATCCTGTCGGCCAGTTGTTGTATCGGCGGCTTTTCGTTTTGCGCGCCTTTCACCAGTTTTAAAATATTGCTGAGCACGGTATCCTTGCCGGTGGCGGTTACCTGTGCTTTTACGGTGCCGTCGGTTACAAGACTGCCGCCGAGTAGTTTATCCTTTTTTTGTTTGGCAACAGGCCTGCTTTCGCCGGTGATGAGCGCTTCGCTTACATACGCTTCGCCCCAGAGTATCTTGCAATCCATGGGCACCTGTTCACCGGTTTTAATGAGGATGAGGTCGCCTACATGCAGTTGGGTATTTTCTATTGGAAATACCTGTTCCTTGTGCTCATCATCAAAAGCGATCATGTTGGCCATCACTTTTTGCTGGCGCGAAAGCAGGTTCAGTTGCTTTTGCGTAGCCTGAACGGATTTATGTTCTATCCATTCACCCAGGAAAACCAGCGTGATGATGGTAGCCGTTGTTTCATAAAAAACATACTCCATGCCCATGTTGCCCAACGTACCGATAAGACTGTACACGAAAGCGGCAATGGCGCCCACGCTGATCAGCACGTTCATATTGGGAACACCGCGGCGCAGGCTTTTAAAAGCGCTTACGCCAAAATAACCCATGCCCACGATGAATACCGGAAGGCAGATCGCCATCTGTATCCAGGGGTTCATTAAAAAGTGAATATGCCAGGGCAGCATGTGCAGCATCAGCACGAGGGTAAAGGGAAGGCAAAAAAGAAAACGCTGGCCGTGGTTGGAGAAGAATGTATTTTTTGCGGGAGCATTATTTTTATTTTCTCCCACCACCGTATAACCCAGTCCGGATATGCCTTTGATAAGTTCTTCCTTCGATTTGTTTTTTTCCAGATCAAAGCTTACCTCGCCGCCAATAAAATTCACCTTCACCTCTTTTTGTCCCTCTTTTTGAAGGTAACGCGAGATGGTGAGCGCGCAATTGGTGCAATCCATTCCCTCTACTTTCCACTCTACTTTTTCCATGCTTCAAAATTATTCTTTGTGCCAAAGAACCAATTACTAATGAAGGAAAATATCTTTGCATCATGGAGGTAAATTTTTCACTGGCGGATATACACGATGTTGCAAAAAAACTGTTGGCAGAAACGGCAACGGCCACCGTATATGCATTGCATGGTGAAATGGGCGCGGGCAAAACAACGCTGGTACACGCGATCTGCGATGTACTGGGCGTAACGGATGCCGTGGGCAGTCCAACCTTTTCCATCATCAACCAATACCTTGCCGGCAATGGCGACAACCTGTACCACATCGATCTTTACCGGCTGAAGGACGAAGCGGAAGCGCTGAACGCAGGCGTGGAAGATTGCCTTTATTCCGGCAATACCTGCCTGGTGGAATGGCCCGAAAAAGCCCCGGGTATTTTTCCTGACGAAACGTTGCATATTTACATCGAATCAACCGGCCCCGATACCCGTAAACTCAGGATTTAGTTGTATTTTGTTCCTTCAAAATTCAACTATTGTGGCAGCATCAAAACCTTTCGTATCCCCTTCATTTACTTATGAAACGCTGGAAGAAAAACTGGATGTGAAGCCCAAAGGTTCCAAGATGTGCATTGGCATTCCCAAGGAAACTTCTTTCAACGAGAACCGCATTGCACTCACGCCGGAAGCGGTGGGCGTATTGGTAGCCAACGGTCACGAGGTAAACGTGGAAACAAAGGCGGGCGAAGGTTCCAGCTATACCGACAATAATTACAGCGAAGCGGGCGCGAAGATACTGTACGATAAACAACAGATTTTCGAATGCGATATACTGGTAAAAAGTGCGCCGGTAAGCGAAGAAGAATGCCCGTTGCTGAAACCCAATCAATACATTATTTCCCCGATTCACCTGGCCGTGATGAAGCGCGACATCCTGCAGAAGATGATGGATAAGAAGATCACGGCGCTGAGTTTTGAAAATTTAAAAGATGATACCGGCCACAATCCCATCGTGCGCAGCATGAGCGAGATCGCGGGCAGCGCGGTGATGCTGATCGCCGGGCAATACCTCAGCAATGCCAACAACGGCAAAGGCGTACTGGTAGGCGGTATCAGCGGCATTCCACCTACAAAAGTCATCATCATCGGTGCAGGCATCGTGGGTGAATATGCAGCCCGTACCGCTTTGGCGATGGGCGCCAGCGTAAAGACCTTCGACAATGATATTTACCGCCTGAAGCGGATGCAGAACAACATCGGCGGTCGTTTATGGACCAGCGTGATCGAACCGAAAATACTGGCCAAGCAATTGAAAACCTGCGACGTGGCGGTGGGCGCTTTGAGCGGTGATGGCGGCCGGACGCCCATTGTTGTATCGGAAGAAATGGTGAGCAATATGCGCGCGGGCAGCGTGATCGTGGATGTGAGCATCGACCGCGGCGGCTGCTTTGAAACCAGCGAGGTAACCACCCATGAAAAGCCCGTGTTCACCAAATACGACGTGATCCATTACTGTGTGCCCAATATCCCCAGCGGCTTTGCGCGTACCGCTTCGCAGGCCATCAGCAATGTACTGATGCCTTTGCTGCTGGAAACCGCAGAAGATGGTGGCATCGACAAAGTGATCTGGCACAAACTGAACATCCGGAGCGGCATCTATCTTTTCAAAGGCAGCCTTACCAATTTTTATTTAAGCGAACGGTTTGATTTGAAGTATACGGATTTGAATTTGCTCATCGCCAGCAGGCGATAGCTAATGTGACAATTTGAAAATATGAAAATGTGAGAAATGAAATGAAGGCCGATTGTCTGAACTGTGATGTTGAATGAAGAATGATCGGCTATGAAGAATTATTTATTTACAAAGCAGCGATCATAAATGCAAGACAATCCTTTCTAATTTCTAATTTCTAATTTCTAATTTCTAATTTCTAATTTCTAATTTCTAATTTCTAATTTCTAATTTCTAATTTCTAATTTCTAATTTCCTTATACTTCCCGATCTCAATTACTTCCTTACAAAAATCATATTCCGCCGGGTCATTGCTGCTCACAATCACCAGCCTGTTGCTGCTGTAATCGGTTACCAGTTGATGATACAAGGCAGCACCATCCGCATCGAGGTTGGTAGAAGGTTCGTCCAGTAACAATACCGGGCAATTGCTGAAGAAAGCCTGCGCCAGTTTTAACCGCTGCTTCATGCCGCTGCTGAAATAGCGGATCTGCTTGTCCATCGATTTACCGAGGCCAACAATGGATAAAATATCTTTTACCGGTGCCACGAGCGTTTTGAATTGTGCATGGAAATTCAGCATTTCACGCGCGGTCATTTCTTCGATCAACTCCAAATACGGAGCAGCAATGGTAACCTGTTGGTATAATTTTTCAGTGGATAATATTTTACGGTCTTTTGTAGCAACAATATCGCCTTCGTTGAATGTAAGCGAACCGGCGATCACCTGCAGCAACGTGGATTTACCCGAACCATTGGCGCCGGTGATCGCGTATTGTTGTCCTGCCTCGAAAGTATAAGTAAAATGACGGAAGATCCACTCCCGGTTAAATCGTTTGCCCACCTTATTCAGCGTAATATTCATGGCGTAACCGGTGAAAAATTATTCATCGTCCAGGCTGCCCTTGGTGTAGCGCTTGATGATGCCGCGGCCGCTGTCGCGGATAAAAGTCACGATCTCGTCGCGTTCATCTGTTGCCGGTAGTTCTTCTTCAATGAAGTTGAGCGCCTGCGAAGTGTTCATCGCCTTGTTGTAAATGATGCGGTAAATATCGAGGATCTTGTTGATGCGGTCGAGCGAAAAGCCACGGCGTTTTAAGCCAACGGAATTTACACCGGCGTAGCTTAAGGGCGTACGACCTGCTTTGATGTAGGGCGGTACGTCTTTACCTACCAATGACCCGCCGCTAACGAAAGAATGTTGCCCCACCTGTACAAACTGGTGAATGGCACACATGCCGCCAACGATGGCGTAGTCGCCCATGATCACGTGCCCTGCCACCTGCGTGTTGTTGCTCATGATGCAGTTGTTGCCGATCACGCAATCGTGCGCAATATGGCTGTACGCCATGATCAGGCAGTTGTTGCCCACCTTGGTCGTCCACCTGTCTTTACTACCCCTGTTCACGGTTACAAATTCGCGGATGGTGGTGTTATCGCCTATTTCTACGGTTGTTTGTTCGCCTTCGTATTTTAAATCCTGCGGAATGGCCGCGATCACCGCACCCGGAAAAATGCGGCAGTTCTTGCCGATGCGCGCGCCGTCCATGATCGTTACATTACTCCCGATCCAGGTACCGTCGCCGATCTCCACGTTCTGGTGGATAACGCTGAACGGGTCAACCTTTACATTCGTAGCCAGCTTGGCGTTGGGATGAATATATGTATGCGGGTGTATCATGTTTCAAAAATTAGCCGGCAGCAATTACCTGTTTTGGCGTAATGAATCAGTTCTTTAAGCTGTATAAAGATAAGCGGTTATCCTATACGGTTCGTTTTACCAACTGCGCGGTGAGGTCGGCCTCGGTGCAGAGCTTGTTGCCAACATAAACGCTGCCTTTCATAGCGCAGATGCCGCGACGTATGGGTTCCGCCAGTTCCATCTTCATGATCATGGTGTCGCCGGGCCTTACCATTTGCTTGAACTTGCAGTTGTCGATCTTTAAAAAATAAGTATCGTATTGTCCTTCCGGCATGGCGTTGATGCAGAGGATGCCGCCGGTTTGCGCCAGCGCTTCTATCTGTAAAACGCCCGGCATGATGGGGTTTCCCGGGAAGTGTCCCTGGAAAAAGAACTCGTTGAAGGTGACGTTCTTGATGCCCACGATCTGCGTATCGGTCAGTTCGATGATCTTGTCCACCAACAGGAAAGGATAGCGGTGCGGCAGTGTTTTTTCAATCTGCATCTGCGTATATACCGGCTGCTGGTTGGGATCGTAAATGGGAATGTCCTTGGTGTGCTTGTTCTTTTTGATGTATTGCTTGATCTTTTTGGCAAACTCTACGTTGCTGCTATGTCCGGGCCGGTTGGCGATGATGTGTCCCTTTATGGGGTAGCCGATCAGCGCCAGGTCGCCTACGATGTCCAATAGCTTATGCCTTGCAGGTTCGTTGGGAAAACGGAGTTCCAGGTTGTTGAGGTAGCCGCCGCTTTTCACTTCTATTCTTTCCCGGCCAAATGCTTTTGCCAGCCTTTCCATTTCGCTTTCGGTAACGGGTTTATCAACGATCACGATGGCATTGTTGATGTCGCCGCCTTTCACGAGGTTGTTGTCCAGCAACATTTCCAGTTCATGTAAAAAGCAAAACGTGCGACAAGGGGCGATCTCTTTTTTAAAATCCATCATCGATTTCAATCCAGCGTGCTGTGTGCCCAATACCGGGCTGTTGAAGTCGATCAGCGCCGTTACCTGGTAGTTGGTGGCCGGCAATACGGTCATTTCCACGCGCTTCACTTCGTCGTAATAAGATATGTTGGTGTCGATGCTGTACCATGCCTTTGCCGCGTTCTGTTCAATTACGCCGGCTTCTTCGATGATCTCTACAAAAGGTTCGCTGCTGCCGTCGATGATGGGAATTTCAGGTCCGTTCAGTTCGATGAGGCAGTTATCGATGCCCATGCCCACGAGGGCTGCCAATACATGCTCTACCGTGCTCACTTTTGCATCGCCCTGCTCCAGGGTGGTACCGCGCGAGGTATCGGTTACCAGGTCGCAATCTGCCTTTATTATGGGCATACCCGGCATGTCGATCCGTTGAAACTGGTACCCAAAGCCCGGGTTGGCGGGTTTCAGGCACATATCTACATTTATACCGGTGTGAAGACCTGTGCCGGAGATGTTCACTTCTTTGGCAAGCGTATGTTGTTTGTCTGGATTAAAATTTTTATCCATGAGTACTGTAAAATTTTGTTGGCAAAGATAATTTAAAAATGGTGCGGAAAAGGCATTTATAAATAAGATGAAATGCAAAATTCAAAAGTCAAAATGAAAAAATAAAAGCCCAAACTCAAGCTAAGTTTTGACTTTTGCATTTTTACTTTTTACTTAAAACTGTATCTGGAAGCTACCAAATACCCCAAACTTCGATCCTTTCTCGGCCCTTGGCGGCTGGGGCGATAAGCGCCACACGAAATCAATGCGGAATACTTTGAAGATATTGTCGATGCCGGTGCCCACTTCCACGTAAGCTGTTTTATTGAGCGTTTTAAAAATGCCGTTCTTGTTGTTGATGGCCTTGTTCTCATCGCTCAGCGATCCCCACAGGGTTTTGGCGGTCCAGAACTGTCGCCATTTCAGCTTGCGGGTGAGGGGGATGAAACGGAAAATGCCGGAACCGAAATTGTGCTGTACGTTGATGCCCGCATACCGGTCGCTCAGGTATTCGAAGCGGCGCATGAGGTTATAGGCATTCGGCGTATAATAATAAAGATCGTTGCCAGGATGATTCTCTAAAAAAGTAAACGGCAGCGCGCCATATACTTTGCCGGCAAAAACGCGGTAGGTGAGCGAACCGAACGGCGCGATCTTCATGTAATCCTTTACCAGCGCCGATATTTTGGTATAATCATACGCACTGTTCATCACGCCCTTGATGCCTTTGGCTACGATCAGTTCGATAACCGGGTATTTGGAGCCGATGGAAAAGCGGTTGAAATCCGTTTCAAAATATTTTTCCAGGTAAGCCCAGCGCAGCTTCAGGGCCAGTTCGAAACTGGTAAGCGGACTGCCGGATTTAACAGGGAAGTACTGGATCGAATCCAGGTTCAGCAGCGGGTTGTATTGCCGGCGGGCAACGAACCATTCGGTGGAAATGCCCTTGCCCCAGTCGTTGTACAATTCGAAACGCAGGTCTTTTACATTGATGAATTTGCGGCCCACGCCTCTTTTACGGATGGCGAGGGAAAAGATATTGTCCTGGCTTACTTCGCCCAACTGGCTGATGCCGTTATCGATGTCGTTTTGATAAGAGAAATGCAACCGTACTCTTTTGGGCTGGCGGCTCAGCAACCAGTAAGCTTCTGCCTGTCCCTTCCATTTTTTATCGCGTGTGCCGTAGGCGAGGTAACCGTGCAGGTAAATGTTTTTGTGAAAGCCTTTGTTGGTGCCGAGGTCGAAACGAAAACGCGTACCCTGTATGGTATCGCCGCTGATCCAGTTGAACCAGGGACCGATCTCCAGGTTGCCAATGTCGCGGTAGCCGCTGGCCAGGAAACGCAGGTTGCGCTGGAACTTCTGGAACTTCGGCATTTCCAGCAGTTTATTGATGGTGGTGTAAATGGCTTTTTCATTCGCCGAAAGGGTGTCGTGCCGCATCTGGCTCCAGGCAGAATCGGTTTTTAGATTCACGCCGGGATCAGATATTACTTTCTCTTCTATTTTTTGATCTTTGAACAAGGCCGTAATGGAATCGCTGCTGATGGTAATGTCTTTATAAGAAGTTGTCTTGCGCCCGATGAGCGTTAAGGATTGTTTGCCCAGCACGCGAAAGTCGGCAAAGAATTTATCGCGGTTTAAAAAGATCACCGAGTCGTTGAGGGGAATGAATTCCTGGAACACGCTCACGCGGTCGATGAAATTGATGTTGGCGTCTTTGCCGAGGTACAGCGATATCCTTTGTATCTGGAAGGTTTTTTCAATTACCCAGGCATCGCCGCGGAAGGTATTTTGTCCCGCACGCTTGGGTTCAAATACAAAGTGAAATAATTTTTTCCCCTCTACCATCTGTGTATCCGGCACGGTAAAAGTATAATAAGCATCGCCGTTGTCGTTGAAAGGACTGATGAAATCCTTGTCCATCACGTTCACGAAATTGCTGTAAATGTTCACGTTCTGGTCCATCACGCCCAGCAACTTGCTGATGCTTTCGTTCTTGAAACCCTTGGTATTGCTGGCTTTGATGTGTTCCAAATACTTCTTCGGACTTTTTTGATAAGCATAATCGCTCAGGCTTTCCACCAGGTAAGCCGGCAGGAAAGGATCTTTTTCCGACGTGCTGTCGATATTGTCGAACACGAAAGCGAATTGCTTTAAAATAAAATTTTTCTTTGCCCGGTCGGCGTTGAAATTTTTAATGTCGACTTCCAGTTTGTTGTAGGCTTCGTAACTGAAGTTGGGCAGGTTGTACCGGTTGTATTGTTTTTTACGGCTCATGATCTTCTTCCACAAATACAAACCTTTGTTGAATTTTGTTTTCACTACGACCACGTTGTTCAACCCGCCGCGCTGCAGTTGCACGGTAATAGGTTTGTCGTTGAAGGAACGGTCTACGGGAATTTTAAACAGGTCGTAACCGATATAACTCACCACCAGGGTATCTGCTACCAGGTTGTTCAGCACGAAATTAAAGTGGCCGGAACTGTCGGATGTTTTACCATAACCTGTTTTTGTAAAATACACGGAAGCAAAACTTACCGGTTCTTTCGTGTGCGCATCCTGTATAATTCCGGTAATGGTGGTTTGTGCCTTCGTGGACGTAAACGCTGCGGAAAGAAGGAGGAGAAATATTAATCGTACGGATCTCAAGTAAACATTATTTATTGCCTGTTAAAGACTTCACCAGTTTTTCCAGTTCCATCACTCTCTTTTCCAGTTCGGGCAGGCTGCGGGCCGCTACCTGGCTGCGCAATGCAGCGGTGTAATCGAAGGCGGGTGAACCGGTAACGGCGGAGTTCGGTATTTTGATCGACTTGCTCACGCCGCTCTGCGCGTTGATCTTGCTGCCGTCGGCGATCTTAATATGTCCCACGATGCCTACCTGTCCGCCGATCATCACGTTGTTGCCGATCTTGGTACTGCCGCTGATGCCGGCCTGCGCCGCGATCACCGAGTTGTTGCCTACTTCCACGTTGTGCGCGATCTGCAACAGGTTGTCGAGTTTTACACCGGATTTAATGAGCGTGCTGCCGATCGTTCCCCGGTCGATCGTGGTGTTGGCGCCGATCTCCACGCCGTCTTCAATGACCACGTTGCCGATCTGCGGCACCTTTTTTAAACTGCCGTCGGCCTGCGGCGCAAAACCAAATCCATCACTGCCAATAACTGTGCCAGCGTGGATCGTAACGTTGTTGCCGATGATGCATTCGTGGTAAATTTTAACACCGGCATGCAGGGTGCTGTTCTCGCCTACCTGTACATTGTCGCCGATAAAACTGTGCGGGTATATTTTAGCGCCGTTGGCGATCACCGCGTTGTCGCCAACATATACAAAGGCGCCGATGAAAACATTGTCGCCGATTTTAGCAGATGCCGAAACATACGACGGTTGCTGGATGCCCTGTAGCTGCTGGCGTTTGATCTGCTGGTATTTGTCCAGCAACGTAGCAAAAGCCGTATAAGCATCTGCCACTTTAATCAATGTCGCGGTGATGGGCTGCTTCAGTTCCTGCGTATCTGCCACGATGATGATGGAAGCGCCGGTGGTATATAAATATTCTTCGTATTTGGGATTGGCCAAAAAGGCAAGCTGCCCTGCCTGCGCTTCTTCGATCTTGCCGAATGAACCTACGGCGGCTTCGGGGTTGCCCTCAACGGTGCCATTGATCATCATGGCGATTTGTGCTGCAGAAAATTGCATAAGTAGTGGCTGGTGTGCGAAAATTTTAAAATAAGATTACCAAATGAAAGGTTCCGCTGCCGCGCTCCGCGAAAGTTATGGCCTCACGTAACAAATGTAATATTTTTTCACCTTGCCCACGAGGTTTTGGTTGATGAGTGCATTGTCGACTTCCGAAATATCTTTCACTTCGCCGTTCTTGAAAAGGATATGGATATGTTCATTATTAAAATCATACGTGCGGCTCGATGCTTCGCCGGTGAACACCAGCCAAGCGGTATCTTCCACATCAAGGCCCAGCAGGGCCGCCGCAGCGTTTCTTTTTTCTTCGAGTAATGTTTGGGGTATAGGTTCGGGGAAATAATGCACTTTTAATAATTGCCGGTTGATGATGCCGCGGCAGAGGTAGCTAAGTATTTTGTCTTCGTGGTTACACCAGCCTTTGATGGCGGTGAGCACATCGTAATCATCGAGCGAACAAAATTCATCGAGCGTTACGGTGGACACGGGTTCGTTGATGAACTTATTGAGCGCCGAAGCAGTGAAAGCATGGATGTGCTTGGCCCTTTTGACGATGCGCTGTAACATTTGTTCGGCACAGAGTACGGTCTTGTGTAAGTACACCTGCCAGTACATAAGCCGGCGGGCCACTAAAAATTTTTCGATGGAATAAACGCCTTTTTCTTCTACCATCAGTTCTCCGTTGTGCACGGTAAGCATTTTAAGGATGCGGTCGTAGCCGATCACGCCTTCGCTTACGCCGGTAAAAAAACTGTCGCGGGTAAGGTAATCCATGCGGTCCACATCCAGTTGACCGCTGATGAGCTGGTGCAGGAATTTCTTGGGATGGTTGCCGGTGAAGATGTCGATGCTGAGTTGCAACTGCCCGTTCAACTGTTCGTTCATGGCTTTCATGATGAGCAAAGAAATTTCTTCGTGGGGCATGTGCTCGATCAATACCTGTTCCAGTGCGTGACTGAAGGGGCCGTGCCCTACATCGTGCAACAGGATGGCAATTTTTGCGGCCTGGCATTCTTCTGCGGTAATTTCCACGCCCTTGCTTTTGAGTTCGGACAGCGCGTTGCACATGAGGTTGTAAGCTCCTAATGCATGGTGCAGCCGGGTGTGCACGGCGCCGGGGTACACGAGTTGCGCCATGGCCATCTGGTTCACCCGGCGCAGGCGTTGAAAATAGGGATGGGCAATTACCTGGTTGATCAATACATCGTCGATGGTGATGAAACCATAAACCGGGTCGTTGATTATTTTTCTGAAGGCCATTTTTCTTATCTAAGTTGTCAAATTTTTATTTCGAAGAAACTCAGCGAAATGTCGCTGTAATGTTTGGGCAGGGCTTCGGTTTTAGAAGGTGTGAATACGCCGAGGTAGTGGAAGCCGCAGCTTTTGTAATATTCGATCAGTTGCTGGTTGTCGCCCCAGGTATCCATGCGGATGAATTGCCGCCCGTTTGCCTTGCCATAGGCTTTCGCCCATTCAATGATGTGTTGTACATATTTGCCGCCGCGGAATTCGGGGTTGGTAACGATGCGGTGCAGGTAGATGGAAGGTTCCTTGTCTTTTTCTTCCCAGATGTCGGGATCGTTGAAGGTAGTAGCGAAGATGCAAAGGATGTTGTTGTTGTCATCCACGATCTTCCACTGGCGTTGTTCCGCAATTTCTTTGCGCACCATTTCGGGGTCGAACGGTTGCCAGTGCTTTTTCCATTTTGTTTTTTGGTAGGCGATGGCTTTATCGTACAGGTCAAATATGGCTGCTGTATCTTTATCCGTGCTGTTGATGATGTGCATGTGCTGCGTCGTATATGTTAAAACTTCGACAAAGTACCGCAAAGCTACTAAGCTTGGGTGTAAAAAATTAAATTTGTGCCGATCGGTGCCTTAGCATAATTTTCTTTCTGAGTGACGCACTTAAAGAACCGTTGCCCACCGATCCGCTGTACAAGAGTGCGACGCCAATGAAGCCGGGATAAGTACTGCGGCTGACCTACAAAAAAATAAAGAACGAACAAACCTTAAACCATACCGATGAATGTAGCAAAAATACTTTGGGTAGATGACGAAATAGATAGCCTTACCTCGCAGATCATGTTCCTGGAAAATAAAGGATACGAAGTGGAAACCAAAACGAATGGTTATGACGCGGTGGAATATGTGAAAGAAAACATCGTGGACGTGGTGTTACTGGATGAAACGATGCCGGGCATTACCGGCCTGCAAACATTGCAGCAGATAAAGGAAGTGAACAACAACCTGCCCGTGGTGCTGATCACGAAGAATGAAGCAGAAAATTTGATGGATGAAGCGATCGGTTCGCAGATCAGCGATTATTTGATCAAGCCCGTAAATCCCAACCAGGTTTGGCTGAGTTTGAAAAAACTGATCGATAATAAAAGACTGGTAGCAGAAAAAACTACATCGGCTTACCAGCAGGAATTCCGCAGTCTCTTTATGGCGCTCAACAGCAATCCCGATTACAACGAGTGGATGGAAATTTATAAAAAACTGGTGTACTGGGAACTGGAAATGAAGAAGAGCGACAGCCCGGAATTGCAGGAAGTTTTCCAGGCGCAGAAGCACGAGGCGAATACCGAATTCTTTAAATTTATTTCGAAAAACTACGGCAGTTGGGTGGGACCTAAAAGCACCGATGGACCGATCATGAGTAATACGCTGATGAAGTACAAGGTGTTTCCGCACCTGGAAAAAGGAACGCCGTTGTTTTTTGTGCTGATCGATAATTTGCGCTTTGATCAATGGAAAACCATACAACCCATCTTCGCCGAAAGTTTCCGCATACACGAGGAAGAAACCTTTTATTCTATTTTGCCAACGGCCACGCAATACGCGCGGAACGCGATCTTTGCCGGCTTGTTGCCGGTGGATATTGAAAAGCAGTTTCCCGTGCAATGGAAGAATGATGACGAGGAAGGCGGCAAGAATATGTTTGAAGAAGAATTTTTTAAAGCGCAGTTGAAACGGCTGGGCAAAGGCGATTTAAAATACTCTTACACCAAGATCACGAACAACCACGACGGCCAGAAGATGGTGGACAATATGCACAACCTGGTGCAGAACGACATCAACGTGATCGTATACAATTTCGTGGACATGCTGAGCCATGCGCGTACCGAAATGGAAGTATTGAAAGAACTGGCGGGTGATGAAACGAGCTACCGCAGCATTACGGCGAGCTGGTTTGAACATTCGCCCCTGCACCAGGCGTTGAAAAAGATAGCGGAGAAAAAGATCACGATGATCGTGGCAACAGATCATGGCAGCGTGCGCGTGAAAACGCCGGCGAAAGTGATCGGCGACAAACAAACCACGGCGAACCTGCGCTACAAGCACGGCCGCAATTTGAATTACGAAGCGAAGGAAGTATTATCGTTTCGCGATCCGCGTGAAGCAGGGTTGCCGGTACCCAACGTAAATTCTTCTTTTATTTTCGCGAAAGGCGACCTGTATTTATGTTACCCGAATAATTACAACCACTTCGCCAACTATTACCGCAATACTTTCCAGCATGGTGGCATTAGTTTGGAAGAGATGATTGTGCCGGTGATCAGGATGACGAATAAATAATGAGCAAATGTGAAAATATGAAAATGACTCAATGAGGGCAATACTGCTGTCTAATTTTCACATTTTCATATTGAGCCATTTTCATATTGATTTTGTTTTCAACGTTTGTGGATAAGTAGAAACCCCCATCGCAGCGCGCTATGTTAAATTTGCCCAAGGCCTCAAACAGGGCTTTGATTTTGATGTAGGTTAACTATGAAATATACGCAGCACATATTAGATAAAATTGAAAAAGTAGCGGAGGAAGCGGGTTACGTGATCCGTTATGAAAGGGGTAATTTCCAGAGTGGCTATTGCATTCTGCAGGCCAAGAAAGTGATCGTGCTCAACAAGTTTTTTCAAACGGAAGGGCGGATCAATACCCTCATCGACCTGATGCCGCAACTGGAGATCAGTTTCGACGCGCTCACCCACGAAAGCCAGAAAATGTACGAAGAAGTGATGGCGGCGGAAGCGAACCGCTAGGCTGGAATTCCAGGCCGGAATGGCTGATTTCCCGGGTGTTTCCCGTATAACTTTGCCAAAGTTTTAAGCTTTGCCAAAGCTGTTTGTAAAAGAACATTTCTCCCGCCTTTTATTTTACATTCCTTATTTTAGTTCATGTTTTCCCCGCCTTTAACCATCACGTTTTTAGGTACCGGCACCAGCAGTGGCGTGCCCATGATCGCCTGTCCCTGCGAAGTTTGTGCTTCTGTTGACAAAAAAGACAAGCGCCTGCGCAGCAGCATCCTGGTACAAAGCGCTACCACTACGATTGTTGTAGATACCACGCCTGATTTCCGTTACCAGATGTTGCGGGCGAATATTAAAAACCTTGATGCGTTGTTGTTTACGCACCCGCACAAGGATCATATTGCGGGGCTGGACGATGTGCGGGCCTACAACTTTTTCCAGCAAAAACCGATGCCGCTGTATTGCAACGCACTCACCGAAGAAGCCTTGCGCAAAGAATTTGCCTACGCATTTTCTGAGCATAAATATCCCGGGCTGCCCAACCTGGAATTCCACGACATACCTAAAGATGCTTTTTTGATCGGCGACATTACCGTGCAGCCCATTCCCGTAATGCATTTAAAAATGCCGGTGCTGGGTTTTCGCTTTGGTAAATTTACTTACATCACCGACGCTAATTTCATCGACAGTGCCGCAAAGGAAATGACCAGGGGAAGTGAAGTCATGGTACTCAACGCGCTGCGAAAAGAAAAACACATTTCTCATTTCAACCTCGAAGAAGCGATTGCGTTGGTGCGGGAATTACAGGTGCCCCAGGCTTATTTTACGCACCTTAGTCACCAGATGGGTTTGCATGCCACCATCAATACAGAACTGCCCACTGCTTTTAAACTGGCATACGATGGTTTGCAGTTAAAATTTGACTAAACTGCTATAATTTTCTTTCCCGCTTCCGCGTTAATATTCCCCGTGAATTTTCTGTTGCTTTATTGTTGTTTTTCCCTTGTCTACTCCATGCCAGGCGCGTAGCTTGCAATGGTAAAAACAGACACGTGAAGAGAGATATTGCAACTTATTTTGAGTTCTCCAAAAGAGAACGCAACGGCATCATTTGGGTACTGGTGCTCGTGCTGATCCTGGCCCTGTTGCCTTTAACCTATTCTTTTTTTATCCGCGACCAGGTCAGCGATCCTGCTGAATTTTTTAAGGAAGTCGAAGCGTTGAAAGTAAAGAAAGACAGTGCCGGTTATCATGCCTACACCCCAAACAGCAAACAAAACCATTACGAGAGCCATCCCGGATCGCCAGCTACGCTCTTTGCTTTCGATCCCAATACCTTGCCGGAGGAAGGTTGGGTGAAGTTGGGCGTTCGGGAACGAACGGCCGCCGGCATCCGTAAATACATCAGCAAAGGCGGCAAGTTCCGCAAGCCGGAAGACATTGCTAAGATCTGGGGATTGAATGAAGAAATGGTAAAGCGGCTATTGCCCTATGTTAGTATTAAAGATGCGCCGGTAAGCTACCATCGAAGCGAACAGTTTTCACCAACCTATTCAAAACGCAGCTATACGCCGGTTAAGGTCGACATTAACCTCGGCGATACCAGCGCCTACATCAGCCTGCCCGGCATCGGCAGCAAACTGGCCAACCGCATCGTGAATTTCAGGGAACGGCTGGGGGGCTTTTACAGCATCGAACAGGTAGGTGAAACTTTCGGCTTGCCGGATTCTACCTTTCAAAAGATCAGGCCGATGTTGCTGTTCACTCCCGTGCCGTTGCGGCAACTGAACCTCAATACTGCCACCCTCGAAGCATTGAAAGCACATCCGTATATCCGTTACCAGCTCGGCAATATTATTTTCCAATACCGTGTTCAACACGGCAATTATGCAACGGTAGCCGACCTTAAAAAGATAATGGTCATTGATGAAAAGTTGTTCGCAAAGATTGAACCCTATTTAAAAGTTAACCCCTAACCATCGAAAATCTCCATGCATCTCCTTGTTTTACTTCAGTTTGTCCTGATCGTGTATCACTTACCAGCCGAAACGGGCGGTTCTTCATAAACTAACGCCTGTTAGTACGCCTAAAATTCCTAAATTGCGCCCTCAAACGATTGCATAATATATGAATTTTACAACCAATGAGCTTACCCTGCAGGTAGCTCAAACGGCAAAGGATTTTGCCCTGCAACACATTAAGCCCCGCCTGATGGAATGGGACGAGAGCCAGGAATTTCCCGTGGAGGTTTTTAAAGAAATGGGTAAACTGGGCATGATGGGCGTACTGGTGCCCGAGGAGTATGGCGGCACCGGCTTAAGTTATTACGAATACAACGTCATTATCCAGGAAATATCGAAAGTGTGCGGCTCCATCGGGCTTTCACTCGCGGCGCACAACTCGCTTTGTACCGGGCACATCCTTGCCTTTGGTAATGAAGAACAGAAACAAAAATATTTACCCAAACTGGCATCTGCCGAATTCATCGGCGCCTGGGGATTAACGGAAGCGAATACCGGCAGCGATGCGGGCAACATGAAAACCACCGCGGTAAAAGATGGCGATCATTGGGTACTCAACGGTACCAAAAGCTGGATCACGCATGGTAAAAGTGGCGACGTAGCGGTGGTGATCTGCCGTACCGGCGAACCCCGCGCAAAAAATAATTCAACTGCGTTTATCGTTGACCGTAATACACCCGGTTTCAGCGGTGGCAAAAAAGAAAATAAACTCGGCATGCGCGCCAGTGAAACGGCGGAAATGATCTTCGACAATTGCCGCATTCCCGATACCAACCGCCTCGGCGAAGTAGGTGCCGGCTTTAAACAATCGATGAAAATTCTCGATGGTGGCCGCATCTCCATTGCCGCACTGGCATTGGGTATTGCGCGTGGTGCTTACGAAGCAGCCGTACAATATTCAAAAGAACGTTACCAGTTCGACCAACCCATTTCCAGTTTCCAGGGCATTAGTTTTAAGCTGGCCGATATGGCAACCGAAATTGAAGCGGCCGACCTGCTCATCAAGCAAGCCTGCGATTTGAAGATAAATGGATTGCCCATGACCAAGGAAGCGGCGATGGCAAAATATTATGCAAGCGAAGTTTCGGTAAGGGTAAGCACCGAAGCCGTACAGGTATTCGGCGGCTATGGTTACACCAAGGATTTCCCGGTGGAAAAATTTTACCGCGACAGTAAATTATGTACGATCGGCGAAGGCACCAGCGAAATACAAAAACTGGTGATCAGCCGCGAAGTGCTGAAATGATTAAAGGAGTGACTCACTCCATAAGCGTGATTCGTCGTTTAATCATTCAAAAAGCAATATATTTATCCCGTGTTTTTCACGGGATTTTTTTTGCCTCATTATAAACGAACCATGAAATATTTTACCCTTGTATTTTTTATAATTTTATGCGCCTCCTGCAACAGCAACGAAGCAAAACCAACAGAGCCGGCTGTAACAGCTTTGGAGGGAGAACAGTTATTTAAAGACAACTGTTACCAATGCCACCGCCCCGGGGCCGAAGCCTTGGGGCCTAACCTGGCGGGTGTGAAGAGCCGCTGGCCTGATGCAACACTGTTGTACGATTTTGTGCGCAACCCGCAACAGGTGATCGCGACCAATGCGTACGCGCGCGATCTGCAGAAAAAATACAACGGTCAACTGATGCTGCCCTTTCCGCAATTAAAAGATGAAGAGATCAACGCCATTTTAAAGTATTGCGATGAAGTGGGTAAGTAATAGCGTATTTAATTTTTAAGAAATGCAGCAGCCTCAATCGTTTTTTGAAAAGCTGAAAGGTTTGATGGAAAGCAGTGGCGTGGAAAAAAATTTTTCAAAAGGCGACCTGTTAATACGCGAAGGCGAAGTGGAAAAACATGTTTATCATGTAACCAGTGGTTTGGTGCGCGTGTTTCTTTTATCGGAGTTTGAAGAACTAACGATCCGCTTCGGCTACCAGGGTTCCATCATCAACTCACTTTCTTCTTTCATTACCGGTAAGCCATCGGAATTTTACATCGATGCGATCCGGAAAACAACCGTGCGCATGATTACACGCGAACAGCTATTGGCGCTCATCAACGAAAGCGATGAAAACCGGCAGCAATACATTCACACCATCGAGATCGCGGTTACGCAACAAATTGAAAGAGAAGTAGACATCCTCACGGTTTCGCCGCAGGCAAGGCTGAAACGGGTACTGGAAAGAAGTCCCAATCTTTTCCAGGAAGTGCCGTTGAAATACATCGCTTCTTATTTACGCATGACACCGGAAACCCTCAGCCGGGTACGAAATTCTTGATATGGATCAAGGTCCATGGAAAAGACAGGTTGCATTTTTGCATAAAATAAATATATGCGCACCACCAACGATCAACTCATCAATGAATTGCTTACGATCACCGAAGCATCAACAGCCGCTGTAAACAAATTCAGGACACTTTCAGTAAATGAATTGAATTATAAAAAGGACGATGCCTCCTGGAGCGTGTTGGAATGTGTGGAACACCTCAATTTATACGGTGATTTTTACCTGCCCGAAATTGAAAAAAGGATTGCTTTAAAGAAGACGGCGTCTCCTTCCGGTACCTACAAAGCTGGTTTCCTCGGTAATTATTTTGCCAACCTTATGAAAGTACAGACCGGTAAAATAAAGAAGATGAAATCACCCAAAGATAAAAACCCGGCAGGCTCTCAGTTAACGGCAACCACGCTCGACCGTTTTTTAAAACAGCAGGCTTTATTGACCACGTTACTGAATAAGGCCCTGCAAACCGACCTGGTGAGAACAAAAGCATCTATTTCTTTAACGCCTTTTATAAAACTAAGACTGGGCGATACCCTGCGTTTTTTTGTTTACCATATAGAAAGACATGTTGCGCAGGCCGCAAATGTTATAGCCGGTAAAAAGCAATGATTCAGGCGATAGTATATTGCCTTAAAATTAAAGCCATGAAAAATATTGCTATCCTGATTTTTGCTGTTTTCTTATTAACCAACGGTCATGCTCAAACGAATAAAAAAAGTACTGTAGCGGCCCAGCGCGAGCATTCGTTGGCATGGCTTTACCAATGGCTGGGCGCATGGGAATTGGTACAGAAAGATATCTTAAAACTGCCTGCCGACGCGCCGCCGGATATGTTATTTTTCGACGATGAGTATGTGTACACAAATTCGTTGGTAAGTGCGCCTAAAGGAACCCCGTTTAAAGGACCGGATTTTTTGGGGCAACGGATTGCCTGGCGAAAAGCTGCTCACCAGGGGCAATTAACGTTGCCGGATGGACAGCAGGCACCGGTAGCCATCATGAGTTTTGCCGGGCCACTCCCTGGCGATAAGCCGTTTTTTTTAATGGCGGCACCTTCGTACTGGAAGAAAATGGGTGTTACGAGTTATGACCTGAAACTGGAGGAGATGCTCACCGGTGTATTCCTCCACGAGTTTTCGCATACGAGGCAATTCAAGGGGTTTGGAAAACAGATTGACAGTTTTGAGCAGGCAGATGCGTTTAAAGAACTTAAAATGGATGACGACCTTGTTCAAAGACTTTTTGAGAACGATAGCGTGTACAAACAAAATTTTTTATCGGAGGTGCAGGCTTTTTTCGATGCTGCGTATGCAAAGGATATAAACGAAACAAAACGTCTCGCAAGGATAGCCATGGCGATGCTAAGAAAGCGCCAGCAAACTTATTTTACGAAAGGCAATGTAATTTTAAAGGATCCGGAAGCCGTATTTTTATCGATGGAAGGCATAGGTCAATATGCAGCCGTTGCCTGGTTGATGCATCCTAAAGGTGGAAACCTTTCCTATGATTCAGCAATCAAGGGCTTTCGTGGCAAACGTGCATGGTGGTCGCAGGAAGAAGGCTTGGCCATGTTCCTTGTGTTGAATAAACTTGGAAAACAAAACTGGAATAAAATAATGTTCGATAAAAAGCCAACGATAATAACCGAACTTTTAGATAACCAATTGCGATGATATCATTTTGTTTTACTGTTAATGTATTTTAACTTTTTATAAACCTGCTCTCTTTCAGTTAGTTGGAAGTAGGGGTTTACTCGTTTTCCACATTACAACCGCAGTGGTATGTTATTTGATTTTAGGAGGTTGAAATCAAAAACAACTTTAACCAAAAATCTTAACAACATGAAGAAAGTAAGCTTCTTATTGATTGCGGCAGTAACTTTTTTGACGGCCTGTGATAAAGACGATGATCGCGCAGTTGGGGAAAGAATTATGGGTAAATGGGATGTTGCTAATTACACGCAAACTGTTTTTTCGGGCGGAAGTACCGCCACCAATACGGTATCACCCGGTCCCGGTAGTTACATTGATTTCAGGAATGATGGAAAATATTATAGCTACCTGTTTGGTAATTATGACACTGCTTCTTATTCTGTATTAAGTAACAATTATCTTTTGATGGACGGGGATAGTACTGCCATACGCGGCATTGGTGATCACAACCTTTCACTTGGACAAAGAGAATATTCCGGGGCGAATTACACAGATATACAGGCCAATCTTACACGTTAATTTTTGAGTGAGGGAAGCAACCGTTCTTCCCGGAACATAAAAACCATCCTGTTTTTTGCAGGATGGTTTTATTATAAAACGCTTACGTATTATTTGCCGGTAAATTTATCCTTCATGTCCTTGGCAAAGTCTTCTGCTTTTTGTCCTATTTCACCCGGGATAAAATCGCTGATCTTATCTAAAAAACTTCCGTCTTCTCCGGCTGCTGTTGCATTATGGGTTGTTGTTGCAGTAGTAGCAGTGGTAGTGGTTGAAGCTGCTGCATCGCCCCCCAGTAAATTATCTACCGCACCGGCCATCATCGGGAATTTTTCTTTAACGAAGTCCTTAATGGTTGCAATGGCTTTACCGGCCTGCTCTTCACTCAATCCTGCCTTCTGTGTAAGTTGATCGATCAATTCTTTCATGATGTCTGTTTTTTAATTGTGTTTACAAATACGTTGGCAAATTAGTAATTTGTAATTACTAATTACTAATTATTCGGTATCGTACCGGTCCACCCTTTCAATCCCCGGCAGGTCTGTAAGTCTTTGTACCAGTTCGTCCAGTTCCTCTTTATCGTGCACGAATATTTTTACGTTGCCTTCAAATATACCTTCGCGCGCTTCGATCGTCATGGCCGAAATGTTGAATTTTAATTCGCCGCTGATCAGGTTGGTGATCTTGTGGATCACGCCCACATCATCCAGCCCGATAATGCGCAGGCCGGTAAGGAAGGAAATTTCCTTGTTCTTCGCCCACTTGGTCTTTACCACGCGGTGGCCGTAATTGGCGAGCAGCCGGGCGGCATTCGGACAGTTGGTGCGGTGTATCTTCAGGCCTTCACCCGTTGTCACAAATCCAAATACATCGTCGCCGGGAATCGGCTTGCAACAGTTGGCCAGCGTGTATTGTATCCGGTCGCTGCTTTCGCCGAAGATGATGAGCTCGGCATCTTTTTTATCTGCCTGTTTTGTAAAATCATATACGGGCTTTTCTTCCGTAACTATTTTTACCGGCCTCGGGGGTTGCAGTTTATCACCGTGTACGGTAAACTCTTTCAGTTCCTTTAAGTCGATCTTTTTAATGGCAATGTCATACAACAGGTCGAGCGAAGAATTTACTTTATAAAAAACCGACAACTCTTCCAGGTTCGATTGGCTCATGGCCGCACCCATGCTTTCCAGCTTGCGTTGCAACGTATATTTTCCTTCTTCGGCGATCGCTCTTTTTTCTTCCTTGAGTGTATCTTTTATTTTCGATTTGGCCTTGCTCGTTACCACGAAGTTCAGCCACTCGATGTTGGGCTTTTGCTTGGCGCTGGTGATGATCTCTATCTGGTCGCCGCTCCGTAGCTTATGACTGATCGGTACCAGCTTATGGTTTACTTTGGCGCCAATGGTTTTACTGCCTACGGCCGTGTGAACGCCAAAGGCAAAATCCAGCGCCGTAGCGCCGATGGGCAACATCTTCACATCGCCCTTGGGTGTGTACACATAAATTTCTTCGGCAAGAAAGGAGGTTTTAAAATCCTGCAGGAAGTCGATGCTGTTGCTGTCCTGGTTGCTCAGCGCTTCCCTGATCTGGTGAAACCATTTGTCGAACCGGCTTTCATCCGTAGCACCTTCCTTGTATTTCCAGTGCGCGGCCAGGCCTTTTTCCGCGATCTCGTTCATGCGCTTGGTGCGGATCTGCACTTCCACCCACTTACCCTGTGGCCCCATCACGGTGGTGTGCAGCGCTTCGTAACCGTTGCTTTTAGGATTGCTCAGCCAGTCGCGCAAACGTTCTGTGGAAGGTATGTACGAATCCGTGATGATGCTGTACACTTTCCAGCAATCTTCTTTTTCTTTTTCCATCGGCGCGTTCACCAGTATGCGTATCGCGAAGAGATCGTACACTTCCTCGAAACTCACACCCTTTTTTTTCATTTTGTTCCAGATGGAATGAATGCTTTTCGGGCGACCGTAGATCTCGAAATCGAAACCCGCCTTGTCGAGTTTTTCCTTGATCGGGCGGATGAAATCATTGATGTACTTGGTGCGTTCGCGCTTGGTATCGTTCAGCTTTTGCGCGATCATTTTGTAGGTATCCGGTTCCATGTATTTCATGGAAAGATCTTCCAGTTCCGTTTTGATGATGTACAAACCCATCCGGTGCGCGAGTGGTGCATATACATATACCGTTTCGCTGGCGATCTTCAGTTGCTTCTCGCGCTTCATGCTGTCGAGCGTGCGCATGTTGTGCAGGCGATCGGCCAGCTTGATGAGGATCACGCGCGGGTCGTCGGTCAGCGTCAGCAATATCTTCTTGAAATTCTCGGCCTGTTGCGTACTGTTGGTATCCATCACCGTGCTGATCTTCGTCAATCCATCCACAATCTTGGCTACTTCAACGCCAAATTCACGGCGGATGTCTTCCAGCGTAATGTCGGTGTCTTCCACGGTATCGTGCAGCAGGGCGCAAAGCGTACTTCTTACCCCCAGCCCGATCTCCTGCACGCAAATGCGCGCCACGGCTAATGGATGGAGTATATAAGGCTCCCCGCTTTTGCGGCGCATGGTTTTGTGCGCTTCCGCGGCCATTTCAAAAGCGGTGCGCAGCAGTTCCTTATCCCCCGGTTTGATCTTGGGTTTCAGTTCCTTCATCAGGCCCCTGTAGTGGCGCAGGATCTCTTTCTTTTCTTCTTCCTCGTTGAGGCTGTATTTAGCGATATCGGCTTTGATTTCCATGTAGTGTTACGAATTTACGTAAAATCAAATCTGTTTTTACTTTTTGATGAAAAACCTTACTTTTGCAGCCCCTTAGCGGATGTGGCGAAATTGGCAGACGCACTAGACTTAGGATCTAGCGGAGCAATCCATGTAGGTTCGACCCCTATCATCCGCACTGCTTAAGTTGATAAGAAAGGTTGGTTTGCCGGGAGCTTTGCCGCTTTCCTCACCGCTTACTTATCAACTTATTTTTTATTAAAATAACAAATAATACAATGGCAAGCGTTACAAGAGAGAACATCGGTTTACTGCACGATAAGCTAACCGTGAAAGTTAGCAAGACGATTATTACCCCACTTTTGATAAGAAATTAAAAGAGTACGGTAAAACCGCCAATATTCCCGGCTTTCGCAAAGGCATGGTGCCCGCCGGCATGATCAAAAAAATGTATGGCAAATCCATCTTTACCGACGAAGTACTGAAGGCGGTGGAAAAGGAATTGTACACCTGGCTCAACAACGAAAAGCCCGAGATCTTCGGCCAGCCCTTACCGTTAGAGAACGACGTGCGCGACCTCGACATCAACAATCCATCGGAATACGAATTTGGTTTCGAGATCGGCCTGAAACCGGAATATAAAATGGCGGACCTGGGTAAAGCCAAAGCCATCCTGCACAAGGTAACAGCTACCGATGAAATGGTGGAAGAAGAGATTGGCAGGATGCAGATCAAAGGTGGTAACATGACGAGCCCCGAAATGATCGATAACGAAGACAATGTACTGAACGTACTGTTCAAGGAAAGCGACAAGGACGGTAATATTACCGAAGGCGGCATCAGCAAAGAAAATTCCGTGATCCTGAAATACCTGACGGAAGCTACCCAAAAGGAATTCATGGGTAAGAAAGTGGGCGACAGCGTTACGGTTCAGCTCAGCAAAGCATTCGACAAAGATAAACTGGTGGCCATCCTCGCCGATCTTGGTTTTGAGGAAGGCGATAAGGAAGCGGCTAAGAAATATTTCACGCTGGAGATCGTAAAGATCGGGCTGGTGGAAAAAAGGGCGCTGGATGAAGCATTCTTTAACGAGATCTTTCCAGGTAAAGGCATTGCTACAGAAGCGGAACTGCGCGAAGCGTTGAAAGAAGAAATTCAGAAATACTGGGACGGACAAAGCCGCAACCAATTACAGGACCAGTTGTACCATTACCTGTTGGACGAAACACAAATGGAATTTCCCGAACCTTTCCTGAAACGCTGGTTGCAAACGGCAGGCGACAAGGAAAAAACACCGGAGCAGGCCGAAGCGGAATTCCCCGGCTTCAGCAACCAGTTGAAATGGACGCTGATCAGCGATGAACTCATTAAAAACAACAAGCTGGAAGTAAGCAACGACGAGCTGCGCGATTACATGAAGGAAGAAGTGATGCGCTATTTCGGCCAGATGAACATGGGCGAAGATACCAGCTGGCTGGAAAGCTATATCGACCGCATGATGAAAGACGAGAAGCAGGTGGATGCCAGCTACCGCCGCCTCATCACCGACAAACTATTCAACCACATCGAATCAATGGTAACTCCAAAAGAAAAAGAAGTAAAGCCGGAAGAGTTAAATGCCATGCAGCACAACCACCAGCATTGATAAATTTTAAATAGAAAGTAAATCCCCCGGTTATACCGGGGGATTTTTAGTTCTATGAATTCCGGGTAAATTAATTTGTAAATTAGAGTACGTTATTTTGTACAGAAAAACGTACATTTGAGTAGAAAAATGACAAGATATGCAAGCTGTATCAATAACCCAATTAAGAAGTAATATAAAAAAATACCTGGACGATGCTTCTAAATCATCGGATGTAATTGTAGTTTCAAGAGCTTCCGAGGATGAAGCAGTGGTTATATTATCGTTGAAAGATTACAATTCATTGATTGAAACCGGCCACCTGCTTTCAAATGCTGCAAACAGGCAACGCATTTATGAGTCCATCGACCAGGTAAAAAATGGGAAAACCCGCAAATTCAAAATATAAATGACTGGTCATGAATTTTGAATTTACAGAACATGGATGGGACGATTTTCAATATTGGATAGAAACAGATAGCATTATTGTTGACAAAATCAAAAACTTACTGAAAGAAATCAAAAAAACACCATTCCAGGGAACCGGTAAGCCTGAGCCACTTCGATATGATTTAAAAGGTTATTGGTCAAGGCGAATTACAGGCGAACACAGGCTCGTATATAAAGTTGAAGGCAAAAAAGGAATAGACCAGAAGTGCTATATTATTCAATGCCGTTTTCACTACGATTAAAATCGGGCATTCAACAACCGGTTGCGCAATTTAGCAGTCAGCAGGCTTTTTTTATTTGGATTCTTTTAAAATAATATCTCCTTTTAATCGTCTGCCTCCTGAATACATTCACTATATATGGTCATTGCAGCAGTTATCATTCTCGCCATCATTTTAAGCATTTATACGTTCATGCGCCGACCACAATTCGGCCGTATGCCTACCGGCAACGAACTGGAGCGAATGAAAACTTCACCCCAATACCGGGAAGGCAAATTTCAAAACCAGCACTTCACGCCCGACCTCACCAATGGGGCCAACTATTACAGCGTGTTGCGGGATTTTATTTTTAAAGGCAGCAAACAAAGCAAACCGCCACGCCGGTTACCTTCGGTTAAAACAAACCTGCTGCAACTCGATCCTGCTGAAGATGTATTCGTGTGGTTCGGCCATTCTTCTTATTTTTTGCAAATAGACGGGCGCACTTTTTTAGTTGATCCCGTGCTGAGCGGCAACGCATCGCCCTTGAGTTTCACCACCAAAAGTTTTCCCGGTTCGGATATTTATACAACCGAAGATTTTCCACCCATCGATCACCTGTTGATCTCGCACGATCACTGGGATCATCTGGATTATGATACGCTGATAAAACTGAAGCCAAAGATCAAAAGCATCGTTACAGGACTGGGAACCGCGCTGCACCTGCAAAGCTGGGGTTTCGATCCGGCGATCATCCACGAGCAGGACTGGAATGAAACGGTTGATCTGCAGGATGGATTTGTCATTCATACCACCCCGGCCAGGCATTTTTCAGGTCGCACTTTTAAGCGGCAGCAATCGCTGTGGTTATCCTTCGTACTGCAAACGCCTTCCATGAAATTGTTCCTGGGCGGAGACTCGGGATATGATACGCATTTTGCGGATATCGGTAACCGTTATGGTCCCTTCGACATCGCCATCCTCGAATGCGGGCAGTACAATACAAGCTGGCAGAACATTCACATGATGCCCGAAGAAGTGGTGCAGGCAGCGGAAGACCTGCAGGCCAACGTTTTTATCCCGGTGCATTGGTCTAAATTTTCACTGGCCTTGCATAGCTGGGACGAACCGATCAAAAGAGTGGTGGCCGCTGCGCAACAAAAGAACATGCCTTTATTACACCCTATGATAGGGCAAAAACTATTGCTTAAAAAAGAGAATGAGTTGCGGCAATGGTGGCTGGATGTTTAATAAAAGCAGAAACTTATATTATAGCCATAAAAAATCCCCGTTTTACCGGGGAACTTTTTTATAATTTAATTTCTTCGTCACTGTCGTCGAAGAAGTGGAATTCGGTAAGATGATAATTGCTGTTGGGCACCACTTTAATCCGTTGTTTGTATTTGCGCCTCCATTTCGATAACCTCGACAACCACCAACCCTTGGTCAGGTAAGCATGCAGGATTGGGTGTACTTCCACCGTCAATCCTTTGTGACGCTGCATGATGAGGTAACTTAAATTCTTTTCTATTTCGTCTTCGAGAATAAGGGTAGAAGAAATTTTACCGGTGCCGTTGCAGCTTGGGCAGACTTCGGTGGTGTTGATCGTCATTTCCGGCTTCATGCGCTGGCGCGTGATCTGCATCAGGCCGAATTTACTGATGGCCAGTACCGCGTGTTTGGCCCTGTCGGCCCGCATATAGTGTTCCATCGCATCCGCCAGCTTCTTCTTGTTCTCCATCTGCTTCATGTCGATGAAATCCACCACGATGATGCCACCCAGGTCGCGCAGGCGCAATTGCCTTGCGATCTCTTCCGCCGCTTCCAGGTTGGTTTCCAGGGCATTTTGTTCCTGGTTGTTGCTCACGCTTTTGTAACCGCTGTTCACGTCGATCACGTGCAGGGCTTCGGTATGTTCAACGATGAGATAAGCGCCGCTCGGCAGGTTCACCGTTTTACCGAAAGCGGCTTTCACCTGCTTGGTAATGCCGAAACTGTCGAAGATGGGGGAGCCGTTGTTGTAATAAGAAACGATCTCCATTTTATCGGGCGCAATGCGCTGGATGTATTGTTTGGTATCGCTGAAAATATTTTTATCGTTCACCACGATCTTGTTGAAGTCTTCGTTCAGCAGGTCGCGCAGGATGCTGGTGGTTTTGCCCTGCTCGCTCAAGATGCGGGTAGGGGCAACAGCGCCTTTCAGGTTTTTCTGGATGGTCTTCCAGGTCTCCACCAGCGTCAGCAGGTCTTCGTGCAGTTCGGCCGTATGCTTGCCTTCTGCAGCGGTACGTACGATCACGCCGAGGTTCTTTGGCTTGATGGCTTCGATGATCTTGTGTAATCTTTTTCTTTCTTCCGAAGAATGGATCTTGCGGGATACGGCGATGATGTCGTTGAAAGGTGTTACCACCACGAAGCGGCCGGGGAGCGACAATTCGCAGCTCAGGCGCGGGCCTTTGGCAGCGATGGGTTCTTTTAAGATCTGCACCAGCACGTTCGGCCGGCCACTGAGCACTTCGGCGATCTTGCCCGTTTTTACGATCTCCGGTTCTACCTTGAATTTGGAAAAGTCGAAACCGGGTTCCGATTTATCGTTGATGGCTTCGTTGGTAAATTTTAAAATGGAACGAACGTAGGGGCTGAGGTCGGTATAATGCAGGAAGGCATCTTTTTCGAAGCCTACTTCTATGAAGGCGGCATTCAGACCTGGAATAAGTTTTTTCACTTTTCCGAGGTACAGGTCTCCCACTCCAAAGCTGGCATCAGCTTTTTCAGTATGCAGCTCCACCAGTTTTTTATCTTCCAACAGGGCGATTTCAACGCCCTGCGGTGCAGCATTTATTATAAGTTCTTTGGTCAAAGTATAAACTTTTTGATCAGACCATTGACATCACTGAAGGAAAACACGAACGGCACAGCATTCCCATGCTCAATGTATGCCAGGAATGTATGCAGGTAATGTGCGCCGGGCTGAGGATGCCCGGCGCCGATAAAAAAAAGCGGTTACTTTTTCTTATGACGGTTCTTTCTTAAACGTTTTTTACGCTTGTGTGTTGCGATTTTATGACGTTTTCTCTTTTTACCACAAGGCATAACTAGTCTTTTTTTGTTTTAAATAATATTTGTAATCTATTCAACGGGCTGTTTTACCAGCCATGTTTTTAATTTACCTCAGCGATTTGATCCGTTCATCCACTTCCTGTGTGTAGTGCGGGTCCTTGGCCATTCGCTTGCTGATGTTGTACCATTTGATCGCTTCGGCTTTGTCACCGTGGGCGGCGTATGCATCTGCTAAAAATGCAATCGCTTCCAGGTTCTCAGGTTCCGCTTTCACCACTTTCTTTAAACGGTCGATGGCTTTGTCGTATTGCCCGCTCACAAATCCTCCCACACCCAACACCAACTGCGCTTTCATGTTGTTAGAGTCCCGCCGCACTACTTCCAGCAGTTGCTGTATCCCTTTCATCGTTTCCTGCGGTCCGCCGAACTTTCCTTTGCCGAAAACATAGGTGCTTCCCAATCCCACTTTCAAATCGTCGTTAGCCGGGTTCAGCTGTAATGCCTGTTCAAACAAGCCGATTGCCAGTTCCGTTTTCCAGTTTAATTTCGCTTCGTCCTGCTCCCCGCGGATGTTCTCTAACGTCAAGCGGGCAGCAAAGGTGAGGTTTTTTTCCGACTTATCCAACTTTGCGGCGTTGGATAAATAAAAGATATAGGGTTCAAAGCTGTGCCCGCTGTCTTTCCAGAAGCCGGCCAGTTGGTTGTTTACCTGTATTTGTTGTGTGATGAGGTCCCCCCGCGTGATGCTGTTTTCGATCTTGTCCAGCGCAGCAGCCTGTACGGGGCTGAGGTGCGTTTTTTCTTCCGCTATTAAAGCATTGATATCTAAGGATTTGGCTTTGGACGCTGCAGGCGCCGTTACCGGGGGCTTGATGGTATCGGTGCGGCCAAAAAGGAACAGCGCCAACACGAGCAACAGGCCGCCACCGGCGATTAAATATTGTTTTTTCACCACTTAAATTTAGGTGGCAAAGGTACATTAGTCTTCGTTGTCGTCCTCATCTGTTTCGGCGGACTCCTTAATATTTTTGGAAGATTTTATCTCCAGCATAAATTCTTTCGCCGGCTTAAAAGCAGGAATAAAATGCTCAGGGATTTCCACGGCAATATTCTTTTTTATATTCCGGCCTATTTTGGCGGCCCGCTTTTTTGTAATAAAACTGCCGAATCCACGGATGTAAATGTTCTCGCCGGCGGCAAGAGAAGCCTTTACCGCTTTAAACATATTTTCCAGTGTTACTAAAACATCTACTTTTGGGATGCCAGTTTTTTCAGAGATCTGGTTGATGAGGTCGGCTTTTCTCATTTTCTATAATTTATTTATTAATATTTACTTATAGTAATATACGTCAATTCCCGTCAATTACCAAATAAGTTAGTGATTATCAGTTAGTTTGTACAAAAGTAGCGCCAAATATATCCCAATTGGTATTTATAAGTAACTGATAGCTAAAAATTTGCAATTATCAAATAGTATAAAATAATTACAACTATAATCCTTTGGAAATTCAAGTGATGAAAACCCGGCCTGCTTTTTTTACCCGGACACTAACCCGGTGGGATAAAGAAAGCAACACCCGTTTGATGCCGTGGAAAGGGGAAAAAAATCCCTACCGGGTATGGCTGAGCGAGATCATATTGCAACAAACCCGCGTGGAGCAAGGCTGGGCCTACTACGAAAAATTCATAGATGCCTTTCCCACGGTTGAGGATCTTGCAAAGGCCCCGGAGCAACAGGTATTTAAATTATGGGAAGGCCTGGGTTATTATACCCGCTGCAAAAACCTCGTTGCTGCTGCCAAAAAGATCAGCGAAGAGGGAAAATTTCCTTCAGATTATGAATCGATCCTCGGCCTGCCCGGCGTTGGTCCCTACACAGCGGCCGCTATTGCGTCTTTTGTTTACGATCTTCCTTATGCGGTGGTGGATGGCAATGTGTTCCGGGTTTTGTCGCGTTACTTCGGCATGCCCGATCCCATCGACAGCACGGCCGGTAAAAAAAAGTTCACTGTCCTGGCGGAATCGCTGCTCGACAAAAAAGCGCCCGGTGCCTATAACCAGGCCATCATGGATTTTGGCGCAGTGATCTGTAAACCCCAATCGCCGCTCTGCAACAAATGCCCGCTCGCCAAAAAATGCGTGGCCTTTGAAAATGGCCTGCAGGACCAGTTGCCGGTGAAGGAAAAAAAGATCATCAAAAAAGAACGCTGGTTCAATTACTTTGTTTGTTCCTATCGCGGGGATGTGTACGTAAGGAAGCGCGGGGTAAAAGACATCTGGGAAAACCTGTACGAATTTGTGCTTTTTGAAACGGCCAGCCAGTTACAACCCCGCGGGCTGCTGGAAATGCCGGAAGTGCAGCAGGTTATTGGCCGGCAGGATGCTGACGCCGTTTCCGCCTCGGGCATTTACCGGCAAACCCTTACCCACCAATATATTAACGGGCAGTTCATGAGGCTGGAACTAAAGAAACCGCTGAAGCTGGAAGGCTACGAAAGAGTGTCACCGGCTGAGTTGTTGCTGCTGCCGTTTCCTAAACTCATCAGCAATTACCTCGGCGGGCAGCAGGGTGCCTTTTTATTCTGAAACGGCCCGGGCGGCACCTGTTTTTGACATATAAAAACGTATCTTTAAATTTGTTGTAAAGCAATACGAACCAACGGTACACTGAAATAAAATAAAATTTATGAGAGGGGTAAACAGGGTGATGCTCATTGGGAATTTGGGGAAGGATCCGGACATGCAATTCCTGGAAGGCAATATCGGCGTAGCGAAATTTTCGCTGGCAACAACAGAAACTTACAAGGACAGGAGCGGTAAGCTGATCTCGCAAACAGAATGGCATACCGTGGTGCTGTGGCGAGGGCTGGCCGAACTGGCCCAGAAATACCTGCACAAGGGAAGCCTCGTTTACATTGAAGGCCGTTTGAAAACCCGCAGTTGGGAAGACAAGGAAGGCAACAAAAAATTCGCAACGGAAATTGTGGGCGACAACCTAATCATGCTCGACAAAAGGCACGACGGTACAGGCACGGGCGAAGGGCTCGACAGCATGGGCGGCAGCGACATTCCGCCGGCAGACGAAGGCACCGAGCGGCTGCCTTTTTAAAAGTAGTAACCACTTCCATAAGCTGATGAAGGAAGTATTGTTTATATAAAATAATTGTTTTGGATTATCATTCGGTCACTTGGCTAAAGCCATTTTTTTCTTTTCATTTTTTGGCGATCACGCCGGCGGCTACCACCGTGTTGCTCTTTTTGGCAGCCCTGCTTTTCCTGCTTTCTTTTTTACTGGCCGGCGCTGAAGTCGCGTTTTTTTCCCTGACCTACAAAGACATCAATATTTTAAAAACGCGCAAGCAACCTTCCTACCGGCGCATCATTACCCTGCTCGACCAGCCCAAAACATTGCTGGCGTCGATGCTCATCACCAACAGCTTTGTGAACATCGGCATCATCCTCATCTCCAGTATCCTCATCGATAGCTGGATCGCCGGGTTGAATTTTAGTTTCTGGAGCGTGTTCCTGATCAAAGTTGGTTCTGTTACTTTTTTGCTGCTGCTATTCGGCGAAGTATTGCCGAAGGTTTGGGCCACGCATCATAAAGTATGGTTTGCCGCCACGGCTTCTTTGGTGGTGGAGATATTCAACAGCGTATTCTACCGTTTCAGCCGCCGCATGGTACGCTTCAGCGATAAGGTAGAAAAAAAATTCTCTTCTGAAAATTCGTCCACGATGGACAGCACGCACCTCGATTATGCGATCGACCTGTTGCCCGACCACGAAGCCACAAGCGAAGAAAAACAAATCCTCAAAGGAATCCGCAAATTCGGCGATACCACGGTGAAGCAGATCATGCGTACAAGGCTCGACGTTAGTGGCATTGATTTCAACAGCACTTTCCCGGCCATGATCAAAAGGGTGGAAGAGTTGCACTATTCGCGGCTGCCCGTTTATCAAAATAACCTCGACGAAGTAGTGGGCATGGTGCATACCAAAGATTTATTACCGCACCTGGAGCAGCCCGCCGATTACGACTGGCACCCGCTGATGCGGCAGCCTTATTTCGTACACGAACAAAAGCTGATAGAAGACCTGCTGCAGGAGTTCCGCAACCGCCACATACATTTCGCCGTGGTGGTGGATGAGTTTGGCGGTACCTCCGGCATCGTTACGCTGGAAGATGTGATGGAAGAGATCATCGGCGACATCAAAGACGAATTCGACGATGAAGAAAGCATCAACAAAAAACTGGACGATTACAATTATATTTTCGAAGGCAAAACGATGATCAACGATGTGTGCAAGGCGATGAACCTGCCGGCCGATACCTTTGAACAGGCACGTGGCGACAGCGATTCACTGGCCGGGCTGGTGCTGGAGATCGCCGGTGAATTTCCACAGATCAATGAAGAGATACCCAGCGGTGATTTTATTTTCAGCGCGCTGGAGATCAACAAGAACCGGATCGACAAAGTAAAAGTAACGATCAAACAGCCGCCGCTTAAATCAACAGCATGACCCATTTTCCTTTTAATAAGTTACTCATTGCCGTTGCAGCAATACTTTTTTTAGTGGCCTGCAATTCTACCTATACCTCCAAAAAAAAAGGCTATTACAAAATCGATTTTCCCGGAAGAAAATACCAGGCTTTCAACGAACCGGGCGTGCCTTATGCTTTTGAATATCCTGTTTATGCGAAGATCATCAAAGACAGTACCTTCTTTGATAACGATCCTGAAAGTCCCTACTGGTACAATGTTGATTTTCCGCAGTTCGGCGCGCGGATATTTTTAAGTTACAAACGCATCGGCGGCCGTGCCCTGTACAAGATTAAACAACCCGGCGGTGTTTACAGGGATTCATTCGGCATCAACCGGTTCGACAAAATGGTGAACGATGCTTTTAACCTCACCAATAAAAACCAGTCCATCGCCAGTTCTATCCGCGACAGCCTGGTGCGCACGCCCAATGGCATTTCCGGCATTTATTTCAGTGTAGGCGGCAACACGGCCACAGCCAAACAATTTTTCCTCAGCGATACCACGCAAAATTTCATCCGCGGCGCTTTGTACTTCGATGTTACGCCCAACGCCGATTCCCTGCGCCCCGTGCAGGATTTTTTGCAGAAGGACATTGAACATTTGATCAATACATTTCAATGGAAAGAAAATTAATTTGAAGATGTGAAAATTTGAAAATGGCTCGTGCTAACCGCCTACTGCAAACTGCCCACCGCCAACTGATTATTCTCGATAAAAAACCAAAAATAAAACAGGTCACATTTACCTAATTTTGCCCCCATGATAGCCATTGATAACATACTGGTAAGCGACGAGGTGATCAATGAACAGTTTTTGTGCGACCTGGACAAATGCAAAGGCGCCTGCTGCGTGGATGGAGACGCCGGGGCACCCCTGCAAAAAGATGAGCTGGATAAGATCAACCAGGTATATGATAAAGTGCTGCCTTACCTCAACGCCGAAAGCATCAATGAACTGAACCGCCAGGGAAGATATGTGTACGACAAGGAATTTGGCTGGGTAACGCCTACCATTCAAAGCAAGATCTGCGTGTACGGCATCATCGATCAAAAAGGCATTGTAAAATGCGGCATCGAACAGGCCTACCTCGATGGGAAAGTAAAATGGAAAAAACCGATCAGTTGTCACCTGTTTCCCATCATCACGAAAGAAAGCAAACACACCGATACCGTGTATGTAAATTACGAACCGCGCGAAGATCATTGCAAAGCGGCCTGCGCGCTCGGTAAAAAAGTAAAGCTCCCCGTGTATGTATTTTTGAAAGAAGCGTTGCTGCGGAAATTCGGAAAAAAATTTTATGCGGCCCTGGAAGCCACGGCTGCCCATTTAAAAAAATAATTTTCACCCGGTAATAATTGTTCCCATGAAGAAAGGCCTGTCCTTAATAATTGCATTTTGTTGCACCCTGTTTTTATTTTCCTGCTCCGTAAACCGGGCCAAAGTGGATGACAGCCTCAAAAAATATTTCGATGAATACAAAGTAGAGGGTTGCTTTACTTTTTTCGACAATGCCGAAGGCAAGGTAACCGTGTACAACATGGAACTCGATACCCAACGTTTCCTCCCTGCTTCCACTTTCAAGATCGCCAACGCGCTGATCGGTTTGCAAACCGGCAGGATCACCGATGAAAAGATGGTGATCAACTGGGACGGGAAGACAAGGTTCTACCCCAACGGCGATACGGCCACGGCCTGGAACAAAAACCTCGACATGACGGAAGCTTTTAAAGTGAGCGCGGTGCCTTATTTCCAGGAAGTAGCGCGGCGCATCGGGAAAGATACCATGCAGCACTGGATCGATACGCTCGGTTACGGCAACAAAATCATTGGAGATGCCATCGATACTTTCTGGCTGAACAATACCTTAAAAATATCGCCCGATGAACAATTGGGACTCGTAAAAAAATTATACTTCGACCAGTTACCCTTCCGCAAAATGGTGCAGCAACAGGTGAGGGATGCCATGCTGCAGGAAGACAACGCCAATTATAAACTCAGCTACAAAACCGGCTGGGCGCACGATGAAAAAGGGCATGGTATTGGATGGTTGACCGGCTGGATCGAAGAGAACAAACATGTGTATTTTTTCGTAACGCTGGTAAAAGCGCCCGATGCAAAAACGGACCTCAGCAAAATGCGGTGGAACATCACCCAGGACATTTTAAAAGACATGGGTTTTTTTGAAGGAAAAAAGTAACGGCGTTCCGTTCATCTTATTTTAACAATTTTAATCCCGCCGATGGGTTAATTTCCAAGCCTGATGTACCGCTTTCAACATATCGAATACTTATGGGCACTGGCTCTTATCCCGCTGATGCTGGGATTGTATTTTTTGTTGCTGCGCTGGAAGAAAAAGACCGCGCGTAAAATAGGCGACGAGCGATTGGTAAAAGCCATCACGAAACATCATTCGCCCGCACGTTTCAACCTTAAATTTTTATTACTGTTGTTCGCTTTCGCCCTCGGCGCGGTGGCGCTTGCCAACATACGCCTGCCCGAAGGCAGCCGGCAGGTAAACCGCAATGGCATCGATGTGATGATCGCCCTCGATGTAAGTCGCAGCATGCTGGCCCGCGACGTAAAACCCGATCGGATGGAACGTGCTAAATTACTGCTGAATAAACTGGTGGATAAATTAAGCAACGACCGCATCGGCATCGTCATCTTTGCCGGCAAAGCCTATTTGCAAATGCCGTTGACCGGCGATCACAGCGCTGCAAAAATGTACCTCTCTTCTGCAACACCCGATGCCGTGCCTACACAGGGTACCGTGGTAAGCGATGCCTTGAAAATGTGCTATTCCGCTTTCAATGCAAAAGAAAAAAAATACAAAGCCGTGGTGCTCATCAGCGATGGGGAAGACCATGATGAAGGCGCGCTCAGCATCGCCGGTAAAATGGCGGATGAAGGCATCGTGATCAATACCGTAGGCATCGGTTCGCCCGACGGTTCAACCTTGTTGGATGAAGTGACCGGCGAAGTAAAAAAAGACAATGAAGGCAACGTGGTGATCAGTAAATTAAATGAAAAAGAATTAATGGGCATTGCTGAAAAAGGCAATGGCATTTACCAGTTGTACAGTAATACCGATGAAGTGGCCAACAACCTCACTGCGCAGCTGGGCAGCATGGACCAGCGCACGGTTACCGAAGATTCGCTGATCAATTATAAAAACCTGTTCCCTTATTTTTTAATGATGGTATTGTTGCTGCTGGTTGCCGAACTGTTGATCTCTGAAAGAAGGCGCATCGCCAAAAAAATAGCGCCGGTTGCACCCAAAGCAGTCTTCGGTGCCGTTTTACTATTATTCTTTCTTTCAATTTCCTTCACCTCCCGGGCGCAGGAAAGTAAAGAAGAAATAAAAAAAGGAAATGACGCGTACGAAAAAAAAGAATACGGCAATGCGATCCTGGCGTATAAAAAAGTGACCGACAAAGCGCCTTCAAGCACAACGGCGCAATACAATTTGGGTAACGCATTGTATCGCGATAGTAAAACCGACGAATCCGTTGCCGCTTACGATGCCGCTATAAAACATGCCGTTACGCCTGCAGAAAAAGCAAAAGCATATTACAACAAGGGCGTGGTGTTGCAGAACAATAAAAAACTGCCCGAATGCATCGAGGCTTATAAAAATGCACTGAAACTGGCACCGCAGGATGAAGACGCGCGACAAAATCTCCAAAAGGCTTTGGTTCAACAACAGCAGCAGGATAAAAAAGATAAGAAAGAAGACAAGAAAGACGATAAGAAAAAGGACGAGCAGAAGAAAGATCAAAAGAAGGACCAGCAACAAAACCAGCAGCCCAAACAACAGCCTTCCAAAATATCCAAACAGGATGCCGAGGAAAAGTTGAAAGCCCTGCTGCAACAGGAAAAGAACCTCCACGACAAAATGCAAAAAATAAATGCCGGTTCGGCCGCCCGTCCCGAAAAGGATTGGTAATGCTCATTTTACCAGGAACCTGTTTTATACCAGTTCGACTTATAAATTGCACGAATACTCTTCCGTATAATGCCGATGTTGCAGTTGTTTAGGCAAATGTAATTGGACTATTACAAATGCACAATCGGTATTATCA
>Ga0247806_10000076_pt1 | contig 60123 bp, 50 predicted proteins | sample UWRJL059202B1_FD_179935 | JGI IMG/M metagenome (GOLD analysis project Ga0247806, IMG submission 179935) | Plant litter microbial communities from Arlington Agricultural Research Station in Wisconsin, United States - UWRJ-L059-202B-1 | ecosystem: Environmental > Terrestrial > Plant litter >... | reverse complement strand
TCTTTTGTGATCAAAACAGAATATTTAAAATTTGTATGTATAAAAGAAAGTTGTATCTTTATGTGTTGCAAATTTATACAAAATATCCATTAATATAAAGAATGAATTCAAACGAAATTGAAATACATAAGGAATTAAAGAAGTATTTCGGCTTTAGCCAATTTAAGGGTTTGCAGGAGCAAGTCATTACAAGTATCTTAGGTAAAGAGAATACATTTGTAATTATGCCTACAGGCGGCGGAAAATCTCTTTGTTATCAATTACCCGCTTTAATTCAGGACGGAACAGCGATTGTTGTTTCTCCTTTAATTGCGTTGATGAAAAACCAGGTAGATGCGATTCGAAGTCTTTCTTCAGAAAACGGAATTGCGCATGTGTTAAATTCCTCTCTTACCAAGACAGAAATTACACAGGTTAAAAAAGATATTACATCTGGTTTAACCAAGCTTTTGTATGTTGCTCCCGAATCTTTAACAAAAGAAGAATATGTAGCCTTTTTGCAAAGTGTGCCCATTTCATTTGTGGCCATTGACGAAGCGCATTGTATTTCAGAATGGGGTCATGATTTCAGACCTGAATATAGAAATCTGAAAAATATAATAAAACAGTTGGGGCAGGTTCCTATTATAGGACTTACTGCTACTGCAACTCCAAAAGTTCAGGAGGATATTCTTAAAAACCTGGACATGTCTGATGCAACTACTTACAAAGCATCTTTCAACAGACCCAATTTATATTACGAAGTTCGTACAAAAACTAAAAACATAGAATCGGATATTATTCGGTTCATCAAACAACACAAAGGCAAATCAGGAATTATTTACTGTTTAAGCCGTAAAAAAGTAGAATCCATCGCCGAAGTTTTACAGGTTAACGGAATTAGTGCTGTTCCGTATCACGCAGGTCTGGATGCTAAAACCCGAGCCAAACATCAGGATATGTTTTTGATGGAAGATGTAGATGTTGTAGTTGCAACGATTGCCTTCGGGATGGGAATTGACAAGCCTGATGTTCGTTTTGTAATTCACCATGATATTCCGAAATCACTTGAAAGTTACTATCAGGAAACCGGTCGTGCCGGTCGTGACGGCGGAGAAGGACATTGTTTAGCGTATTACTCCTTTAAAGATGTAGAAAAGCTGGAGAAATTCATGTCAGGAAAACCAGTTGCAGAACAGGAAATTGGTTTTGCGTTATTGCAGGAAGTTGTGGCTTACGCCGAAACCTCAATGTCGCGTAGAAAATTTTTACTCCACTATTTTGGTGAAGAATTTGACAGCGAAACAGGCGAAGGAGCTGATATGGATGACAACGTTCGTAATCCAAAAAATAAAATTGAAGCCAAGGACCAGGTCGTTAAATTGCTGGAAATTGTTCGCGATACCAAACATATTTACAAATCAAAAGAAATTGTATTTACTTTAATTGGTCGTATAAATGCCGTAATTAAAGCACATAAGACAGATATACAAACCTTTTTTGGTTCAGGTTCAGAGTTTGATGAAAAATATTGGATGGCTTTACTAAGACAAGTTCTGGTTACAGGTTATCTTTCAAAAGATATCGAAACGTACGGAATTATAAAAATCACTCAGGAAGGTTTAGATTTTATTAAAAACCCGGTTTCATTTATGATGTCTGAAGATCATGAATATAATGAATCTGAAGATGAAGCAATTGTAACTGCAGCAAAATCATCAGGAACTGCAGATGAAGTTTTGATGGGGATGTTGCGTGAACTACGTAAAAAAGTAGCCAAAAAACTGGGAGTTCCGCCGTTTGTGGTTTTTCAGGACCCTTCTCTTGAAGACATGGCTTTAAAATATCCAATTAGTTTAACAGAATTGTACAATATTCACGGAGTTGGTGAAGGAAAAGCCAAGAAATACGGTGCCGATTTTGTTACCTTAATAAACCGTTATGTTGAAGATAACGATATCATTCGTCCAGACGATTTAGTAGTAAAATCAACTGGGGTAAATTCTGCTAATAAATTATATATCATTCAAAATATAGATCGTAAATTATCTTTAAATGACATTGCTTCTGCGAAAGGACTTTCAATGGATGCTTTGATTAAAGAAATGGAAATGATCGTATATGCTGGTACTAAATTAAATATAAAATATTGGGTAGACGATTTACTTGACGATGATCAGCAAGAAGAAATTCACGATTATTTTATGGAATCAGAATCAGACAAAATCGAAGACGCGCTTAAGGAATTCGATGGCGATTATGATATTGATGAATTAAGATTGATGCGTATTAAGTTTATTAGTGAAGTAGCTAATTAAGTCTTAAAGTTATAAAGTCGAAAGTTATAAAGTCGGATGTTTGTGTTCAACTCTCGACTTTAAGACTTTTGACTTTCAACATATACTTCCCCACGATGCGGTTTCAAAGCATCTCTTACCTGAATCATGTTTTCATCAGTTACAACCATAAAAGCAATTGCCTGCATTTCGTTGATGATAGTAAAACCTGTAATGTTTAAAGGTAGTTTTTCTATTGCAATATATTCTTTTAAATGAATTTCATGGTGTTCAGCTGTTTTTGCTGCTGCCGGGCCACGAAAATCCCAAATCAATTTTATTTTTCTAGACATTATTTTAAGGTGCAAAGGTTTTGAGGTGCAAAGGTACAAAGTCTGTTTTGCAAATACTATTTAATTAAATTGTATATATAGTATATATGGTATATTTTTGCATAAAATTATTTCAGATGAGAAAGTTAATCGATATTGACGAAAAAACGTTGACAAAATTAAAGGTCATTTCAATTTTTGAAAAAACAAGCGTTAAAGGATTGATAGAAAATGCAGTACAAATGTATGTAAAAAGCATCCAAACAGATCAATTTAAAAATTTGTCAAATGAAGAAAAGGAAGATCTGGGTTTAATGATATTGATGCAGGAAGTTGACCGAGATGATAAAGTAAATGAAGAAGAGATTTTCAAAATATTAGGTAAATGAAAGTTGAATATTTAAAACAATTTTCTAAAGACCTACTAAAAATTAATGATGAAACTTTGAAGAATAATTTGTTTGATATAATTATGCTGCTAAAAGAAGCTGAAAATTTAAATTTATTATCCAATGTCAAAAAACTGAAAGGCCATTCTGAAGCTTACAGAATTAGAATTGGACAAAACAGATTGGGATTTTTTTTTGATGGCAAAGTTGTACAACTTGCCAGATTTGCAAAACGAGAAGATATTTATAAGTTATTTCCATAAGATTTCAGAATACATACCACATGCCAAAAGAACTTCTGTTACAAGTTTCTCCCGATATTGCAGCAAACGAATCGCTGCTAAAAGATTATTTGTCTAAACAAATAAAAGTTTCTCCAAAAGAAATACAACACGTTTCAATTTTGAAACGTTCGATTGATGCGCGCCAAAAAGCGATAAAAATTAATTTAAAAGTGCTTATTTATTTGCAGGGCGAACCTTTTCAGGAAACCAAAATTGAGCTACCTATATATAAAGACGTTTCATCGGCTCAGGAAGTGATTGTTGTTGGCGCTGGTCCGGCAGGACTTTTTGCTGCTCTTCAATTAATTGAGTTAGGCTTAAAGCCAATAGTAATCGAACGCGGAAAAGACGTTCGCGGACGCCGACGTGACTTAAAAGCCATAAACGTAGATCATTTAGTAAACGAAGATTCTAATTATTGTTTTGGAGAAGGTGGAGCAGGAACTTATTCTGATGGAAAATTGTACACACGTTCTAAAAAACGTGGCGATGTAACCAGAATTTTAGAGCTTTTAGTAGCTTTTGGCGCATCAGAAAATATTCTGGTAGAAGCACACCCGCATATTGGGACTAATAAACTACCTAAAATTATTGAGGACATTCGAAATAAAATTATTGAATTTGGTGGTCAGGTGTTGTTTGATACTAGAGTTACTGATATTTTAGTAAAAAATAACGAAGTTGAGGGAATTGTTACTCAAACTGGAGACAAAATTCTGGCAAATAAATTAATACTGGCGACGGGACATTCGGCTCGCGATATTTTTGAATTATTAGATAAAAAGAAAATATTTATTGAAGCAAAACCTTTTGCTTTGGGAGTTCGTGCAGAGCATTCGCAAGAACTAATTGACAGCATTCAATACAGTTGCGATTATCGCGGAGAGCATTTACCGCCGGCGCCCTATTCTATAGTAAAACAAGTGAATGGTCGCGGAATGTATTCGTTCTGTATGTGTCCGGGTGGTGTAATTGCACCTTGTGCGACGAGTCCGGGCGAAGTAGTTACAAACGGTTGGTCGCCGTCTAAACGTGATCAGGCTACTGCAAATTCAGGAATTGTGATCGAATTGAAATTGGAAGATTTTAAGCCTTTTGCGAAATTTGGTGCTTTGGCCGGAATGGAATTTCAAAAAAGCATCGAACAAAAAGCGTGGAATTTGGCAGGTGAGACTCAAAAAGTTCCCGCGCAGCGAATGATTGATTTTACACAAAATAAAGTTTCAGCAGATATTCCAAAAACTTCTTATGTTCCCGGAACTACTTCGGTAGAAATGGGACAGGTTTTTCCCGGATTTTTATCGCAGATTTTGCGTGAAGGTTTTACAGAATTCGGAAAATCAATGCGTGGTTATTTGACCAATGAAGCAATTTTACACGCGCCTGAAAGCAGAACTTCATCGCCGGTTCGTATTCCGAGAGATCCAATAACTTATGAGCACTTGCAAATAAAAGGTTTGTATCCTTGTGGGGAAGGTGCGGGTTATGCAGGCGGAATTATATCTGCTGCTATCGATGGCGAAAAATGCGCTTTGATGATTGCCGAAACTTTGAAATAATACCAAATCTGCACTTTTATTTATTGGAATATCTTATATTTAATTTAAAATTAATTTTGTAATATATTCCAATGGCTAACTTCTTTTCTAATTTATTTGGTAGAAATAATGACCCAAAATCAATCATTTCTTTTGATGTTATCGATTCTATTTATTCGCATTTGTATAACGTGCAGGGGAGTCTTGAATTTAAAGTAAAAGGCATTTACGACAATGTTGTAGTTAATCTGTTTTATTTTCCCGGTTCTTTTGATCATGAAGAAGGAAAAGTAGAAATTGAAAAAGCAGGTTTTAAAAATGCTTATGAAGTTTTAAATGAATTATATAAAAAGATTGATATTGGAATTCTTTCGGAAGAAATAATGCAGGAAGGTCTGGAGTATGATTTTATTCATATTCAGTTTTATTCAGAGCCGAGTGCGGAAATGAAAAAGTATTTTAACCACGTTTTAAATAATTTCATTATCATATTTTGCTGTACCAATAGTTTGGAAACCAACGATTTTAAAATTTTATATTCAAGCAGTCATTTTATTGATTATACAAAAGGCTTGTTAGATACTCAATTACTTGATATTAATAATCCTAAAAATGAAACACAGGAAATTGGAATCAAAGATTTTAAAATTGTCCTGCAGGGAATTTGCCAGTATTTGAATATTGAGATTTCTGAAAGTGTTGAACTTCCTTCGTTAGAAAATTTGATTGAAGCTGAGGAGGTTACAGTTGCAACTTTTGAAGAGTTTGCACAACTTGTTTCAAGAGGAAATATTGAAGAAAAACTACTAAAAAAACAATCAAAAAAGCTTTTTAAAGACTTTCAAAAAGAAACAAAAGAATATCACGCTAAAGTGGAAGGACATTGGAGCTTTTTTGAAAGTATAGATGCCTGGAACAGCGACTGGAAATTTGATCCCGAAGATGCAGAATATTTCATTTCAGAAATGATTGGTGAAGATTTAAATTTTGAATATCCGGAAGAAACGTACAGTCATGATTTATTTCCGTATATTCAATCAGCGCTCGAAAAACGAGATTTGGAATTGATGACTTACGATACGCAAGGCGATAATTATTTGTTTTTTGTGGCAAATAAAGATGATGTAAGCAGAATTTTAGAATTAGCTGAATTGACAAAGGTTGAGGTTAATCAGTTGTAGAATAAAATTTTCGCCAAAAATAATCACCACGAATTCACAAGTTTTGGTTTTACAATAATTAGTGAATTCGTGGCAAATAAGAATTATATTTTAGGAAATTTCATTTCGTTGAAAGTACTTTTTTGAGCTGCTAATTTTTCGATTTCATCCCATTTTCTTGGAGATTCAGCTGACAGATTTTCATACGAATCTTTTTTAATGGCGATATCATCTTCAATACGAACGCCGATATTCCACCATTTTTTATCGCATTTACTATTTGCCGGAATGTAAATGCCAGGTTCAACAGTAAGAACCATATTTTCTTTTAAGTTGCCCATGTAATTTCCTTTGTCATGAACATCCAGACCAAGAAAATGAGAACATCCATGTGGGTAATAGATTTTTACATCGGCAGGATCAGTAATAATTCCTAGTTTAATTAATCCGGCAGCGATCACTTCTTTCGATTTTTTATTTAAATCCTGAATTGGCGTTCCTTCTTTACAAATTTTAAAAACTTCTTCCTGAGCATCATATACCAATTGATAAATCGCTTTTTGTTCTTCAGTAAATTTTCCGTTTGCCGGAATTGTTCTCGTAACATCAGCAGAGTAACCATGATATTCAGAACCCACATCCATCAATAATAACTGATTGTCGATTTTTGTCGCGTTATTTTCTCCATAATGTAAAATACATCCGTTTGCTCCGGCACCAATAATTGGCGGGTAGCCTTCGCCTTCGGCTCCATAGTGTTTGTGAATGTAAGCATGAATTCCGTCAGCTTCGTTTTCGCTCATATCCGGACCAACAGCTTTCATAACTTCGTTGTGGGCAACGCATGAAAGTTTTACGGTTTTGCGCATTAAAACCATTTCTTCGGGTGTCTTTATTTCTCTCAGCGAATTTGTAATCGTTCTGAAAAGTTCCAGAGAAGCTTCGTTTTCTGTAGTAATTTCCGCTTTAGTTTTAAAAGTTTCCAGCAAACCAAAAAGGTCAAAACCGCTTTTGTCTTTTCCAAGATCTGTTGGAATTTTGTCGTAGATTATAGTTGTAAATTTTTTAAAATCAATAATGAAATCTTTAAAATCTTTACCGTTATAAACAGTTGTAAATCCTAATTTAGATTTTGCTCCTTCTGTGCCTAAACGTCTTCCCATCCACATTTCGCGGTTTGCATTTTTTTCTCTCACAAAAAGAACTTCGTTGTATTTTTCAGTTCCCTGATTTTCTTTGAAAATAAACAAAACAGCATCTGCTTCTTTGTAACCTGTCAGGTAAAACATATCAGGATTTGCGTGATAATTGTAATTGATATCTTTTGAAAAAACTCTTTCGGGATACGAAAAAACTACGGCAACAGAATTTGCGGGCATCAATGCTCTAAAAGCTTCTCTTCGGCCTTTATGGAATTCTTTTGTTAGATAATCGGTTGGTAAATTTTCCTGAGATTGAGCTTGATTGATGGTAATTAAGAATGTAAAAAGTAAGAGCAGTCGCTTCATTTTTTTGTGGATTTTTGATGATGAATCTGTTTTTTAATCTGATGCAAATTACAAAAAAAATGTATTTAAAAAAGTTTGCCACAGTTATACGAATTTGCAAGAATTGATTATCTGTCTGAGCGGAAACATTTAGTGAAAATTAGTAAAATTAATGGCTATAAAAAAAGCCGCTCATTTTTATGAACGGCTTCCTCAACCTTATTAACTAAAACTATTTCTTTTTGAGTTTGTTTTTGAAAACTTTTTCGAATTTTTCCATTTTAGGTTGAATCACCATTTTGCAATATGGCTGATTTTTGTTGTTAGCATAATAATTTTGGTGGTAATCTTCTGCTTTATAAAATTTGGAAAAAGGCTCTACTTTTGTTACAATAGGACTGTTGTAAACTTTTGCTTTATTAAGCTCTGTAATAATACTTTGAGCCGCTTTTTTTTGTTCTTCACTTTTATAAAAAATCACAGAACGATATTGGGTCCCAACATCAGCGCCTTGTCTGTTTAAAGTGGTTGGATCGTGAACGGTAAAGAAAACCTGGAAAATTTCGTTGAGATCTGTTACGTTTTTATCATACGTAATTTGCACTACTTCGGCATGACCGGTTGTTCCTGTGCAAACTTCTTCATAAGTTGGATTCGCTACCTTTCCTCCTGAAAATCCTGAAACTACAGATTTCACTCCGTTTAAGTTTTCATAAACTGCTTCAACACACCAATAACAGCCTCCGCCAACTGTAATAGTTTCAAAGTTTGAAGTTTTTTTTGTTTGTGCAAATCCGCTAAAGCATAATGCAAAAAGGCAAATTAGAAATGTATTTTTCATATTGAGATAATTATTTTTGAGAATCAGGAATAAAATCAAGAGCAATTGAGTTCATGCAATAACGTTTTCCGGTTGGCGCCGGACCGTCATCAAATAAATGGCCTAAATGTCCGCTGCAACGTCCGCAAAGAGCTTCAATTCTTTCCATCCCAATTGAGTTGTCATTCTTGTAAATGACGCTCTTTTTATTGTCCTGCTCAAAAAAGCTAGGCCATCCGCAGCTGCTTGAAAATTTGGCGCCGGATCTAAAAAGCAGGTTTCCGCATGAAGCGCAGTAGTAAGTTCCTTTTTCATCGGTGTTCCAGTATTTTCCTGTAAAAGGTCGTTCGGTATCTGCTTGGCGCATAACTGCATAAACGTCTTCAGAAAGGACTTTTTTCCATTCGGCATCGCTTACGTTTAATTTTGTTGTATCTGTATTTGAGTAATAGGGATTTCCTGGTTTGTCTATTTTATTTTCCATTGCAACAGTTTTTTTGTTTTGTTTTTTTGAAGATTGTCCGCATGCCTGAAATATAAATAGCGGCACTAAAAAGCAAAGACTGAAAAATTGGGTTCTTGTTTTCATAATTTATTGAGGCTTTAATTTTGTAAACCAAAGATACGACGAGAGTTGGCTTAGAAATGTCGCCTAGTTTACAATTGAGTTTTTTTTAAGTATGTTTTAACTTTTTATTATTTACGTAAATGCAATACATTTAGTTTTTTAGCCTTAATTTTAGCCTTGTTTTGAATTAATCACAGATTTAAAGTTTTGGATATTAAAGACTTGTAAAAATGTAGACTCGTTAAACTTTTCACAATCTTTTTTAGGATTTCCAAGCCATTTCTTTTTTCGTATTTTTGTTGTACAAAACGCCATATGATAGAAGAAAACGTAATACTAGTCAATCAAAAAGACGAACAAATTGGCTTGATGCCAAAACTGGAAGCGCATGAAAAAGCACTTTTGCACCGTGCATTTTCGGTTTTTATTTTAAATAGTAAAAATGAAATCATGCTGCAGCAGCGTGCGCATCAAAAATACCATTCGCCTTTGCTCTGGACCAATACCTGCTGTAGTCATCAGCGTGAAGGAGAAACGAACATAGAAGCTGGAAGCCGAAGACTATTTGAAGAAATGGGCTTTAGGGCAGAATTGAAAGAGCTTTTTCATTTTATATATAAAGCGCCTTTTGATAATGGACTGACAGAGCATGAACTTGATCATGTTATGATTGGATATTATAACGAGAATCCAAATATCAATTTAGATGAAGTCGAAAATTGGAAATGGATGAAAATCGAAGACGTTAAAGAAGATATTGAAAAACAGCCCGAAATTTATACCGTATGGTTTAAAATAATTTTTGATGAATTTTATCATTATTTAGAAGACCATAAAATTTAATTATACCAACCAAACCTAAATGAAAGTAACCATATCAAGAAAAGCGCATTTTAATGCTGCACATCGATTGCACAGAAAAGATTGGACATTTGAAAAAAACGATGCTGTTTTTGGAAAATGCAACAATGCCAATTTTCATGGTCATAATTATGGTTTAACAGTAAGTGTTACAGGAAAAATTGACCCGGAAACTGGTTTTGTTTTAGATGTGAAAGTATTAGCGGATATTATACTGGAAGAAGTAGAAATTCCGTTTGATCACAAAAACCTGAATCTGGACGTTCCGGAATTTCAGGATTTGAATCCCACTGCAGAAAATATTGCGGTTGTGATATGGAATAAAATTAGAAAAAGAATTCAGTCCGATTTTGAATTAGAAATCGTTTTGACTGAAACGGACCGCAATTTTGTAACTTATAAAGGAGAATAATAAATGTCATTAAAAACAGGAGATATAGTTCCGAATTTTACTGCAAAGGATAGTCACGGAGAACTTTTTGAAAGTCGGAATGTCTTAGGAAGGAAACCACTTGTGATTTATTTTTACCCAAAAGATAATACGCCGGGTTGTACTACTGAAGCCTGTAGTTTTAGAGATCAGTATGAAGATTTTAAGGATTTAGGAGCAGAGGTAATTGGTATAAGCAGTGACAGCGTAAAATCGCATCACAAATTTGCCAAAAAGCATGAATTGCCTTTTATATTATTGTCTGATCCTGACAAAAGACTACGACAGCTTTTTGGGGTTCGAAATAATTTATTTGGACTTTTACCAGGAAGAGTTACTTACATCATAGACAGAAATGGTGTTGTCATTTATGTTTTTGACAGTATAAATGCGGCAAAACATATTCCGAAAGCATTAGAAACAATTAGAGAATTAGTATTATAATTCGTAAATTAGTATTTGATTAAAATTATTAATTAACACATTAGCCAAACATAAAACATATGAAACCAAAAACGTATCCGTTACAATTTGAACCAATTTTAAAAGAAAGAATCTGGGGAGGAGAAAAATTAAAAACAATTCTAAACAAACCAATTACTTCTAAAATAACTGGCGAAAGCTGGGAATTATCAACTGTAGAAGGCGACGTAAGTGTGGTGGTAAATGGGGCGTTAAAGGGAAAATCATTAATGGATCTTATTGATGAAACGCCAAACGAAATTTTGGGAACAGAAGTTTACAAACGTTTTGGAAAACAATTTCCATTGCTTTTTAAATATTTAGATGCCAGAGAAGATTTATCAATACAAGTTCACCCAAATGATAAATTGGCAAAAGAGCGTCATAATTCTTTTGGTAAAACTGAAATGTGGTATGTAACCCAAGCTGATGCCGATGCAAGAATTATTGTTGGCTTTAAAGAAAACTCCAGTAAAGAAGAATATTTAAAACACTTAAATGATAAATCCTTAGTTTCAATTTTAGACACTGTAAAAGCAAAACCGGGCGATGTTTTCTTTTTAGAGACGGGAACCGTTCACGCCATTGGTGCGGGATTAGTTGTTGCCGAAATTCAGCAAACATCAGACATCACATACCGTTTGTATGATTTTGATCGTAAAGATGCACAAGGAAACACAAGAGAACTACATGTAGATTTAGCTTTGGATGCTATCAACTACAATAAAGTTGATACACAGAAGAAATATGAAACAAAAACCAATACATCAAATGTTGTGGTGGATTGTCCTTATTTTACGACCAATTTTCTTCCTCTCGAAGATAAGTTAGAAGTTTCTAAAACTGGCGAAACTTTTACGGTTTACATGTGTATAGAAGGAAGCTTCGAGATTGAATATGATGGATTTATACAGTCGTACAAAAAAGGAGATACCGTTTTAGTTCCTGCTGAGATTACTGCATTTATTTTGAATGGAAATGCTTCTATTTTAGAAATTTACATTTCATAGCACGTAATAAAAAGATTATATGTACTTTTGCAGTCGCAAATTAAAATTAAAATAAAAATGGCAAACGTTAAAAATTTAAAGAAAGACATCAATTTCGTATTAGGAGATATTATTGAGGCAATTTACTTATTTGAAATGTCTACTTCAGGAAATCCTACTCCAGAAACGAATGCTTTGATCGATCAGGCTATAGCTGCTTTTGATACTTTGATCACAAAAGTGAATGCAAAGAACGTTGAAAACAAAAAAGCGCACTTCAAACAAATCAATGTTGAATTGGAAGAAACTGCTAATCAATTGATTGCTAAAATCAACGAATTGTAAGCAAAAAAAAGTATAAAAAAGTGCAAATATATTTTGGTAAAACGAAAAACCCCTTTATATTTGCACCCGTAATGAGTCGCCAGCGTAGCTCAGTTGGCTAGAGCAGCTGATTTGTAATCAGCAGGTCGTGGGTTCGAGTCCCTCCGCCGGCTCAACAAAACCATCACTTTTTAGTGGTGGTTTTTTATTGAAATATTTGTAAATTTATTTTGGAAAATATAAAAAACCATTTTATCTTTGCACCCGTAATGAGTCGCCAGCGTAGCTCAGTTGGCTAGAGCAGCTGATTTGTAATCAGCAGGTCGTGGGTTCGAGTCCCTCCGCCGGCTCAACGTAAAACCATCACTTTTAGTGGTGGTTTTTTTTTGGGAATAAAGTCAAGAAGTAAATTCAAAATTCAATTTGAATGAAGGGCTGAATGACAAATTTGTCTGCAATTCAAGAATTATTTCCATTGTAAATTTTGGAATTTGGAACTTATATTTTGCAAGTTTTTAATCATAAAAAAAGCCCTTAGAGTTCTAAGGGCTTTTTTTGTGAATTTAGGAGTATTACTTTTGTTCTTCTTTTTTTATTTCAGTAACAAACTTAGTTAATTTTTTACCGTAAAGCGACTGAGCTACTTTTGGAGTCATTGATTTTTGAATCGTATCAAGAAACTTAACATTGATATCGTAAATTTCTGCAAGAGCAATATACGGTGCTATTTCGTGGTCTTTATGGTTTATTGCAAAGTTTGTAGCGTATAAATATCTTCTTTTGATATTTGACTGCTGTTTTGCATCGATACTATCAACTGCTTTTTGATCCTGTCTTTTTATCGCATTAAATTTTGATGCCACCATATTAAGGTTTTCATCATTAAAACGAGAATTTATTTTTTTATATTCTTCGTATAATTCCTGATTCTTAGATCCGGTAATTTTAGCTCCGTAAATAAAATTATCAAGGTTAGTGTCAATATTCATTTCGCCCGGTTCAGCAAAAAACAAGATATTATTATCCAATGAATTAGATACTCCACGATCAAGAAATAAATATAATACTTCTGGTGATTCTAATTTAATATTGCTTTCAAAAGCTGAATTTCCGTCTATTTTGATAGAGTCAATAGCAACAAGCGAAGTGTCAACAACTCTTTGAATATATAAAGTTCCATTTTTTAACCCTTTAATATTTCCTGTTAAGTGTAAACCTTCAGTAGATTCTTTTTTGCTGCAAGATGCTAAAAGTGCAATCGCGGCAAAGGCAATAATTGATTTTTTCATTGGTTTTTAGATTTTGGTGCAAAATAAAGAAAATAGTTTGAATGTGAAGATGTCACAGTTTATTTTTATTAAAAATGAATTGTTTACATAAATCAATATATTTCTTTTTCCTATAATAATCTTGGTATTTGTCTGAAAAAAATGTTTCAAATTCGCTAGAGCGCGACCTCAGTAGTCAAATCGACATGTGTTAAATTATGCAAAGTCGAATCGTTTGAAAAGGCGAGAAACACGTATTTTAAACATAAAAAAACCTGCAGAAATTACCTGCAGGTTTTAGAATTGTAGTACGAAGTAAAACCTTTATTTGATCATTTCAAAACTTCTCTTTACAAAGGCAGTTAATGCTTCTCCTTTTAGTAAGTTTTGAGATAATTTAGCTAAGTCTAAAGCTTGTTTTACCAAATGTTCCTGATGCGTTTTGTCCTCCGTATTTAAGATACTTGTTGCTAAGTCAGAATTTGTATTTACAACTAAATTGTACATTTCCGGCATATTACCCATTCCAAACATTCCGCCGCCGCCAGACTGACTCATTTCTTTCATTCTACGCATAAATTCAGGTTGCGTGATAATGAACGGAGCTGCCTGACTATCCATAGCTTCTAATTGTACAGAGTATGCTTTTGGAATATAAGCTTCTAATGAGGTTTTTAATGTTTCTTTTTCTTCATCTGATAATTTAGAAATTGTGTTTTCGTCTTTTTTGATCAAATTGTCAACATGATCAGAGTCAACACGCACGAAAGTTACATCTTTATTATCTCCTTCAATTTTCTGAATTAAATGCGAAATAATTGGAGAATCTAAAAGCAATACTTCGTATCCTTTTTCTTTTGCAGTTTGAATGTAAGAGTGTTGTTCGTCTTTATTTCCTGCATATAAAACAACCAATTTTCCGTCTTTATCGGTTTGGTTTTCTTTTAATTTCTCTTTTAATTCTTCAAGAGTGTAATAAGTATTGTCTACAGTCGGGTACAAAACAAAAGCGCCCGCTTTTTCGTAGAATTTATCTTCAGAAAGCATTCCATATTCTAAAACGATTTTAATATCGTTCCATTTTGCTTCAAAGTCAGCACGGTTTTCGTTAAATAATGCCTTTAATTTATCAGCAACTTTACGAGTAATATAGTTTGATATTTTTTTAACTGCTCCATCAGCCTGTAAACCAGAACGAGAAACGTTCAATGGAATATCCGGAGAATCAATTACACCTTTTAACATAGTCAAAAATTCAGGTACAATTCCTTCTACATTATCAGTAACATAAACCTGGTTTTGATACAATTGAATTTTATCTTTTTGAATTTGCATATCAGAACCTAACTTAGGAAAATATAAAATTCCGGTTAAGTTAAAAGGATAATCTACATTTAAGTGAATGTTGAATAACGGCTCTTCAAACTGCATAGGATACAGTTCTCTGTAAAAGTTTTTATAATCTTCATCAGATAATTCAGTTGGCTGTTTTGTCCACGCCGGGTTTGGATTATTGATGATATTATCTGTTTCAACTGTTTCATTTACGTAATCTTCAGGAGCATCTTCCGGTTTTGGAAGTGTTTCTGTTCTTGTTCCGAATTTAATCGGAATAGGCATAAATTTATTGTACTTATTTAATAAACCGCTGATTTTAGAATCTTCTAAAAATTCTAACGAATCTTCAGCAACATGCAAAATGATTTCTGTACCACGTGAAGTTTTGTCAGCTGGTTCAAGAGTGAACTCCGGACTTCCGTCACATGTCCAGTGTGCAGCTGGTTCATCTTTGTATGATTTAGTAATGATTTCTACCTTCTCTGCAACCATAAAAGCAGAATAGAAACCAAGACCAAAGTGCCCGATAATTCCAGAATCTTTAGCAGAATCTTTGTATTTATCCAAAAATTCCTCAGCCCCTGAAAAAGCAACCTGATTAATGTATTTTTCTACTTCATCAGCAGTCATTCCTAATCCCTGGTCGATAATATGGATTTTTTTTCCTTCTTTGTCAACTTTGATTTCAATAACCGGATTTCCGTATTCGACTTTAGCTTCGCCAATGCTAATAAGGTGTTTTAATTTTAAAGTAGCATCGGTTCCGTTTGAAACAAGCTCACGCAAGAAAATTTCGTGATCACTGTACAAGAACTTTTTGATTAATGGAAAGATGTTTTCTACTGAAACATTAATTTTACCTGTTGTCATATTTTTTTTATTTTTAGTTAAAGTAATGATTTTCATTTATTCAAATAGAGTACCAATTATATTATAATGACAAAATGGCGCAAGTGTTAATTTTGAAAGAAAATAATCAGATTTTAAAACAGTACTTAATTCTTTGAATTGTATCTTTGTGGTACAATAATTGTTAAACGTGTAAGTATTAACTTAAATAAAAAATGTTCAAAATGAAGAAAATTATTTTCATTTGCATGATGGCCACGATGTTATTCGCGTGTAAATCAGCTTCGTCTACAGCTTCAACAGAGGCAACACCACTTTCGACTAAACTTGACAAATCTACTCAGGTAGCTATTAAAGGTAATTGGGTTTTGACCAATGTAACTTATGCTGGTTCTGATTATATCAAAGTAACTTCTTTTGATCTTGCAGATTCTAAATGCTTTATTGGTAGTACCTGGAACTTTATTTCAAATAATAACAAAGGGTCTATGGCTTTGACATCTGCAAGCTGTACAAGTTTTTCTTCTCCTATTGTATGGAGTATTAACAATCAGGGTTTATTTGTACTTAAAATCCTTGATGCTGGTGTAAAGGCAAAAAAAGTTAGAGATGGTTATTTATTAAAAATTGCCGGTTTAACTGAAAATTCATTTCAGTTGGTGGACAATATAACTGTTGGTGGACAAACAAAAGATGTAGTTTACCAATTTCAAAGAGCTAATTAATATTAAAAAGAATAAAAAATGAAAAAAATAACAGTTTTAGGTTTAAGTAGCTTACTTGTATTGGTTAGCTTATTTACAAGTTGCGAATCAGTAAAAAACACTAATAATACACAAAGAGGTGCTGGAATAGGTGTGGTTGCCGGAGGAGTAATTGGTGCTGTTTTAGGAAATAATTTAGGAAAAGGTGGTAATGCTGCTTTAGGTGCTGCTATTGGTGCTGCCGTTGGTGGTGGAACTGGTGCACTTATTGGAAACAAAATGGACAAGCAAGCGCGTGAAATCGATCAGGCTTTGCCAGGTGCAGAGGTAGAAAGAGTTGGAGAAGGAATTCACTTAACTTTGAATGAAAATGCAGTTCGTTTTGATACTAACAAATCTACTTTAACAAGTACTGCAAAAGCAAATTTAGATAAACTAGTTCCTGTATTTAATGATTACGGAGATACTGATATCCAAATTTTTGGTTACACGGATAACACAGGAAAACCAGAATATAACTTAACACTTTCAGGACAAAGAGCCGCGTCAGTTCAGGCTTATTTAGTTTCAAAAGGATTAAAATCAAGCCGTTTCAAAACTTCAGGTTTAGGAATCGTTGATCCAATTGCAACAAATGATACTCCTGAGGGAAGAGCTCAAAACCGTCGTGTAGAATTTTCTATTACTGCAAACGATAAAATGGTTAACGATGCAAAAGCTGAAGCTGGAAAATAATCCTGCTCACAATATAATTTTAAAAAAGCTGTTTCAATTTGAAACAGCTTTTTTTTGACATTAGAAATTAAACATTGTAAATTTGCTCTCTCAATTATAACTCATGCTCGACATAAAAAATATTTCTTTTTCGTATACGGATAAACCGGTAATTAATAACGTTTCTTTTATCATAGAAAAAGGTCAGAATATTGCTATTATTGGCGAAAGTGGCTGCGGAAAAAGTACGCTGCTTAAACTTATGTATGGTTTATATGATCTTGATGAAGGTCAGATTTTTTATAATGAAAAACCAATTTTAGGTCCAAAACACAATTTGATTCCCGGAATGCCTTATATGAAATATCTGGCTCAGGATTTTGATCTTTCTCCCTTTGAAACAGTGGCAGAAAATGTTGGAAAGTTTCTTTCAAACGGTTTTGCAAACATGAAAAAACTTCGTGTTCAGGAATTATTGGAAATGGTCGAAATGGATCAGTTCTCTAATGTAAAAGCAAAATTTTTAAGTGGGGGACAACAGCAACGAGTGGCGCTTGTACGTGTTTTGGCTTTAGAGCCAGAAGTTATTTTGCTTGATGAACCTTTTAGTCAAATCGATGCTTTTCGTAAAAATGCTTTGAGGAGAAATTTATTTCGCTATCTAAAACAAAAAGGAATTACCGTTATTATAGCTACTCACGATAGTACAGATGCATTGTCTTTTGCAGACGAAGCAATCGTAATGCGAAATGGAGAAGTTATCATTAAAGATAATCCAACTAAAATTTACGAAAATCCTGAAATTAAATATGTAGCATCGCTTTTTGGTGAAGTTAACGAAATTGCCACACATTTATTGGTTTCGTATGAAGATGAAACACATAAAACACTGGTTTATCCGCACCAATTTAAAATGGTAGCGGAATCTAAATTACCTGTAAAAATTAGAAGAACGTATTTTAGAGGAAATCATTATTTGATCGAATCAGTTTATAAAAGGCAATTGGTATTTTTTGAAAGTGAGATTGATTTACCACTCGAAGAAAATGTTTTTTTAGCTTTAAATTATTTATAAGAAACAAAGGTCATAGACGATTAAAAAGTTTATGGCTTTTTAGTTTATTTTCATTTTTTGATCGCAAATCTGTTTTTACTTCAATAAAAAAACTTTATCGACTTTATAATTAAACTATATTAAATTGCTAATAACGAAAAAAATAGTAATTTGTACACTTATGTTTTAAAGTATACTTAAATTTGCATTGCAAATTTTTAACAAATAATAAAAGAATATGTATCATTCAAAAATAGCCGGCTTAGGATATTATGTTCCTTCTAATGTTGTGACCAATGATGATTTGTCTAAAATAATGGAGACAAACGATGAATGGATTCAGGAAAGAACCGGAATTCAGGAACGCAGACACATTATTCGTGGTGAAGACAGTACAACAACAATGGGAGTTAAAGCTGCTAAAATCGCTATTGAGCGTTCTGGTGTAGCCAAAGAAGATATCGATTTTGTAGTTTTTGCTACGTTAAGTCCCGATTACTATTTTCCAGGTCCCGGAGTTTTAGTTCAACGTGATTTAGGTCTAAGAACCGTTGGGGCATTAGATGTTAGAAATCAATGTTCAGGTTTTGTCTACGCTATTTCTGTTGCAGATCAATATATTAAAACCGGAATGTATAAAAATATTTTGGTAATTGGTTCAGAAGTTCATTCCACCGGATTGGATATGACAACTCGCGGACGCGGCGTTTCGGTAATTTTTGGAGATGGAGCAGGAGCGGCCGTTTTAAGCCGTGAAGAAGATTTAACAAAGGGAATTTTATCCACACATTTACATTCAGAAGGACAACATGCTGAGGAACTAGCTTTGCAGGCACCGGGAATGGGAGCGCGTTGGGTAACGGATATTTTAGCTGATAATGACCCAAATGATGAAAGTTATTATCCTTATATGAACGGACAATTTGTATTTAAAAATGCTGTAGTTCGTTTTGCTGAGGTAATTAATGAAGGTTTAGAAGCAAATGGTTTACAGGTTTCTGATATTGATATGCTGATCCCGCATCAGGCTAATTTGAGAATTTCACAATTCATTCAGAATAAATTCAAATTGTCAGACGATCAGGTGCATAACAATATTCAGAAATACGGAAATACAACTGCAGCATCTATTCCAATTGCTCTAACTGAAGCTTGGGAACAAGGAAAAATCAAATCGGGAGATACAGTTGTTTTAGCTGCATTTGGTAGTGGATTTACGTGGGCAAGTGCTATTATTAAATGGTAGTTTGATTCGTTTAAAATAATATTTGAAACCTGCTCTTTTTGGAGCAGGTTTTTTTATCTTTCGTGTTGTTTAGTTTTTGTCGTTGTACAGAACTCTCATTACTGATCTGCAAAAACCAGCGCGCTCGATGCGTTCGTCACAATTACAAAACTTTAGAGAATATTATCTTTTTAGAAAATGAAAAAAAATCAACTGGAAATAGCCTGCTTTAATTACGAATCGGCATTGCTTGCTCAGCAAAATGGCGCAGACCGAATAGAATTATGCGAAAATATGCAGCTTGGAGGAACAACGCCAAATTCAATTTTAGTGGTAAAAGTTCGCGAAATCCTGAATATTAAAATGAATGTAATTATACGACCGCGTGGTGGAAATTTTGTTTATTCTGATGAAGAACTGACAGAAATGAAACAGGATATTAGACAGTATAAAAAACTGGGAGTTGATGGATTTGTTTTTGGAATTTTAAAAGAAAGCGGAGAAGTCAATGTAAACCAAAATAAAGAATTAGTACATTTAGCGCATCCGCTTTCCTGTACTTTCCACCGCGCTTTTGATGTTGTTAAAGATGTGGGAAAATCACTTGAAGATATAATTGATTGTGGTTTTAAAACCATTTTGACTTCCGGACAGGGAATAAATGTTGAAGAAGGGATCTTTGCTTTGGCACAAATTCAAAAATTAGCAAAAGACAGAATCGAAATTATGCCTGGCGGTGGATTACGATCTTCAAATATTAAATTATTGCAAGACAAATTAGAACCAACTTTTTATCATTCATCAGCCATTACAGATACAACGGAAACAGCAAATCCTGAAGAAATAAAAGAATTACGCAATTTCTTGTGAGATTATAAAATAAAAAAGGCCTGGAGTTGGCATACTCTAGGCCTTTTCTTCTACAATAAAATTATTAAAAACTCTAATAAATACGGGACTAAAACATTCCGCCGCCGCCTTTGCTAGTATTATCTTCTCTTTGTTTACGCTGCAAATTCTTGATTTTAGCACCTCCAAAATTATATGTCAATCCTAAATATACGGTTTGGCTTTCCCATGAAAACTGTCCTGTTTGTGGATAAGGGTATAGGGTATCAAATGCATATTTCATGGTATTAAACACGTCATTGAAACGTAAACTGATGTTCATCTTGTTGTCTAACAATGTATAACGCGAACCTATGTCCATTTTGTACATTTCATGGCTATTATTTTGCAATCCATCAACTGCGCCTCTGTAAAAACCGAATAATAAAAAGCTTAAACGCTTGTTTACTTTGAAGTTTGAGTTCATACGACCGTTAAAAGCAGATACAGTCATTTTTCTTTCAAGAGGATTACTTGTTTTATCTGCCGGATTGTATTGAAAAACAACGCCTTGCTGGTTAATACTAGAGAAATCAATAGATGGAGAAATGTCCCACCATTTAGTAATTTTATAATTAAATGAGGCTTCAAAACCATAAGCAGTATTATGATCGTAATTGGTGAAAGTCATAATCTGCTTTTCATTACTAGCATCTGTTTCGTCAGGATACAATATTCTGCTGATCTGATCATTAATGCTTCTCACAAAAATACCCGCTGTAAAACTTCCTTTTTCTAATGTTTTAGTATAATTGACTTCGACAGAGTTTGTAAACTGAGGTCTTAACTCAGGATTTCCTAATGAGGTAACCAACGGTGTGGAAAATTCACGAATAGGTTTTGTCTGCTCTAAACTTGGGCGGTCTACACGGCGGCTGTAGCTTAACTGAAATGTGTTTTTCTCATTCAAATTATAAGTTAGATACGCTGATGGATATAAAGTGACATAGTCATCATCGAATTTAGAAAGACCCTGATTTAAATTTGCCGCAACTTTATAGCTTTCAAAACGAGCACCAAGTTGGTAGCTGAATTTTTTGAACTTTTGACCAAATGTTACATAGGCTGAATAAATATCAGTATCGTAGGTGTAATTTGAACTTGGCAATTCTGCAAGTGTGTTTCCGGTATTATAAATATTATCTGTTCTTGTAATTCTCGCTTCGGCACCGGCTTCTAATGTTGTTTTTTCATTTAACGGATTTACATAATCAACGTTTACAGTGCTTAATTTTCGTGTACCATTAATATAATCATCATAAACAGTACGGTTAGCTGTATTGTCAAGATTCGTAATTTCGGTATCAAAATTTGCATTTTGAATTTCTTTAGTATCACTATAATTTCCTTCAATGTCTAAAGTATGTCCTTCTTTTTTAAAGATGTGTTTGTAAGCTAAATTATAAGTTCCGGTTGTTTCAGGTCCCCAATATTTCGATTTTTGGAAAATGTTGGCAACATCAGAATCATCTACATCATTATAATCGATATTGGTATCCACAAATCCTTTTCCTGTCGATTTATTTTGATTGGTATAAAAAGACAATGTATTGTGATCATCAATTAGATAATCCATTCCAATTTTGTATAAATACGAATCGTTGTCGTTTTTAATATTCAGATTCTGAACAATATTCTGATCTAATCTTATTATATGACCTTCGTTAAAATAAGTTCCAAAATTTTGTCCGGCGTTTCCAAAGAAATTTACTTTTCCGGTTTTATAGTTTAAATCTAAAGATTGATTGTATTTTGCTGTTTCTCCAAAAGTGATTCCGCCGCTATAAGTTCCGTTGAAACCGGTATTTGCATTTTTGTGTAAAACGATATTGATAATTCCAGACATTCCTTCAGGATTGTATTTGGCACTTGGATTTGTAATCAGCTCAATTTTTTTGATCGAAGTAGATGGAATTTGTTTCAATAATTGCGCCGGATCAATGTTTGAGGGGCGTCCGTCAATTAATACACGTACATTATCGTTTCCGCGAAGCGAAAGTTTACCATCCTGATCCACATTTACAGACGGGATATTATTCATAATGTCTGACGCAGAGGCTCCGGCTGTTGTTAAATCTTTACCCACATTTACTACTTTTCTGTCGATTTTTTGTTCAATTGTCGAACGCTCGGCAATAATGTTGACACCTTTTAATTGCGTAGCCTCTTCTTCGAGAGAAATATTGACAGTAGCCGTTTTTTTGTTTTCACTTAATAGTACAGATCCTATGTATTTTCTAAATCCAATATATTGAATCTCGATCGTATAACTTTTTAGAGCTAAATTTTTAACGATAAAATCTCCGTTGTCATCTGTGTTTACTCCAGAAACTACTTTGCCATTATCTTTAATAGAAACAGTAGCATAAGAAATAGGCATACTGTTCGATTTTTCGATAATTTTTCCAGAGACAGTTCCAGAATTTTGGGCTTGTGCTGTTGTTATTACACCCAGTAATACGAACAGAAAAAATTTTAATTTCATAATTTGATAAATGATTATTTTGATTGATTGATGATGATTTTGTTTGTAATTTTTCTTCGATTAATTATTTTTGATTTTGTAAGTAAGACTCTTTCATAAACGATTTGTTACAGGAAATTTGTAATTAAAAAATAAAATTCATGTTGAACCGCTATTTCAGAAGAGTTTAGCATTTTAATTTTTTGATAATTTTAACAATAGCAACATTATTTATTCTGAGATATTCTAATGAAAATGTATTATTTTATATCTTTTTCGTTTTCTGTAATTGGTGAATAAGCAGTATCTTTGCTCACTTTAAAAATAAGTTTACATGTCATTATCACAAATTCTCACACCTTCTATACAAAAAGCAATACAAGCACTATTTGATATTACTGTGGATAAAATCGAATTTCAAACTACCAGAAAAGAGTTTGAAGGCGATATTACGATGGTTATTTTTCCTTTATTGAAAGTGATTAAAAGCAATCCTGCCGAATTAGGAAATAAAATTGGAAATTATCTGGTAGAACATGTGACGGAAGTAGCGCGCTTTAATGTAGTTTCGGGCTTTTTAAATATTGTAATTGCAGATAGTTATTATTTGAATTTCTTTAATGAAATTAAAGACAATCCTAAATTTGGATATGTAACACCCAACGCTGATGACAAAGCAATTATGGTCGAATATTCTTCGCCAAATACAAATAAGCCTCTGCATTTAGGTCACGTTCGTAATAATTTATTAGGATATTCTGTTGCTGAAATTATTAAAGCTTCGGGTAAAAAAGTTTATAAAACACAAATCATCAACGATCGCGGAATTCACATCTGTAAATCGATGCTTGCCTGGGAAAAATTCGGAAATGGAGAAACTCCGGAAAGTTCAGATTTAAAAGGCGATAAATTAGTGGGTAAATATTACGTTGAATTTGATAAAGCTTATAAAGCTGAAATCAATCAATTGACAGAAGCCGGTAAAACAGAAGAAGAAGCTAAAAAACAAGCGCCAATCATTGTTGAAGCGCAGGAGATGCTAAAAAAATGGGAAGCTGGAGATGAAGAAGTAATAGCACTTTGGAAAAAAATGAACCAATGGGTTTATGATGGTTTTGCAACCACTTATAGTAATCTTGGAGTTAATTTTGACAAATATTATTACGAAAGCAATACCTATTTATTAGGAAAAGATGTTGTACAGATAGGTCTTGATAGTGGTATTTTTGAAAAAGATCCTGATGGTTCAGTCTGGATTGATTTGACCGATGAAGGTTTGGATCGTAAAATCGTTTTGCGTTCTGATGGAACTGCCGTTTACATGACGCAGGATATTGGAACGGCTATTCAGCGTGTAAAAGATATGCCAGATGTTGGCGGAATGGTTTATACGGTCGGTAATGAACAGGATTACCACTTTAAAGTTTTATTTTTAATTCTGAAAAAATTAGGTTTTGACTGGGCTTCCAGCTTGTATCATTTATCATACGGAATGGTTGATTTACCATCAGGAAAAATGAAAAGCCGTGAAGGAACTGTTGTTGATGCGGATGATTTGATGCAGGACATGACAGATACAGCAAAACAAATTTCTGAAGATTTAGGAAAACTGGATAGTTATTCTGCCGAAGAAAAAGCAAAATTGTACAAAACAATTGGTCTTGGAGCCTTGAAATATTACATCTTAAAAGTAGATCCAAAAAAACGTATTTTATTTAATCCGGAAGAATCTGTTGATTTTGCCGGAAATACAGGTCCGTTTATTCAATATACATACGCGAGAATTCAGTCGATAATTCGTAAAGCTGATTTCGATTTTTCATCTAAAACTGCCACGGAACAACTTCACGAAAAAGAAAAAGAGCTTGTAAAACAAATCGAGCTTTTTCCGGAAGTAATTCAAAACGCAGCACAAAATCATAGTCCCGCTTTGATTGCCAATTATACTTATGATCTGGTAAAAGAGTACAATTCATTCTATCAGTCGGTTCATATTTTAGGAGAAACAGATTTAACTAAAAAGATATTCAGAGTTCAGCTTTCACAAAAAGTTGCTGAGGTAATTAAATCAGCTTTCACTTTGTTAGGAATTGAAGTTCCGGAGAGAATGTAACTGAGTAAATATCTATAATTTAAAGCCGATAGTTTATACTATCGGCTTTTTTTTATGCGTAAAATTGAAATTTAAAAATCGCTTATAATTGTAAAATACTGTTAATAAGTTGATTAATTTTGCAATTTTATTTTTTTAGTAGTAAATTTATTATATGACTAAAGGGTTCTACCTAAGGGAACTTATTTTTTATTTTTATCTATTTTGAATTAGTAAGCTTTTAGAAAAAATAAAAGGTGAAGCCGTCTGAAATCGGGATTTTAGACGGTTTTTTTGTTTTTAAATCTTATAATATTTCCTTTTTTCCTTTTTTCTTTTTTTTTTGTTAACATAATTAATTTTTACTGTTAAAGTAGGTAAAGTAGTGGTTTCAAATTGTTAAAAACTACAAAAATATTGTTAAAATTGTTATTTTTTAATAATTTGCATGAATAACCTTAAACAAAATTAATGATGAAACAACAATTAAAAGGATTGATAGTTCTTTTTATAATGCTTAGTCAATTAGCATTTTCTCAGGAAAGAACTGTTTCAGGAATCGTTTCTGACAACTCTGGTATGCCAATTCCGGGTGTTACCGTGTCAGTTAAGGGAACAAATAATGCCACACAAACTGATTTTGATGGGAAGTATTCTATAAAGGCCTCGCCAAATCAAATTTTGTTATTTACCTATATCGGTATGAAAGCAAATGAAGAGCCGGCATCATCAACTACAGTAAATGCAAAATTAGTTGGGGATGCTTTAGAACTCGAAGGTGTTGTTGTAGTTGCTTTTGGAACTCAGAAAAAATCGGAGATTACCGGGGCAGTTACCAAAATTGACGCTGCAGCTTTAGAAAATACTCAGGCTTCAAATGCAATTCAATCTTTAACCGGAAAAGTTTCAGGAGTGCAGATTAGTGCAAACTCTGGGCAACCGGGAGATCCTCCTCAGGTGCGATTTAGAGGTATAGGGTCAATTTCATCGTCAAATACTCCGCTTTATGTTGTAGATGGTTTTCCGTATAACGGAGACATAAATGCTATAGTAACCCAAGATATTGAATCTATAAGTTTCCTGAAAGATGCCTCATCAAATGCCTTATATGGTAGCAGAGGAGCAAATGGAGTTATTATTGTTACGACAAAAAAGGGAAAAAAGGGTAAATTAAAAGTTACTTATGAAACAAAAATTGGTGTGAACTCCCGGGCCGTTCCGGAATATGATATGATTAATGATCCCGGAGATTATTATAAAACTGTTTATAACCGAATAAGAAATGGTTTAATTTTCCAAGGTGAAACTGCTGCTGATGCATCCTCAATTGCAGCGCAAACCTTAATTACAGGTGATACTTATTCTTTAGGATATAACAATTACAATGTTCCAAACGATCAGGTAATTGATCCTGCAACCGGACAACTTAATCCTAATGCCAGATTATTATATCATGATGACTGGGCTAAAGAATTATTTAGGGATGCAACCAGAACAGAGCATTTTTTAAGTTTATCAACCAGTACAGATAATCTGAGTTCGTATTTATCTGTGGGTTATCTTAAGGATAATGGTTATACAATAAATTCAAACTTTAAACGCGCGACAGTAAGAGCAAATGTTGATTATAATGTTAACAGCAAAATAAAAATCGGAACAAATTTAAATTTTGCCAATACAGATCAAAACGCTCCAATCTCTCAGGTTGGCTCTGCTACTTATAGTAACTTATTTAGCTGGGCCAGAAATATTGCGCCAATTTATCCTGTTTGGGAAAGAAATGCCAGTGGAAATTTTGTAACTGACGATAATGGTCAGAGAGTTTATGACTTTAATGATTCAGGTGATCGTCCATATGGAGCAAATCTAAATCCCTATGCGACAACTTTATTAAATACAAACTTAAACGAGGAAAATAAATTTGGAGCAAGAGGCTATGTTTCTGTAGACTTTTTAAAGGATTTTAATTTTAGATACAATCTTGGATATGATTTATTGGCAGGATATTATTTAAATACTACTACAGGTGAGGGCGGAGATGATGCAGGGGTTAATGGTCGAAATTCGACAGCCACATCAAACGACTATACAATTACAAATCAACAGCTTTTGTCATGGAAAAAAACATTAGGAAGTCATACGCTTGACATTCTTGTCGGACATGAATCGTCTGATTATAAATCAAAAATGTTAGCGGGGCAAAAATCAGGTGCCGTTATACCAAATTTACCTATCTTGAGTAACGCAACAAAATATGTGTATGTAGATGGCTATAACGACTTATATAATGTTGAAGGTTATTTTTCAAGATTAAACTACAATTATAAAGAAAAGTATTTTATCAATGGTAGTTTTAGAAGAGACGGATCATCAGTATTTGCGCCAGAAAACAGATGGGGTAATTTCTATGGATTTGGAGCTGCATGGTCAATAATGAAGGAATCTTTTTTTACTAAATCTAAAGTTATTACAGATTTGAGAATAAAAGGAAGTTATGGTGAACAAGGAAATGATAATATATTTTATCCTGCAAGTTCTCAAATAAGTCATCGTTCTTATTTTGGAAGTGCCAGAAATTATTATGCCTACCAGACACAATATGAAATAGTTCCGGATGCTGAGGGAAATGCTAGTGTTCTAACAGTGTACCAGGGAAACAGAGATATTAAATGGGAAAAATCAGCTAATATGAATGTTGGTTTTGAAATTGAATTATTCAATAAAGTAAATATTGAGGCAGAATATTTTGAAAGAAAGGTAAGTGATTTGATTTATAACAGACCAAATCCAGCCTCTACGGGAGTAGCATTCCTTACTGAAAATGTTGGTGACATGAACAATAAAGGGGTAGAGGTAAATATAGGAATTGATGCCATTAAAACAGAAGATATTGATTTTAATATCTGGGTTAACGGAACGCATTATAAAAATGAAATTACATCCTTACCAAAACCTTTTACAAATGGAATATTTCGATTTGAAGAAGGAGCACCAGCTTATGCATTTTATTTGAGAGAGTTTGCCGGTGTGGATAAAACTAATGGTGATGCATTGTGGTATGTAGATGTCAAAGATGCTACCGGAAATATAACGGGCAGAACAACAACAAATGTTTATGGGAATTCTACTCAATATTTAAGTGATAAAGATGCAAATCCGGATGTTTATGGTGGATTTGGGACAATTTTTAGATATAAAAACATTACGTTTCAGGCCAGTTTTGCCTATCAATTTGGAGGATATATGTTTGACGGAGTTTACCAAACTGCTATGTATTCAGGTTCAGACAATATTGGGCAAAATTATCATAAAGATGTACAGAAAGCATGGTCTGTTGATAATCCTAATTCAGATATTCCCAGAATTGATCACATTTCAACGTTTCAAATGTCTGCTTCAGACTTTTTCTTAATTAAATCAGACTATTTAAGCATACAAGATGTTTCAATATCATATGATTTTAAAAATAGCAGACTTGAAGATATTGGTATTCAATCTACAAAATTTAGTTTGATGGGTTCTAATTTAGCACTATGGTCAGAAAGAAAAGGAATGGATCCAAGGTTAAATAACTTAGGTGCCAGAACCAATAATGGGCAGTCTTTAAATGTATATGGAGTAATGAGAACTATTTCATTTGGTTTAACAGTAAATTTTTAAGAACATGAGAAAATTAATTATACTTACATTGTCATTGTTCATATTCGCAGGTTGTGAGGACGATTTTTTAGATACAGTGCCGGAATCAACTATTAACGATGACCAGCTTGCTACATCTGCAGCTTCTTATGCAGCAATCATAAACGGAGTTTATTCTGCGCTTAGATCTTACGGATTATCTGTGTCTGGTAACCATGAAGATTATGGACACAAATCAATACTTGTAGCGACAGACATGATGTCAAATGATATGTTAATGACCAAGTCAAGCTGGTATGGTTCCTTCTATAATTATTTGGGAAGGCAGCAAACAAATGGCCGCTCAAAATTAGCGTGGACTATTTACTATCCACAAATAAAGACTGTAAATGTTGTATTGAATGCTGTGCCGACTGAAATGGCCACTGATAATGACTTTAAAAAAGTTAGAGGACAGGCTTTGGCACTTCGAGGTTACTTTTATTTTATGCTAGCACGTATTTACGGACCAACTTATATAGGAAATCAAACTAAATTGTCTGTTCCTATTTATACTACAGTAACATTAGAGGGTGCTCCAAGAGCGACTGTTAATGAAGTTTATACTCTTATAGAAAGTGATTTATTAGAATCCATTGAGCTATTAGAAGGTATTCCGGGTTCAGGAACAAGTGCTGTAAATGAAAGTGTCGCAAAAGCATTTTTGGCAGATATTTATCTTGAAATGGGAAAATATGAAGATGCTGCTACACTTGCTCATGAGGCTAGAGAAAATTATCCATTACTGGCAAAAAGTGAATGGCTAAATGGTTTTTATGATCTTACCCTTAATAAAGATACCATGTGGGGCGCAACGATAACTTCTGCACAAAGTAGTTTTGTAGCCAGTTTCTTTTCTCATTTTGATAATACAAATGGGGATGGATATGCGGGAGGTTTAGAAGTTTACAAAAACATAGATAAAAATCTATACAATAGTATATCAGCTACAGATTACAGAAAAACCGCTTTTGTTGCACCGGGAGGAAACGTAACTTATCCTTCATTACCTGAATATGCCAATATAAAATTTAGAGATCCAACGGTTGATGCCGGCGATTATATTTATTTAAGATCAGCTGCAATGTATTATATCGAAGCGGAAGCACTCGCAAAATCAGGAAATGAGCCGGGGGCAAGACAAGTTTTGTATGATATTACAATAACAAGAGATCCTTCTTATGTTTTATCTACAAATAGTGGTTCAGCTTTAATAGATGAAATCATACTTCAAAAACGAATTGAATTGTGGGGCGAAGGATACGCCTGGTTTGATATGAAACGTTTAGGAGTAGCTTTAACAAGAGATTATCCGGGATCAAATCATCCGGCATTTGGAAAGTTCAATATTCCTGTTGGAGATAACAGATTTATATTCCAGGTTCCACAGGCAGAAATAGATGCCAATCCATTGATTGAGCAGAGTCCTTTGTAAAAAACTTTAAAATTCATAAAAAAGCCGATAGTTTATATTATCGGCTTTTTTTATGAATTTTAATCATGCAATTTATTTGAGTTTCATAATCCGTTCTTTTTTTTTAAATAATTGGCAATCAAGTAATAATAGATATTAATTTCATTTTCGATAATTAAGTAGTAAAATATTTACTTTTTTTAATGTTAAAAGAAATATAAATCTTGTTAAAATTATCTTCTTTTAATAGATTTGCGCCAATTAACTCAAAAAAATAAATAATGAAACAAAAATTAAGAGGATTTGTAATTCTGTTTTTTGCGCTTAGTTCGCAATTGTTTTTTGCGCAAGAAAGGACCGTTTCTGGAGTTGTTTCAGATAATGCGGGAATACCTTTGCCAGGTGTAAGTATCTTGGTAAAGGGAACAAAATTGGGAGTACAAACTGACTTTGATGGAAAATATTCTATAAAAGCAGCTGCAGGCCAGATCTTGATATTCAGTTATATAGGAATGAAATCTCAGGAAATCTCAGCAAACTCTGCTGTTATTAACATAAAATTAAAAGATGATTCTGTTGAATTAGAAGGAGTTGTTGTAACAGCTTTAGGAATTAAAAGATCTGAAAAAACTTTAGGATATGCAGTATCAAAAATTTCTTCGGATGAAATTACGAAATCCGGAGAGCAAAATGTGCTACAGGCATTAGCAGGAAAAGCTGCTGGTGTACAGATAACAGGGAGTGGAGGTACTCCCGGAGCATCTAGTAAAATTATAATTAGAGGCGTAAATACAATTACAGGAAATTCTGATCCTCTAATTGTTGTAGATGGCGTACCAATAGATAACACTACTAGTCAAACAAGCGCAGGTGATAATCCTTTTAATGCAAACTTGTCGGGAATTAATAATTCAAACAGGGCTCTGGATATAAATCCGGATGATATAGAAAGTGTATCAATACTTAAAGGACCGGCTGCTGCTGCTTTATACGGTGAGAGAGCTGGTAATGGAGTGATTATTTATACTACCAAAAAAGGTAAAGCCGGAAAAGGATTAGGTATTGACTATTCTACATCATTAGCTATCGATAAGGTTAGCCAGTTGCCGGCAAGACAAAATAAATATGTTCAGGGTGGTGTAGATTCTAAAACCGGTCTTCCTTTTTATAGTACTAGTACGCCGCAAAGCTGGGGCCCATCTGCAGAATCTCTTGAAATGCCAATGTATGATAATGTTGGTAATTTCTTTAAAGAAGGTTTGACTTTTACAAATAATATATCTTTTTATGGAGGTGATGAAAAAGCAACCTATAGAGCTTCTTATGGAAACGTAACACAAACCGGTATGATTCCGGAAACCGGCCTGAAAAGAAATACTTTACGAGTAGTTGGAGACTTGAAAATCAACTCAAAGTGGAAAACTGGAGGTAGTTTACAATACACCCATACAACAAATACTTTGGCTCAAAATGGAAGTAATTCAGCAGGAATAATGTTGAGTTTATTACGTTCCGTAGGTAATTATGATTTAAGAAATTATCAGGATATTGACGGTAATAATTTAAATTATTATTCTTCGTACGATAATCCTTATTTTTCTGTAAATAAAAATCCCGCTACCAGTGATGTTAATCGTGTTTTTGGAAACATGTATTTAACTTATTCTCCCGCTACATGGTTATCATTAACGGGGAAAGCTGGTATTGATACTTATTCGGATTATCGTAAACAAATATATGCCATTTCATCTAATGGAGATAATCTGGGAGGAATTGGAGAAGTTGCCATAAACAATATAACTAATAAACAATTTTATGGAGACTTTATAGCAACTGGTTTAGTTCCATTGAAATCAGAATGGATGAAAATAAATTACACTGCGGGTCTTAATTTACGTTCATCTCAAAATACCGACGTGTTTTCGAGAGGTAAAGAATTAGCTGTAAGGAATTTTTATAATTTATCAAATGCAACACAATTGTATGCTTCTAATTATGATGAAAATATAATGTCAAGAGCGCTTTTTGCACAATTAGAATTTGATATAAAAAATCAACTTTTTATAACAGGATCAGTTAGAAAAGAATGGTCTTCTACGTATGGAACGGCTACAAGTAATGCGGTATTCCCTGCAGCTTCTGCAGCTTGGTTGTTATCAAGTACATTTGATTTACCTGAATTCACCAATTTTCTAAAAATAACCTACGGTTACGGAGAAGTTGGTATTGCACCTAAACCTTATCAAACTATAAGTACATATACAAAACCATTTATGACAGATGGTTTCACAGATGGTCTGAGTTTTCCTTATTCGGGTATTAATGGTATGGCAGTTTCTGGTACATTAGGAAACCAAGAATTAAGACCAGAAAGGGTATTAGGTCATGAATTAGGTTTAAATAGTAAATTTTTAGATAATCGTTTGACATTTGATCTAAATCTATATTATAAAACATCCAAAGACCTATTGCTTAATTTACCATTACCGGCGTCAAGTGGTTACTCGCAAATTTATCAAAATGCAGCAGAATTAGTTAATAAGGGAATAGAAATTGAACTTGGTTATGATGTTTTTAAAAAATCTAAACCTTTTCAATGGAATGTTAATTTAAACTGGGCTAAAAATGTAAGCAAGGTCACGGATATATATGGAGATATGAATGCCATACCTATCGAAAGCGCTTTTGGATCGATCGGTTATTATGCAGTTAAAGACCAGCCCTTAGGAAGTTTTTATGGTACTAAATGGCAACGTGACGAAAATGGACAGAAAATTATTGGATCTGATGGTTTGCCATTGTTAGAAAGTGAAACGGGTAATATTGGTAATTCTGCACCAAATTGGACAGGAGGTATTCGAAACACTATTACTTATAAAAGAGTTACGCTTTCTGGTCTGTTAGATTTTAGACATGGCGGAGCCGTTTACAATGGTACATTGGCGAGATTACACAATTTTGGTGTTTCTGAAGCTTCTGCTGATAGAGAGCATACTTATGTTATTGACGGAGTTAAAACAGACGGTTTTGCAAATGATATTGAAATTAGCGCTAAAAATTATTACCAAAAGTATCTTGGTGATGGAGGTGGAGCTTCTGAAGAAGCTATAACCAATGTGAATTGGATAAGATTGCGTGATGTAACTTTAAGTTATGATTTTAATTTGAAAAAATTTACTGCATTTCGCTCTGCACAATTATCATTAACAGGGAGAAATTTGTGGTTAAATACGAATTATAAAGGCGTTGATCCTGAAACTAGTTTAACAGGTGCAGGTTCGAAAATCAATGGATTAGATTATTTTAATAATCCTGGGAGTAAATCATTCATTATGACCCTTAAAGTAGGTTTTTAAAATTAAAAAAAGTAAAGATGAAAAAATATATAAAAACTATAATTTTAACTGCTCTTAGTATTGGTTTGCTAACTGGTTGCCAGTCTGAGTTGGATGATTTTAATAAAAATCCAAATGAACCTACTGCAACTACTCCAAGCTTATTATTAGCGGGTATGGAAGTGTCAACATTTTCAACCCATACTACGGGACTAATAAGGACATCAAATATTTTTGATCAACATCTTGCAGGAACAAGTGTTGGACAGCTAGGAGATATACAACGTTATATTGTTACTGAGCAGGATATAAATAATGAGTGGAATACGTTATACGGCACAACATTAATGAATGGTCATATATTAAAACGTGATTTTGAGGCTGAATATCCGTATTATACTGGTATAGGTCAGGTATTGACCGCAATTAATTTAGCTTATGCAACTGATCTTTGGGGAGACATTCCTTATGATGAAGCTTTTAGAGTAGACGAGGGAATTAGAAGTCCAAAGTATAACACGCAAGAAGAAATTTATGAAAGACTGCAAACTATTCTGGATAACGCTATTGTAAATTTAAAAAGGCCTGTTTCAGATAATATTTCGGTTCCTGCTGAAGATGATTTCATATTTTATGGAAGCACAGAAAAATGGGTAAAGATTGCTTATGTATTAAAGGCAAGATTTGCATTACGATTAACTGAAGCAGATACTAAAGCAGCACAAAAAGCATTAGATTATATTCAGGACTCAGGAATAAGTTCGAATGATGATGATGCTAATACCTTCTTTTCAGGTACATCAAATGGTCTAAATCAATGGTTTGCCTTTGACGCTAGTCGTACAAATTATCTTAAAACGGGAGCATATTTTGTCAACTATTTAAAAGATAATAATGATCCCAGATTGTCTTTTTCTATAGCAAAAAACAAGGCTGGAAATTATATCGGAAATAGTGCAGAGGACTTAGATACAACGACATCTTCTTATATTGGATTAGCTTATGCGGGTTCTGATTCGGCAGTTGGAATCGTAACTTATGCCGAAGCTAAATTTATTGAAGCCGAAGCTAAATTTAGATTGGGCCAAGATGCAAAATCTTCATTAAGGGAAGCAGTTGTTGCTTCTGTTTTAAAAGTTACAGGAACGGCAGCGACATCAGAATTTCTGGATGCTGCTACTTCAATAATTAATTTGGAGAATATTATTCAGCAAAAATATCTTGCTCTTTTCCTAACAATGGAGCCTTATAATGATTACAGAAGAACTGGTTTTCCGTTATTGGTACCAAATCAATTATCAAATACAAAGACTATCCCTGTAAGACTTCCAACCCCTTCAGATGAAAGGCAGTCAAATCCTAATGCAACGGTAGTTAGTAATGTAACTACGAATTTATGGTGGGATAAAAATTAGTTGTATTTGACATTTCAAGAATAATAAAAAGTTTAATGCCTTATATCATTTAAATATTTTGAATTAGTACACTAAATATAAAAGTAATAGAAGGTGAACCGTCTGAATTATTTTAGGCGGTTTTTTCCAATAAAGAAAGCCGATAGTCCTAAAACTATCGGCTTTCTTACAACTAACACAAATATTTTATTTTACAAATTTGTCAATGATAGCATCTGTTTCTGCTTTTGCGACGTCTGGTTTTAAATCAAATAAAAACATAAAAAGAGGTTTTTTATCAACAGTAGCTTCTAAGTTTAAGTCCTTATGTCTGTTAAAAAGAGTTTGCCATTTGTCGCGAACGTTTTTCCAGACAGCATTATTTTCTGCCCACCAGTTTTGAGCTGCAATACATTTAATGTCCGGAACTTTATTATACAGATCGATTCCTTTTTCCTGTGCCAGCAAAACATCTTTTCCGCTATCGTCTCTAATAAGTTTGTCATTATCCTGTTCGTGAATCCAGCCTGCTTTTGTGATTTCATGAATGTTTCTTCTTTTCAAAACATTGTAATCATCACGTTTTGTGTGCTCTCTTCTTGGCAGCGGCGCATCAGCAATGTTTGTCCAGTAATCTGTTCCGTCGACGTGTACCCAGGTTGCAGTACCTTCATAACGTGGACTGTCATCTACTTGATAAACTTTTTGTGTCCACTGACCTTTTACGGCCTTCTTATCTAGTTTTTGGTATTTCCATGAAGTGTTTTTATAGAAAGAATACAAGTCTGTGTTTTCGTATAACCAATCTTGTCTCCAGTGTTTGATGATCATTTTATCGCTTACAATCAATAGATGCTGCATCGATATTTTGTTTGGCGTATCTTCTAGTAATTCAACCCATTCTAAACCATAATCATGTTTGGTTTTTGATGGTTTGTAGGTAAGAGAATCTTTAGGATATTGAAAAGTTTCAGTAAAATTAAATTTCACTTCATAACAGCCGCACATCGCTTTAATTGACTTTATATCTTGCTGTTTTTTGTCCTGACTGAAGCCAAGACTGAAAGTTAAAGCCATTACGGCTGAAAAATAGAGGCTTTTTGTAATCATAACTTATTTCTTTGTTTTAATTTTTGCAAATATATAATTTTATTTAGAATAAATAAAAATAGTTATATATTTGCATTGATTATTAAGACTGAATATAAATAATGAAAATAAAAATTACTCTTTTTACAGCTTTACTTTTTTGCCAGATTTCTGTTGCTCAGCAAAAAGATAGTTCCGCTGTAAATAAACTTTCTGAGGTTGTTGTTACCGGCCAATTTGAACCACAATCTATAAAAAAATCAGTTTTTAATGTTAGGGTGATTTCAAAAGAAGATATTAAACAGTTAGCTGCAAATAATCTTGCGGATGTCCTGAATCAATACTTAAATATTACCGTTAGAAATAGTGGAAGCGATGGCAGATCGACTGTTTCAATGTTTGGATTGGACGCACAGTATTTCAAAATCCTAATTGATAATATCCCTTTGGTAAGTGATACCGGAATGGGAACGAATGTCGATTTAACCCAGGTAAATCTTGATGATGTTGAACGTATAGAAATTATCGAGGGTTCTATGGGCGTTACACACGGAGCAAATGCGGTAACCGGAATTTTGAACATCATAACTAAAAAAGGAGCACTTCATAAATGGGAAATCAGCGCAACAGTTCAGGAAGAAACTGTAGGTAATGAGTATTCACTTTCTGATAAGGGACGTCATATTCAATCTGCTAAAGTTGCACATAATTTTAATGAAAACTGGTTTATTAATATTGGCGGGAACCGTAATGATTTTGCTGGTTTTTACGATGATAAAAAAGGAAAAGACTATAAAGTAAACGATGGTTTACGTGGATATACCTGGTTGCCAAAAGAGCAATTGGTTGGAAATGTTATGTTTGGTTATCAAAAGAATGATTTTAGAGTCTTTTACAAATTTGACTACTATGGAGAGAATGTCGATTATTATAATCCAATATTAATTCCACAGGATAATTATCCGTTTCAGGAAACCTATTATGCAAATGACAGGCGTTATAATACAAATCGCTTTTATCATCATTTAAATTCTAATGGAAAACTTTTTTCCAAATTAAATTATAATGTCTCAGTTTCACACCAAAAGCAGGAACGAGATGTAGAAAAATTTAATTATCAGATAGAAACAGAGAGGGAATTTGATAATGACAAAGAAATGTATCAATCAAAAGAAGTTTTTTATTCTACAGGAACTTTGAGTAATTTCTTCAATAATAAAAAAGTCGATTTTCAATTGGGTTATGAAATAACAAATGAAAATGGATTTTACAATGCGACTGCCGGAACTTTCAAAGATGATAATCAACAATTAACTGATATTAGAAAGAGATTGGAAAACTATGATATTTTTTCCGTTGCAGAAATTAATTTGAGCGATAAGTTTTCTATCCGTCCGGGACTTCGTTATTCAATTCAATCTAATTTTGATAATCAGTATGCAAGTTCTTTAGGACTGAGATATCTCTTCAAAAAAGGATTAGAAGCTAGAGGTTCTATAGGAAAATCATACCGTACGCCTAATTTTGATGAACTTTATACATACTTCGTTGATACAAATCACAACCTGCAGGGTAATCCTGACCTTGTTCCTGAAAACAGCACCTCGTATGAAATAAGTTTTAAAAGAACTTGCACTTTCAATTCGGGAGCGCAAATTGCAAATAATCTTGCAGTGACCTTCCTTGATGTTAATGATCGAATTGATCTGGTTTTGACGCAGACAGTTCCCACTTTAAATTACAGATATATAAATATCAATAAATATAAAATGTGGAATATTTCGACAACAGAGCAATACGCATACAAAAACTGGAATGTAAAAGTTGGAGCGGCAGTAGTTGGAATTTCAAGAAAACTTGATTTAGCTGCATTGAATCTTATATCAGATGATAAATTTTTATATTCCTTACAATTAAATTCAAGTGTTTCATATAACATTCCTAAGTGGAATACTTTGTTTGCAGTTTACTATAAATATAATGGTCAACAACAACAATTTGTAGCAGGAACAGACGAAAACGGCAAAGCTAAATTCTTTCTGAATGAAATAGAACCTTACAGTTGGATGGATGCTTCTGTTAGAAAATTATTTTTCAGAAATGAATTTGAAGTTACACTTGGGGCGCGAAACTTATTTGATATTAAAAGTGCTCAAAGTATTCAAAACGGTGGAGGTTCAACTGGTGGAGCTCATGCGTCGGGAAGTTCAGATTTATTGCTTGGATATGGACGTTCCTACTTTCTTAAACTTACTTATAACCTAAATTTTAATTAATAAATAAATACCATGAAAAAAAACTTTATCTTATTCCTTTCTTTAGTTTTACTTGCTTTTACGGCTTGTAATAGTGACGATAATGACAATAATGACGGACAGTCTATCGCTGTTGCGTTTGCAGAATCTTCATATAATGTAACAAGTGCTGCGACGCCTGTTCAGATAAAATTTTCTGATTCTGCACCAGCTGCCGGAAGTATAACCCTTACCTATACTACTACCGCTGCAGCATACACTACAGATTTTACCACTGTTCCGGCTGTCGTAGAGAATAAAATAATATTGCCTTTTGCACAAAATGCAACTTCAGTTGAATTTACGTTTAATAAAATAAAAAATGCTGTTGGAGAAGAAGTTAAAAATGTGATTTTTACTATTGCCGGTAATTCTATCAATGCTGATATAACAGGAATTAAAACCATGCAATTAAACTTTAATGAAACAGCATCATTAGGAACTTCTTTAGCGCCTCAGGTTGGTGGTTCCGGACAGCCAAATCAAGTTTATGTCGATTTGAGTACTGGTAAATTAACAAATGTTGTAAGAACTTCCTGGGACTTAGGATTTTATTCTGGAAGTGAATTTAAACTGGTATTGAATGGTTCTGTAAAAATGTCAGCAAAACAATTAGCAACAACTAATATTGATGAGGTTCAGGTAGCAGATGATACTATGCTTATTTCTCAGGGACAAGGAATTGCAACTCAGGTTGACGAGCCTACCGGAAATATTTTAGTGACTGCAATCGCGGAGGTTTCTGCTACAGATGCTAATAATAAAGTGTACTTAATTAACATGGGAAGTAATCCTGCAACAACAGCAGCATTGGGTGCAGAAGGAGTAGGAACAGGATCTTCCAGAGGATGGAAGAAAATTAGAGTTTTGAAAAGTGGAAATGATTACAAAGTTCAATATGCAGATATTGCAGCTACAACTCACGACGAAATTATAATTTCTAAGAATAGCGCCTACAATTTTACATTTTTCAGTTTATTAGATAAAAAAGTAGTGAGTGTTGAGCCGCAAAAAAACCAATGGGATCTTAATTTTAGTGCTTTTACCAACGTTATTCCTGGAACTACCGGACAAGCGCCTTATCACTATGCAGATTATGTTGTAAATAACGTTAAAGGTGGAGCCCAAACATATCAGTTGCTTACAAGTTCATTTGCATTTGACAGTTTTACACTGGCAAATGTAGATCCTTCAAAATTTAATGATGATCAAAGAAATATTGGATCTAACTGGAGAGGTACAAGCGTCGTGGGTCCTAATGGTCTTCCTGTATCTCAATTCGTTTTAAGAACAGACCGTTTCTATGTAGTGAAAGATCCTGCAGGAAATGTTTATAAATTAAAATTTACGGGAGGAACAAAAGAAGATGGTGAAAGAGGATACCCGAAATTTCAATACGCTTTGTTAAAATAATTTAATAATAAAATCGAATAGTGCTACTTTCATTAATTTTAAAATTATAATGTAGTGACTTAAAATTTAGTTAATCATTAGCTTTGTTTTTTTTATTTTTTTTGAGAGAGGTCAGATTTATCTGACCTCTTTTTTTATTGTTAAAAACAGTAATAGATTGATGTTTAATTCTATCTTTGCAGGTGTTTTTTATAAGGAATTAACAAGAAAATGTAATATTTTTATTGTGAGTTTATTCTTCAAAATTTATAACTACTAAGTGAATACAAAATCATATTTTTTTCAGTCTTTTGCTATTGTGGCATTGGCATTTATAGCTTTTATAGGTTTCAAACAAGTGCTGCCGAATAAAATTTTTTCGGAAGTTAAAATAGATTCTAAAAATGTGCTTATCGACAGTATGCTTTTAGAGTCGGTTGCAAATGATTCTTTAAACGAAGAAAGCGACAGTATTGCAGAAATTGAAAAACAGGAAGCACAGGAACAAATTACCTTTGATGAAACACAGGGAATCGAATTTCCATCTGAAACCTTCGAAAACTATAAAGGATATCAATACTTGATTTCTTTCTATGAAAAATTATATCAGTTAGAAAAAAATCCGCAAAGCAAAGTGAGAATTGCTTATTACGGTGATTCTATGACAGATGGCGATTTAATAGTTCAGGATGTTCGTAACAATTATCAGGAACGTTTTGGCGGAAATGGCGTTGGTTTTGTTTCCATTACTTCAGAATCTGCAGCATCGCGAGGTTCGGTAAAATCGGTTTATTCTAAAAACTGGAAAGCACAATCGTATCTAAATGTAAAACGTCCAATAAATCCTTTTGGTGTAAACGGACATGTTTTCTTTGCAAACGACAGAACAAATTCAACCTGGGTGCAATACGAGGCCGGACTTAATAAACACGCAGCTGTATTAGATAATCCAACTTTATATTATGGGAAATCTCATAAAAAAGGGAATGTGAATTTTATTATCGGAAAAGATACTTTACGAAAAAGTCTTGTTCCGAATAACTTAGTCAATACTTTAAAAGTAGCTTCAGGAAGTATTAAATCATTTAAGGCTAATTTTATTCAGGCAGATTCTATTCCTATTTATGGATTTAATTTCGATAACGGAATTGGAGTTCACGTAGACAACTTCTCGCAAAGAGGAAACTCAGGATTACCCATTTCGATGTTTAATGCCGATGTAATGCAGGCTTTCAATAACAGTTTAAAATACGATTTGGTGGTACTTCATTATGGTACCAATGTGTTAAATTACGGAACAAAAAGTTATTCCTGGTATGAAAAAGGAATGAAGAAAACCGTCAATAAAATCAAGGAATCCTTTCCGGGAGTTTCTATTTTAATTGTTTCAACTGCTGATAAATCGACCAAATATGATTTGGAAATGAAAACAGATTCTGCCGTTGTTCCTCTAATGAAAGCGCAGAAAAGATATGCACTGGAAACAGAATCGGGATTTGTAAATTTATATACTTTAATGGGCGGTGACGGTTCGATGGTAAAATGGGCAGATGAAACTCCGGCCAGAGCCAATAAAGATTACACTCACTTTAACCAGCGCGGAGCAAAAGCAATTGGTAATTTATTGTATGATCAGTTAAATAAAGGATACGAACAATATAAAGCACTGCGCGAAAAACGTGATGTTGCTGCTAAACCAAAAACAGTCAGAAAAGCCAAAACAGATTCGGTCTCTGTCAAAAAAGATAGTCTAAATGAATAAACTTATTTTCCTCTTTTGTTGTCTTTTTTTCTCTATAAATAGTCAGGCGCAAAAGTCAGTTTCACTTTTAATAACTAAAAATATGCTTAGTAAAATCGATAGCGCAACGATTGAATCTTACAGGGGAAATCACATTTATAATGCAAAAGTATTAGAAAGTTTTTTTAAGATATTAAAAGAAAATGAAGGTGACAGTAAGCAAAAAGTAAATATTGTACATATTGGTGATTCGCATATTCAGGGAGATTTGATGACCAATAAAATTAGAAAAATGCTGCAGCAGCAATTTGGAAATGCCGGCCGCGGTTTTGTTTTTCCGTATCAATTAGCAAAAACGAATGGATCTTATAACGAACGATTTTATTCGAACAGGACGTGGGAAAGTTATCGAAATATTTATCCGGTAAAAAAAAGGCCCGTAGGTTTAAGCGGAATTGGATTGTGGAGAGATGCAGGAGGGTTTACAGTGCAATTGAATGTAAAAGATCCGGCGTATAAATTTAATTCAATTCATATTATTACGCCTCATAACGAGGATATGTTTGATTTGGCTATATCATCTCAAACCAATATCATTCAGTCGACTGAACGAAAAGTAATAACACACAAGATAAAAAAGAGAGAAGTAATTTCTGTTATTGCAGACAAATATAACATCTCAATTGCTGATATTAAAAAAGCAAACGGTCTGAGATCAAATAATATTCGTGCCGGAAGAACATTAAAAATTCCAACAAACGAAACAAAGCCGAAAGAGATTAAAAACTCAGAATTTGTGCCGTTAAGTTTGGTAAATGATACTTTCTCACATTTTTATAAATCAGAAAATGCTTTAGATAAAATTTACTTAATTCCGAATAAAAGTGCATCAGAATTTGAACTTAACGGACTTGTTTTAGAAAAAGACGCTCCCGGAATAACCTACAGCGGAATTGGCGTAAACGGTGCAAAATTTTCAGATTATAATAAATATCCCTTGTTCTTTGAGCAGTTAAAATCGCTACATCCTGATTTACTGATTTTTTCTCTGGGAACAAATGAAAGTTATGACAATATGGAAGCCTCTGCTTATATCAAGCAATTACGCGAATTTATAAGCAATGTGAAGGAACAAAAAATTGACGTTCCGATAATTGTAATGACGCCGCCACCATCACTCCACCGCGGAAGAAAACCAAATGTTTACGTTAGAGATTATGCCGAACGTATTAACACTATTGCAGAAAAAGATGATTTTGCAGTTTGGGACTTATACGATGAATTTGGAGGCATAGGAGGAATCAGAAAATTAAAAGAAGAAGGTTTAATTGGTCCCGATTATGTTCATTATTCAAAAAAAGGATACGAAAAACAAGGTAAACTTTTTACCGAAGCATTTTTAAGCGCATACGATAATTTTAAATCAAAAAAGTAAGTTGATAACAAGTAATAGCATAAATAATTGGTTTGTTCAAAATTTTGGAGAAATAACTTTAGAGCAGGTCAAAAGTTGGTTCGTCTATAATCCTGATGAAAAATTATTATTCAATACAGGATTATTTCTTGGATTGTTTTTAGTTTTCTATTTTGTATACGCCTTTTTACGTAAAACATTTTATTTGCGATTAACGTATGTAATCCTGTTTTCACTTTTCTTTTATTATAAGTCAAGTGGGATTTACTTTTTACTTTTATTACTTTCTTCTGTAGTAGATTATGGTTTGAGCCAGATCATTTATAAAGAAACAAGAGTTAATGTTAAGAAGATATATTTAGTGATAAGTGTTATCCTGAATTTAGGATTGCTGGGTTATTTTAAATACATGAACTTTATGATTGTAACATATAATGATATGTTCAATGGTAACTGCGAACTTCATAATATTTTTCTTCCTGTCGGAATTTCGTTTTATACTTTTCAGTCAATGAGTTATATTATCGAGATTTACCGTGAGGAAATAAAGCCTACAAAAAACTATATTGAATATTTGTTTTTCGTTTCGTTTTTCCCGCAGCTCGTTGCCGGACCAATTGTTAGGGCAAAAGACTTCCTGCCGCAGATTTATCAAAAGTTAAATCTTACCAAACAAGATGTAAACAACGCCTTGTTTTTGATTATTGGCGGATTAATTAAGAAAACGGTAATATCAAATTATATCTCAATAAACTTTGTAGATCGTGTTTTTGATACGCCGATGAGTTATACTTCGTTCGAAAATTTGATGGCATCTTACGGGTATGCGATCCAGATTTACTGTGACTTTTCAGGATATTCTGATATGGCAATCGGAATTGCGTTGTTGTTGGGATTTAAGTTACCTGAAAACTTTAGAACGCCTTATAAATCAGTTTCGATTACAGATTTTTGGAGAAGATGGCATATTTCATTATCAACCTGGCTAAAAGACTTTTTATATATTTCGATAGGAGGAAACAGAGAAGGAACATTCGCCGGATTTTTATTTCCAAGTTTATTTTTCTTCGGATTATTGCTTTGGGGAATTTCAAATGTAAATGTTAGTTTTATTCCATTATATATTGCAATTGGTGCAATTGCACTTTTTTGTTTGACATTTTTACTTTCGAACAAAAAAAACCAAACACTTGTCACCAATTTCAACTTGTTTACAACAATGCTTCTAGGCGGATTATGGCATGGAGCCGGCGCACAATTCATTATTTGGGGTGCCTTACACGGTTTAGCATTAGCAGTTCATAAAATTTTCATGGAACTTTTTCCATCCAAAAAAGAAGGTTCAAACTTCTTATGGAATTTTTTCTCCATTTTGATAACATTTCATTTCGTAGTTTTCTGTTGGATCTTTTTCCGCGCCAGAGATTTTGAGACAGCTTTGCAGGTAATCAACAACATTGGTCAGTTGACATTCGAACCGGAAAATTGGCAAGCTATAATTTTAGGATATAAAAATGTATTTTTATTAATGCTGTTCGGTTACGTTTGGCATTTCCTTCCAGAAGTTATTACAAATAAAATGAAATGGGCTTTTGACAGAACTCCCTTATTGTTAAAAGCTGTAATTCTGGGCTTCGTTTATTGGATCGTATATGCGACAGCAGTTGCAGGATCGCAACCATTTATTTACTTTCAATTCTAAGGATATTGCCACAAAGACACAAAGGCACAAAGATCTTTTTCTCTGTTCTTTTTTTCATAAATAGCAGAAGAATAAAAAACAATAAACTTCGTGTCTTAGTGCCTTAGTGGCAAAAATCACATAGTGACTTTGTGTTAAAAAAAACTTTGCGTCTTAGCGCCTTTGTGGCAAAAACTACATATAAATAAAAATTGCCTGAAATATCTAATTAGATTATCTTTGCACTTCAAATAAAGAAAATAGTATGTTTGATAATTTAAGTGATAAGTTAGATAAAGCGTTCCATATATTAAAAGGACACGGTAAAATTACAGAAGTAAACGTTGCCGATACCTTGAAAGAAGTTCGTCGTGCCTTATTAGACGCCGATGTTAACTTTAAAATTGCAAAAGATTTTACAACCAAAGTAAAAGAAAAAGCAATTGGGCAGGACGTTTTAACAACGCTTCAGCCGGGACAATTATTGGTGAAGCTGGTAAAAGATGAGTTGACAGAATTAATGGGTGGCGATGTTGCCGGAATTAATCTTTCAGGTACTCCATCTGTGATCTTAATGTCAGGATTGCAAGGTTCTGGTAAAACAACTTTCTCAGGAAAATTAGCCAACTTCTTAAAAACTAAGAAAAATAAAAAACCACTTCTTGTAGCTTGTGATATCTACCGTCCGGCGGCGATCAATCAGCTGCATGTTGTTGGAGATCAAATAGGTGTTGAGGTTTACTCAGAACCAGAAAATAAAAATCCTGTTGAAATTGCTCAAAACGCAATTAAACATGCAAAAGCAAACGGTTTCAATGTCGTTATTGTCGATACGGCTGGTCGTTTGGCAGTAGACAAAGAAATGATGGATGAAATTGCTCGTGTTCATAAAGCAATTCAGCCTCAGGAAACTTTGTTTGTAGTGGATGCAATGACAGGACAAGATGCTGTAAACACTGCTAAAGCCTTCAACGATATCCTGAATTTTGATGGAGTTATTTTAACAAAATTAGATGGTGATACACGTGGTGGAGCTGCAATTTCGATTAAAACGGTTGTAAACAAACCAATCAAATTTGTAGGTACAGGCGAGAAGATGGAAGCAATTGATGTTTTCTATCCAGATCGTATGGCTGAGCGTATCCTTGGTATGGGAGACGTTGTGTCGCTTGTAGAAAGAGCTCAGGAACAATTTGACGAAGAAGAAGCAAGAAAACTTCAAAAGAAAATCGCTAAAAACGAATTTGGTTTTGATGATTTCTTAACGCAAATTCAGCAAGTAAAGAAAATGGGTAATATGAAAGACCTGGTCGGAATGATACCAGGAGCTTCAAAAGCCATGAAAGATGTAGAAATTGAAGATGATGCTTTCAAACATATTGAAGCAATCATTCACTCGATGACGCCAATCGAAAGAAGTAAACCTGCCATTATCGACGTAAAGAGGAAAGCCAGAATCGCTAAAGGTTCGGGAACTAAAGTCGAGCAGGTAAATCAGTTAATGAAGCAGTTTGACCAAATGAGCAAAATGATGAAGATGATGCAAGGTCCGGGCGGAAAAAACCTGATGAAAATGATGGGAGGCATGAAAGGAATGCCAGGCGGAATGCCGAGATAATAAAAAATAAAAGTTTCAAGTTTCAGGTTTCAAGTTATGAGCCGAAATTTGAAACTTTTTTCAATAAAAATATATGCGTTTCACTTATAACGTGAAACCTGAAACTTTAAACTTGAAACAAATACAATGCAACTACTAGACGGTAAAAAAACATCTGAAGAAATTAAAAACGAAATTGCAGCCGAAGTTCAATCGATAAAAGCAGCCGGAGGAAAAGTTCCACATTTAGCCGCCGTAATTGTGGGTAGCAACGGAGCAAGTTTAACTTACGTAGGGAGTAAAGTAAAATCTTGTCAGCAAATTGGCTTCGACTCAACTTTAGTTGCTTTGCCGGAAGATATTACCGAAGCCGATTTATTAGCCAAAATTAAAGAATTAAACGAAGATGATAACCTTGATGGGTTTATCGTACAGTTGCCTTTACCAAAACATATCGACGAACAAAAAATTCTTTTAGCAATCGATCCTGATAAAGATGTGGATGGTTTTCATCCAACAAACTTTGGTAGAATGGCGCTTGAAATGGAAAGTTTTATTCCGGCAACCCCATTCGGAATTATGGAATTGTTAGAGCGTTACAAAGTTGAGACTGCCGGAAAACATACAGTAGTTATTGGAAGAAGTCATATCGTAGGCCGACCAATGAGTATTTTAATGAGCCGTAAAGGAAATCCCGGAGATTCGACAGTTACTTTGACGCACAGCCGCACAAAAAACTTAGCAGAATTTACGAAAAATGCTGATATTATTATCACTGCATTAGGCGTTCCTGAGTTTTTAAAAGGCGATATGGTAAAAGACGGAGTTGTAATTATCGACGTTGGAATTACCCGTGTAGACGATGCATCAAACCCAAAAGGTTATGTAATAAAAGGTGATGTTGATTTTGACGGAGTAAGCAAAAAAGCATCTTTCATCACGCCGGTTCCGGGTGGAGTAGGACCAATGACAATTGCGATGTTATTAAAAAACACGCTTTTAGCCAGAAAAATGAGAAGCGCAAAAAAGTAATCTTTTCAGACATATAAAGAAGCAAAGCCTATTCAGTTCGAGTAGGCTTTTTCGTTTTTATAATTTGGGCGTGACCGTATTTGCAAAAGGCGCTATTCAACATGCCGCTTATCTGCGCCTTTCACAAATACGGTCGGGCTATCCATGCTACTTCGGTAGCTTATTCCTATCCCTCACGCAGCTCTCAGCAATAAAGACTTTTTTGGTTTATGCATGGTTTTCAAAACCTTGTACGTTTACATGTTTGGAATGTATTAAATAGCTGTAGTCTTACGGTACAAAAAAATAAAACGGTAAATTGTTTTTTCTACCAATATGTAATTTCTACGAGATATTCCGTTAGAAATTTGATATTGATATTATATTCAAGCGCCACAAAATGCTCCATTAGGAGCAACATATTGATAGCAAAAAAAGAAGAACCCAAAGATATAATATCCCGTACGGATTATATATTTTTCCACCACCCAAATTCATTCAATAAAATTAATCAAAATAAAAACCTGTTTTTTTATTTGCCAATTCAAAATAAATAATAACTTTGTAATTCAAAGTACTTTTATTATGAATCAGAAGCATCAAGAAGACTTATCGCATATTCGTTCCATGATGGAGCGTTCTTCCCGATTTATATCCTTAAGCGGACTCTCAGGCGTATTCGCAGGGCTTTCTGCTTTAATTGGCGGATTATATGTTTATCAGTTATTCAAAATAAACGGAATAAACTATTTAGATGGGGAACATATTTTACTTGATGGTAATCTGGTTTCTGAATTAATTTCAAGCGGATTAATTATTTTAATCTCTGCATTTGTTTTCGGAATCTTTTTCACCATCCGAAAAAGCAGAAAGTACAATTTACCAATCTGGACGACGGCAACAAAAAAAATGCTTTTCAATCTGGCAGTTCCTTTGGCAATTGGCGGCATATTTTGTCTGGCATTAATTTATCATAAAATCTTTATTTTGGTAGCGCCAACGACATTAATTTTTTACGGATTAGCATTGATAAATGCCGAAAAATATACTTTTTCAGATGTAAAATATTTAGGCTTTTGCCAGCTTGTATTAGGATGTATTTCTTTATTTTTCATCGGATATGGATTGATTTTTTGGATCATTGGTTTTGGAATTTTGCATATCTTGTACGGACTAATCATGTTCAAAAAATACAAATAAACCAATGGGAATCATTGATAAATTAAATAAGGATTTCGAAAGTCGCGTCAGATTAGGCATTATGTCTATTCTGATGGTCAATGAATGGATTGATTTTACAGAAATGAAAACCCTTTTAAATATCACTGATGGTAATCTGGCAAGTCATTCTACAGCCTTAGAAAAAGCAGAATACATAGAAGTTAAGAAAGAATTTGTGGGTAAAAAGCCAAAAACATCCTATAAAGTTACAGATAGAGGGCGTGCAGCCTTTAAAGAACACGTAAACAGTCTTGAAAAATTAATGAAATCTAAATAACCAAAATTTTTTATCTATATACTTTGAAATACAAAGTACTTTTAAATTAAATAATTGTGAAATCGCCATTAAAAAATAAATCCTAAAAAAAGCTATAACAGATTTGACCTTTAATAAATAAATTCAACAAATATGAAAAAACATCATTTTATCTTAGTTTGCAGTTTGATATTTACACTGCTTTTTTACAAAGAATCAATAGGAGTAAACCTCGCTATTTTCGGATTGGTTTTAACCGGTTTGATTTGCTATTTCTTTCAGGATCGATTTAAAGATCGGTCACATTTGGTTTTAGTGCTAACATCTGTTTTGTCGTGTTTTGCATTTGCCTGGTATGGAGATTTTGTTTCATTTCTCGCTATGTTTATGTCTATCATTTTTTTACAGTTTAAAACGCACGATGCAGAGCTTAAGATTCTGCAGGTTTTTCCGCTTGTATTTGTAAACGGAATCATTTCATTAGGACGCATTTTTCTCTTCAGTCAATGGCTTCCTGAAAAGAGAATACATAACAATTTCGCCAAAAAACTAATTGCTTATTTTATCATTCCACTCGTTTTTGTGGCGCTTTTTTTCATCGTATATTCTTTTGGAAGCGATCATTTCTCAGCACTTTTTACTGATTATCAATTAGATCTTGATATTTGGCAATTGTTTGTAATTACTGTTTTAGGATTCTATATTTCGTTCACTTTTTGGAATTACTGGATTCCGGAAGTTTCATATGAAGTAAATACAAAATTGGATAATGAATTTACAGATGAAGTAAAGTTTACAAACGAAAATACGTTCTCATTTCTGGATCTAAATTTCGAAAGAAAAAGCGGCGAAATCACTTTATTGCTTTTAAACCTGATGCTTTTAATTTTTATAGTAACCTACAATTACGAACAATTTTTTGAAGTAATCGAAGCCTCCAAATTAAGCGCAGACACACACGAAAGAGTAAACGCCATCATCTTTTCTATTGTTATGGCTGTCGGAGTAATTCTGTTTTATTTTAAAGGCGGATTCAATTTTGATGAAAAAGCCACTAATCTAAAACGTCTCTCAAAAATCTGGATTGTTTTAAACGGAGTGTTAATTTTGAGTACCGTAATAAAAAACTCAGAGTACGTTTCTTTCTTCGGATTAACTTATAAAAGATTAGGAGTTTATGCCTTTTTAATTCTGGCGATTATTGGTTTGATTTATGCTTTTTTAAAAATAACCAAACAAAAAACAAACGCTTACCTTTTCAATCAAATGATTTGGTATTTTTACGGAACAGTGCTTTTGTGCAGCTTTTTTAATTGGGGAAATCTAATTACAAATTATAATATTTCTGTAACCAAAGGGGTTGAACCCGTATTTTTAAGTGGTTTACATTTTAATGATGAAGCGCGCCGAGAATATTTTTCACTTCATCACTTCGATGGACAATACATTGAAAATTGGCGAGAAGAAGAAATTAAAAGATATCAAAATCAAACTGTTCTATCGAAGATATTGTATTACGAATTTTTAAACGAAAAGAAATAAGTTTACTCAATCCCGTTCAAATTTTGAATGGGATTTTTTTTTGTTTTTAAGTTAATGTAGGTTGTTATTTATAAAAGAATTTAGAAGTATTGTGTTAATTAATACAGTTATTACAAAGGCTTAAAACTTATTAAGAAAATGTTTACTATATTTGGTTCCTAAAAAAAATCAAAGATTTATCTATTTTTAATTGTATTGAACAGTATAAATCTTAAAAGTGTAAACAATCAATAAATCTAACCCTAAAAACAAAACCCATGACAAAAACTACTCCTGATTTGTACAAAGAAAATATTGATCCACCAGGATTTGCATTAACAAAAGAAGATGTTGTATATCCTGAAGTTGGTAAAGTTTCATTTCCGAAAAGAAAATCCTTAGGTATTTTATCTCCTTATGTTGAAGCATATTATGATTCTAAAAAAAACACCTTGACAGCAAAAGCCGTTGTATATGTAGATCTAACGACACAAAACATTGACTTCAAATGTAGAGTTTTTCAAAACTGTTATATAGATCTTGACGGAAACGCGCAATTGCAATTTTTTATAGCGTACGATACTCCGGAAAAAGTTTCAAAAGATTTTACCATTCATGAAATTACATTTGAAGCAAAAGCTGAATATTTTATCGGACAGTTTGCAAATGTAAAAACAATACAAACTTTTCTTTGGGATATAGATCCTGAAACTTCAAGAGGGACAGAAACTACTGTTCAGCACGGAGGATAATATTTTATAATTAAATTTTCAAATTAGAATTAGTCCTTAAAAAAGATTTCAAAATATATACTAGTGGGATTTCTGTTAGTATATATTTTCCACAATTATATCTATAGATAAGAATGTTCAATATTAAAATATTATTTTTTTCATTGTTATTTAATTCTCTCTTTATATTCTCGCAGGAAAATAAATTATTTACAAATGAAATTAAAGCCACTGTAATTGAATTCAAAGAAGAACGTAATTTCAATAAAGCAGCATCCTTTTTTCTAGAAAAAAACTGGGATTCAACTCTAGTTTATTCTATGAGGCAAATTTCTTTAAACCAAAATATTAAACTTATAGATTTTTGCCATTATTTTAGAGGTATCAGTTTTAGAGAAAAAAATCTTATAAGTGAATCTAAAAGCGAATTCGGAAAGGTATCTGCTAATTTTCAATTTAATTATAAGGTAAAAAATAATCTTGGTGAAATTGCATTAGAACAAAATAAATTTAAAAGAGCATTAGAATATTTTTATGAAATAGAAAAATTATCTATTGAAGAAATCTACGACTTAAAACGAAGTACAATTCTTCATAATATAGGATTATGTCATTTGCATCTCGAAAATTTTAATCAATCAGAAAAATATCTATTTAAAAGTTCAAAATTACAAGAAGTAGAGAACGATACTTTATTGTTGATTGGTTCTTATATGGATCTCGCTAATTTATATTATACGCAATTCAAAGACAGTCAAGCTATTCCATATTTTGAAAAGGCATATAATTTATCTAAAAAAGTAAAATCATTTGATTTAAAAAGAGCAGCAGCCAAAAATATGGCAGCAGTTGAAGAAAACAGAAAAAATTTTCCTGCTGCCTTAGCTTACAGAAAAGAATACGAAACCTGGAAAGATTCCCTAAACGACCAAAATAAAGTTTGGGCAATTGCCGAAGTAGAAAAGAAGTTTGCCGTAAAACAAAAACAAAAAGAAGTAGACGTTCTTGCAGCCGAAAATAAAGTAAAAATCGCCGAAAGAAATGGATTTATACTTGCTTCGGTTTTGCTTTTAATATTGTTTGGAACCGGTGTTTATTTTTACAGACAGAAAATTAGAAACAACAAAATTATTCTCGCTCAAAAAAATGAGTTAGACGAATTGAACGCCACAAAAGATAAACTATTTTCTATAGTTAGTCATGATTTAAGATCATCTGTAAATGCTTTAAAAACAAGCAATGGCAAATTGATGGAGAATCTGGAAACTAAAAATTTTACCGAACTCGATGTTTTGCTGCACAATAACAGTACAATTGCAAACGGCGCTTACAATTTGTTGGATAACTTGCTTAATTGGGCTTTATTGCAAACCAAACAAGCCTATTTTTATCAGGAATCATTGCATTTGGCGACCGTTGTACAGCATATTGAATACAATTATAAACCATTGATGGTTAATGCAAACATCAATTTTAAAAGTGATGTTTCAAAAGCAGATTACGTATTTGCCGACATGGATTCGCTTAAAATTATTATTCGGAATGTATTAGATAACGCGATTAAATTCTCAAACGAAAACGGTATAATTTCAATATACACAAGACCTTCATCAGAAGAATTTTGTTATTTAGTGATCGAAGATACCGGATTGGGAATGAGCGAAATAATGCGGCAAGAATTATTAAAAGAAACAGTTTTGCTTTCGAAAAAGAAAAATGACGACATTATAGGAACGGGATTGGGAATGCAATTGTGCAAAAGCCTAATTCGAAAAAATGGCGGAAAACTCGAAATTGAAAGCGAAGAAAATGTAGGAACTAAAATTATTATAATAGTACCAAAGTTCAAAAATCATGGATAATATAAACGTTCTTATTATCGAAGATACTCCGGCAGAAAGTGATGCGCTGGTAAAAGTACTTACCGAAAACAATTATAATATTGTTGGCGTTGCACGTACTTATCAGGACGCGCTCACCATGTTTTACCAACAAACAATTGATATTGTTGTTATTGATGTTTTCCTGGATGGAAAAGCAGACGGAATTACTTTTGCAGAAACGATAAATATTGTTCCAAATGGTTTAAAACCTTTTGTTTTTTTAACGAGTTCAAAAGACCGTCAAATTTTTGAAAGGGCCAAGTTGACAAAACCGTTTAGTTTTTTGATGAAACCTTTTAACGAATTAGAGATTTTGTACGCGCTTGAAATGGCTGTCGAAAAATTCTACGAGCAAACGAATGTTTTTCATAGTGAAGATCAGAATACTGTAATTAGTAACGATACGCTTTTTATCAAAAAGAATAAATCGCTGAAGAAAGTCAAAATCGAAGATATTGTTTACATCGAGGTCGAAGATCGATATTGCAATATTATTACCGAAGTTGAGAAGTTTGTAATTCTGATTTCATTAACCAAGATTATTCAGCTTTTAGATCCGGCCAAATTTAGCCAGACACATCGCAATTATATTGTGAATTTGAGTAAAATAGAAGAAATAATTGTCAATGACAATCTGGTTATTTTAAAAGGAAATCACAAAGTAACACTTAGCGATAAATACAAAGACTTTGTAAAAAACTTTAGAATTTTAAGGTAGTTTATTTTCAAGAGATAAATAAAACAGAAAATCCTTCATCAAGTGAAGGATTTTTTTGTTTTTAGAGATAAATCAATAATCACCTTTTTTCTTAAATCGGGGATCATGTTTGGAGATAAATTCTGTTCTTCTTCTCGGAGCTTCCTCTTTGGGTAAACTTGCTTCTTCTGTTTTGCTCGAAGGCTCAATCAACTTATTTAATTCTGTAATTTCAGCCTCGGTCAAATCGCGATAACGGCCAACCGGAATATCCAATGAAATATTGATAATTCTAATACGTTTTAAAGCTGTTACGTCATAGCCCAAATACTCTGTCATTCTACGAATCTGACGGTTTAAACCCTGAGTCAGAATGATTTTGAAGGTATATTTGCTAATTTGTTCTACTTTACATTTTCGGGTAACCGTATCCAAAATCGGAACACCATTTCCCATACGTTCAATAAAACGATCTGTAATTGGCCTGTTTACCGTAACCGTATATTCTTTTTCGTGATTGTTTCTGGCGCGCAAAATTTTGTTTACGATATCACCATCATTCGTCATGAAAATTAATCCCTCACTCGCTTTATCCAATCGTCCAATCGGGAAAATACGTTTTGGGTAATTGATATAATCTACGATATTATTTCGAACTTCTAAATTAGTCGTACATTCAATTCCAACTGGTTTATTAAATGCCAGATAAACCAATTTTTCATGTTTCTCCACAATCAATTTTCCATCAATACGCACTTCATCATGTGGTGAAACTTTCGTTCCCATTTCAGGCACAACGCCATTTATTGTCACACGTCCTTCCTCAATCAATTTATCGGCTTCACGACGGGAGCAATAGCCGGTTTCGCCAATAAATTTATTCAGACGTTTTAAATTCTCTTCCATCTTGCAAAAGTAAGCAAAATTTAGACTTCTTAGAATTTTAGATTTCAGATTTCAGATTTTCACAATCTTGTCATTTGGTAAATGATGGATTGCTTTTAGTCAAAGAAAAAACTTAGAACCTTAGCATTTTAGTATCTCAGAACCTTTTTTCTAAGAATGAAACTCAGAACTATCCTGCGGCGTTTCTTTCCTGTCAAACATTCCATAATCCCGAACAACGTGCGCAATTCTTAAATGATAATCTTTGAAAATTTCATTTCGTCCTTTTTCTTGTGCGTAGCGGTGCATTTCGAGATTTCGCCATTGCTGAATACTTTCTTCATCTTTCCAAAAAGATAGCGACAAAACTTTTTCAGGATCGGTAAAACTCTGAAAACGTTCTATCGAAATAAATCCTTCCATGTGACTTAGTTCAGGTTTCAAATTGGCGGCGATATCTAAATATTCTTCTCTTTTTCCTTCATTTGGAACTACTTCAAAAATTACAGCTATCATATTTTAGGTATTAATGGTTTATTGAAATCCAGATATTTTTTGGTAACCTGGCATTTATTAAAGGTTCGTATTGAATGTTGTTTTCTGATAAAGAAATTGTCTTATACTGATTTACTAAAAAGTATAAAGCTTCTGTCGCCAAGTTAATCGAGAAATATTTCGCCAGGCACATATGTCCGCCAATCCCGAAAGTGAGATTTTCATGATTATTAATTCTTTCCATATTAAAGCTCATCGCTTTTTCAAACTTCTCAGCATCGCGATTTGCCGAAGCAAGAACAACTAATATTGAATCGCCTTTTTTAATGAGGCTTTCGCCGATGTAAAAATCTTTCGCAGATATTCGTCTTGTATTATGAATTGGCGGATCAAATCGAGCCGTTTCCAAAACCAATTTTTCAATTTGTATTTTATCTGAAAGATTTTTGTTTTCAATAATTTGTAATAACGAATTACTCAAGATTCCGCGGCCTGCATCAAAACTCTGAATTAATAAGCCTATAAAATTACTAACAGTTATCGAAATGATTTTTTCTGTTGAAAGATTATACTGACTTGAAAATTTAATTATTTCAGGTTTAAAGAAAGGTAAAGAAGAAAGATGTTTTTCGATAATTAAAAACATTTTTTCAGAAGTTTCATTAATTAATTGTACCTGTTCTTCGGTCTTTTTCGGAAGCATTATTTTGCTGAAAAGTTCCATTTTAGCAGAAATAAAATCACAATCATTTTCTTCAAAACCAAAACTTTTTAAAAGAACCAAAACCGGTAATTTTTTACAAATAGAATTTACCCAATCGATTTTATATTCACATAAATCATTAAGTAAATTGAAAATTATTTCGTTTTGATCGATTTCTTTCAAGTTTGAAAATAACTGTGTCGCAATTTTCTTTGAAATTTCATGCTGAATTCCATTAGATAACCGGGTTACGTTATTTATAATTACTAAAGCATATTGATTCAGATTTTGTTCGTTATTTGAATTTATAACCGGAATTTCGGCGTTAGAATTTGTCAAAACTTCAACGCAAAATTGATACGAATATATACCCCATATTTGATTGATTTCATCCCAATAAACCGGGTTTTTATGCAGCATTGATTTATATAAAGAATAAGGATCTGCAACTTCTGATTGAAGAAATAAAGTAGAAGACATATTGATTTGTTTTTGTCAAAGTTATTTAACTTTGCAACTGGATACTTCATTCTGTATTGAACTATGGAAAATCAATTTATAAAAACAGCAACATTAATTGGCGATGCAACCCGCGCAGCAATTTTGTGGAATTTACTGGACGGAAGGGCATTTACAGCAACAGAACTTTCAATTGCAGCCGGGACATCAGCACAAAATATCAGCATGCATTTGGCTAAACTTCTGGAAGCCAATTTAATTTGTGTAGAAAAACAAGGACGTCATAAATACTACAGATTTTCTAGTAAAGAAGTTGCATATGCCGTAGAAGCAATGGCAAACCTTATTCCGAGACCGGAAACGACATCAAAAAATGAAACCAAAAATTATCCTCCCATAAAATATTGCCGAACGTGCTACGATCATCTTGCCGGAAAAATTGGAGTCGCTTTAACTGATAGTTTGTTGGAGCAAAATATAATCATTAACAATAATGAAATTTTTGAAATTAGTTCTGAAGGCAAAAAATGGTTTTCTGATTTCGGAATTAATTTAGAAGAAGCCCAAAAACAAAAACGAATTTTTTTAAAGCCCTGCCTGGATTGGAGCGAACGGCGAAATCACCTTGCAGGTTCTGTTGGTGCGTTGCTCTTAAATAAAATGATCAATGAAGACTGGATTAGAAAAACCAAAAATTCAAGAGCGATAATTGTTACCGGAAAAGGGGAGAAAGAGTTGTTGAAGTATTTTAAGATTATTATTTAGATGTCTTAGATTGTTAGACTTTTTAGATTTTCTTGTATTCCTTTGACTCAGGCTAAAATGATGGCTTTAAAAAAACTTAGTTCCTTAGCGACTTAGGACCTCAGAACCTTCGCCAAATAAAAACGCAATCACTTTATCATACAATTCATCATCATGCATTCCGTGGCCCAAACCTTTGGTTTCAATAAACTGACTGTTTTTCCAGTTGCTGGCGATTTTTTTTCCTTCTTCAAAAGCAACAACCGTATCTGAATTGTCGTGCACAATTAATCCTGAAACATTAAATTGCGAGGCGAATTTTTGTCCGGAGAAATCTGCAATTTTAAAATTGAAGCGATCGGAAAACCGACTTTCTAAAAGCGAAAACATTCTTGTATTTAAGCTTAACATCGAAATATAATTATCAATCAGCGTTTTTAAATCTGACGGCGCTCCCAAAATTACCATTTTATTTATACTAGTATTTGGAAATAAATATTGATGATAAACGCAGGCAGCACCTCCAATCGAATGTCCGATAATAATTGTGGGCTGGTATTTTTCTACTGCTTTATTTATAAACTCGGCGTAAAGCGGAATATTAAATTCCTTTCCGCTGCTTTGTCCGTGTGCCGGCGCATCAATGGCAATAATGGTGCTTCCTGATTTTTGTAGATGTGGTAACGTTTTTTTCCAGCGCGAAGCATTGCTTTCCCAACCGTGAACCAATAGAATTTTAGTTTCGTTTCCTTTCCAGACATAGGTCTGAAAATGATGTTCGTTGTGATGAAATATTTCTGTTTCGGTATTTTTTAATATTTTGGGTAATTTGTCTTTTTGTAATCTTCCAATTCTGGGTTGGCTAAAAAGAGCATAAGAAAGTGCAACGGCTTTTTGCGGACGAACATAACTTAAGAAGTTAATATATTGTCCAACCGATTTTAATGTAATGAAACGGATTCCTTTTTTAATTCCCAAAGCAAAATGGATTAATGATGATATAATTTTCAGCCACGGGATATAAAGGTATCGCCACGAATCACAAATTTAGCAGGAATTTTTATTCTTAGGATATAAAAATTAGTGAAATTAGTGCAGTTCGTGGCGGAAAATTTTAAGCAAAAAAAATCCCGATTTAATCGGGATTTTATATTTAGAATTTAGAGAACAATTGCTCCATTTTTTCTTTTTCCTCTTCAGCTAATGCGCTGTCAACCAAAATTCTTCCAGAGTGCTCATCAGTAATGATCTTTTTTCTTGAAGCGATCTCAACCTGAGTCTGTGGCGGGATAGTGAAGAATGATCCAGCAGATGCTCCTCTTTCGATAGAAACTACAGCTAAACCATTACGAACACTGCTTCTGATTCTGTTGTAAGCAGCTAGCAATCTTTCTTCGATTTGACCTGAAAATTCAGCTGATTTCTCAGACAAGAAGATTTCTTCTTTTTGAGTTTCAGCCATAATCGCGTCCAATTCAGATTTTTTATGTTTTAAATGTGAACTTTTTGCGTCTAGTTTTTCTTTTAAATTAGAAATAACTTCTTTTTTATGTTCGATAGAAGCTTTCATTTCTTTGATTTGCTTTTCAGCCAATTGAATTTCTAATTCCTGAAATTCAACCTCTTTAGTCAAAGAATTAAATTCTCTGTTATTACGAACGGATTCTTGTTGTTTTGTGTATTTTTTGATAACCTCTTTGTGCTCATCAATCGCATTTTTCTTTGCTTTGATAAGATCTTCAATCACTTCAAGTTCACTTTTCAGTTTCTCTGAACGAGTGCTCAAACCTGCAACTTCATCTTCTAAATCATCAACTTCTAAAGGAAGTTCTCCTCTTACGTTTCTGATTTCGTCAATTCTAGAGTCAATAAGCTGTAAATCGTATATTGCTCTTAACTTGTCCTCAACACTTAATTCTTTCGTATTCGCCATATTCTTATAAGTACTTAACTGGATTTGTATTTTCTTCTGATAAAATGATGGCAAAATTAAGGATTTTTTTTCGAAGATAATCAACAATATAGTTTTTTGTATAGCGTTCGCTCTCAAAATGACCAATATCTGCTAAAAGTAACTTGTTTTCAGCTTCATAAAACTGGTGGTATTTTAAATCTGCGGTCAAAAAAGCGTCGGCTCCGGCCATAATTGAATTTTTGATGGCAAAACTTCCTGACCCTCCCAAAACAGCAACTTTCTTGATTTTTTTTCCAGTAAAGGCAGAATGTCGAATTCCGTGGGCAATCATGTTATTTTTTACAAAAAGGAGAAAATCTTCTTCATCCATTTCAGTTTCAAATTCACCAATCATTCCCAAACCTATATTTTGATGTGAGTTTTGAAGATCATAGATTTCGTAAGCCACTTCTTCGTAAATATGACTAGCGAAAAGGGCTTTTAAAATTCTGGATTGAAGGTGTTTTTCAAAAGTAACTTCAATTTTTATTTCTTCTGTTTCTGTCAATTCATGACGTTCTCCAATTACGGGATTACTTTCAGAATTTCCTTTGTAAGTTCCAGTTCCGTTTGAGTTAAAACTGCAATTATCATAATTTCCAATTGTTCCTGCGCCTGCATCAAACAAAGCCTGACGTACTTTTTCAGCATTTTCAGGAACAGTAAAAGTGACTAATTTTTGAATGAAATTTTGCTTAGGAATCAAGACCTTAGTATTTGTCAAACCTAAAGCATCGCAGAAAATTTTATTTACTCCTTTCGAATGATTATCCAACGCGGTATGAACGGCATAAATGGCAATATCATTTTTAATGGCTTTTAAAATGGCACGTTCAACATAATTTTTGCCTGTTATTTTTTTAATTCCCGAGAATAAAATGGGGTGAAAGCAAACCACTAAATTGCAATTTTTAGCAATAGCTTCATCAATTACGTTTTCAAGAGCATCGTGACAAACTAAAACTCCGGTGCTTTCAGTTTCAGAATTTCCCACTAAAAGGCCAACATTATCAAAATCTTCGGCGTAAGCCAAAGGTGCCATTTCTTCGAGAACTTTTATTATATTTTTGATTTTCATTTTTAACTTTTAGTTTCAGGTTAAAGTTTGAGGTTTCAAGTTCTTTGAAAGATCAAAACCTGAACAAATTAACGAAAAATATTATAACCAGGTAAGTTCTACTTTTTTGAAAAGTTTGTTTTTGTTCTTGAATGTAACTGTTAGTATTAATTCTTATTACCTACATAAATTGAATTTTGTATCTTTGTATTTAAATCAAGAAGTATGAAAACGCTAACTATAAAAATAAACGAGCGAACTAAGATTGGGAAAGCCTTTATCGCTATGTTTGATAGTTTTAAAGGTTTTGACGATATTGAAATTGTTGAGACTGATTCTAAAAAAGCAAAGAAAAAAGATGAGGTCTATAATCCTGAATTTGTAAAAATGATTTTAGAGTCAGCTAAAAGAGGTGATTATACAGAAATTGATCCAAAAGATGTATGGGGAAGTTTAGGATTAAAATAGAAAAATTAGCAGATTCACATTTAAAAAAACATTTTAAAGCAGGTAATCAGGCCACTATTAAAAAAATTAACCACATACTAGAAGAGCTTAGTGAAACACCTTATGAAGGTGTTGGAAAGCCTGAAGCATTAAAACACGGACTTACTGGTTTCTGGTCAAGAGAAATAAATTCTAAAGACAGAATAATATATAAAGTAGAAGAAGATATTGTAACCGTATTTGTGATTTCAGCCATGGGACATTATTCTGATAAATAACTTTATGAAATTACTTCGAATATTACTTTTTCCTTTCGCCGTTTTGTACGGATTCATTACTTCTATAAGAAATTTTCTTTTTGATAAAGGAATCCTAAAATCAACTTCATTTGATATTCCGGTTATTGCTGTTGGGAATCTAAGCGTTGGAGGAACTGGGAAAACACCTCAAATTGAATATTTAATTCGTTTATTATCTGATAAATATAAAGTAGCAACTTTAAGCCGCGGTTACAAACGCAAATCTGAAGGTTTTG
>Ga0247806_10000075_pt1 | contig 60838 bp, 57 predicted proteins | sample UWRJL059202B1_FD_179935 | JGI IMG/M metagenome (GOLD analysis project Ga0247806, IMG submission 179935) | Plant litter microbial communities from Arlington Agricultural Research Station in Wisconsin, United States - UWRJ-L059-202B-1 | ecosystem: Environmental > Terrestrial > Plant litter >... | reverse complement strand
TGTTCCTCGCCAAGAACGGGGCCGTGCTCGCCCTCGGACCGAAAGTACGATGCTTCACCCCCAAACAACGCAAAGCGATCACCGCCCGCGACGGCGGCTGCATCATCGCTGGGTGCAGCGCGCCCGCTCAATGGGCCGAGGTGCACCATGTGGTGCCGTGGGCCAAAGGCGGTAAAACCGATGTGGACAACGGGGTGCTGCTCTGTTGGTTCCACCACCATACGATCGAGACCTCCGGCTGGGAGATCCGCATGGTTGACGGGGTGCCGCAGGTGAAAGCGCCGTCGTGGATCGACCCGAGCGGAAAATGGCGGAAGCCCAACCCGCACCGCGCCCACGACCCACGCGGTAGACCCGACTGAAAAGTGTCACCGGGTCTCGACAAGCTCGACCAACGGCGTGGGGGCGTCGCGAGATTGGGTCGCGGGGTCTCGACAAGCTCGACCAACGACGTGGGGGCGTCGCGAGATTGGGCCGCGGGGTCTCGACAAGCTCGACCAGCGACGTGGGGGCGTCGCGAGATTGGGTCGCGGGGGCTACCTCGACGGGCTCAGCACGGCGTCGACAAGGGCGACCGGGGGAAGCGGGTGGGTTCGGTTAGTCGCCCAGGTTGCGACGGGCCGACATGGCCCGGTCGGACTCACGCTTGTCCTGGCGCTCGCGCAGGGTCTGACGCTTGTCGTATTCCTTCTTACCCTTGGCCACGGCGATCTCCACCTTGGCCTTGCCGTCGCTGAAGTAGATCTTCAGCGGGATGAGGGTGTAGCCGCCCTCTTTGGTCTTGTGGCTGATCTTGACGATCTCCTGCTTGTGCAGCAGCAGCTTGCGCTTCCGGCGCGGCGGGTGATTCGTCCAGGTGCCCGCGGTGTACTCGGGGATGTGCACGGCATCCAGCCAGGCCTCACCCGATTCGATGAACGCGTAACCGTCGACGAGAGACGCCCGACCGGCCCGGAGGGACTTCACCTCGGTACCGCTGAGAACCATCCCGGCCTCGTAGGTGTCCTCGATGAGGTAATCGTGGCGCGCCTTGCGATTGGTCGCGACGACCTTCTCGCCTTTTTCCCTGGGCACGGCATTCTCCTCGATCGGTTCGGTGGTCGCCAGGCGTTCGCCGGGCAGCCCAACAGTCTAGCGGACCACCCCGCCGCTCCCGGCCGCTCCCGGTCTTTCCCGGGGCGGAACGGGGCGATGGACTACACCTTCAGGTAACGGGTGATCGCGAAGTTGGCCGACGCAGCGGCCAGCGCCGCCCCGATGAGCACCAGGATCGGCACCACGACGAGGGCATCATCCAGACCCACCAGCGCGAAGCCGGTCAGGTTCTCGCCCAGGTAGCCCTGCACGAAGTACTGCACGATGGCAACGACCGCACCACCGGCCAGAACCGAACCCAACAGGGCCGCGAACACGCCCTCGAGGATGAACGGTGTTTGGATGAACCGGTTCGATGCACCCACCAGGCGCATGATCCCGAGCTCCTTACGCCGCGAGAACGCCGACAGACGGATGGTCGTGGCAATCAGCAGTGCCGCGGCCACCAGCATCAGCGACGCGATGCCGATCGCCGTGTAGCTGGCCACGTTGAGCACAGAGAAGATCTGGTCGAGGTACTTCCGCTGATCGGCGACGCTCTCCACCCCCGCTACCCCGGAGAGCCCCTCGACGAGGACATCCGAATCCTTCGGATTGATCAGGTTCACCCAGAACGTCTCGTTGAGCTGTTCCGGCGTCACGTACTCGGCCACTGGGTTGCCGGCGAACTGGGTCTGGAAGTTCGCGTACGCCTGCTCGTGCGTCTCGAAGTAGTACTTGTCGATGAACGGCGCCAGGGTCGGCGACTCGAGCTGGGCCTTGACCGCGTCGATCTGCTCCGGCGAGGCCTCCCCCGCGGTGCAGGTCTCCGCCGTCGACAGGCTGGTGCACATGTAAATGCCCACCTGCGCGCGGTCGTACCAGAAGTTCTTCATCTGGCCGATCTGCATCTGCATCAGGATGGCCGCACCGACGAAGGTCAGCGAAATGAACGTCACGAGCACGACGGAGACGACCATCGAGGCGTTGCGGCGAAGGCCGGTGGATGCTTCGGAGAGCACTAGTCCGAGTCTCATCGGGTGGGTCCTACGTTCTGCTCAGAGTCGGGCTTCTCGCCCGGGGCCCGCAGGCCGAGCTTCTCGGCCAGGGTGAGCTGTTCTGGTTCGTCGTGCTGGGTGACCGGGATCGCCGGACGGGTCATGGTGGTGGTGGGCGGCTCCTCGGTCCGAGTCTGGCCGGCCGGTTCCTGTTCCGCCGTCGGAGTGGCGAGGGGCTCCGGCGCCGGTTCCGGCGCGGTCTCGGCGGCCGGCGTGGCCACCTCGGGTACGCTGGTCGGCTCCGCCGCGGCAGTGGTCACGGTCGCGGTGTCGACGGGCGCCTCGGCGACGGGCTGGGTCAGCGCCGGCTCGGGGTCGGCGGGGAACGTGAGGGGTTCGGCCGGGGCTGCGATGGTGGTCGGCATCCGGGACGAGCGAGAGGCGGCGCGCTCGCCCGGGGGCAGCACCATGGGGATCGCCGCGGTGGCATAGCCGCCCTGGCGTTCGTCACGCACGATCTGCCCGGCGGACAGCTCGATCACCCGGCGCTTCATCTTGTCGACGATGCCGGCCTCGTGCGTGGCCATGATCACGGTGGTGCCGCTGGCGTTGATCCGGGCCAGCAGCGACATGATCTCGGCGCTCGTGGTGGGGTCGAGGTTACCCGTGGGCTCGTCGGCCAGCACGATCTGCGGCTTGTTCACGATGGCGCGGGCGATCGCCACACGCTGCTGCTCACCACCGGAGAGTTCGTGCGGCAGGCGCTGGGCCTTCTCAGCCAGCCCCACCATCTGCAGGGTGTCGGGCACGGCCTGCTGGATGTACCCGCGGGACTTGCCGATCACCTGCAGGCTGAAGGCGACGTTGTCGTAGACCGACTTGTTCGGCAGCAGGCGGAAGTCCTGGAAAACGACTCCGAGGTTGCGACGGAAGTACGGCACCTTGCGGTTGGAGATGGAGCGCAGGTCCTGACCCAGCACGTGAATGCTGCCGCTGGACGGCTTCTCCTCCTTCAACATCAGGCGAAGGCAACTGGACTTTCCCGAGCCCGAAGCTCCGACCAGGAAGACAAATTCGCCGCGAAGAATTTCGACGTCGATTGAGTTCAGGGCCGGTCGGTTCGTACCGGGATATTTCTTGGTGATGTGATCAAATCGGATCATGGCGTTTCGAGCCTAGGCAGGCATCCGTGATTTACCTACTTGCGACATACCCACTAGGCAAGTAATCAGCTTCGGATGTCCCTAGTCGGTGGGGGTCTTGCGCCAGCGGATGCCCGCGGCGATGAAGCCGTCGAGGTCGCCGTCGAAGACGTTGGACGGGTTGTTCACCTCGTACTCGGTGCGCAGGTCCTTGACCATTTGGTACGGCGCGAGCACGTAGCTGCGCATCTGGTCGCCCCAGCTGGCGGTGATGATGCCGGCGAATTCCTTCTTGGTCGCCGCTTCCTGCTCGCGCTGCAGCAACAGCAGCCGGGACGCCAGTACCCGCATGGCCGCCGCACGGTTCTGGATCTGGCTCTTCTCGTTCTGGCAGCTCACCACCAGACCGGTGGGCAGGTGGGTGATGCGCACGGCGGAGTCGGTGGTGTTGACCGACTGGCCGCCGGGGCCGCTGGAGCGGAACACGTCGACGCGGATGTCGTTGTCGGGGATCTCCACGGCCTCAGCCTGGGCGATCAGCGGCACCACCTCGACGGCGGCGAAGGAGGTCTGGCGCTTGCCTGCGGAGTTGAACGGGCTCATCCGCACCAGGCGGTGCGTGCCGGCCTCAACGCTCAGGGTGCCGAAGGCGTACGGCGCGTTCACCTCGAACGTGGCCGACTTGATGCCGGCTTCTTCGGCGTAGCTCACGTCGAGCACGTTGGTGGTGTAGTCGTGCTGCTCAGCCCAGCGCAGGTACATGCGCAACAGCATCTCGGCGAAGTCGGCCGCGTCGACGCCACCGGCACCGGCCCGGATGGTGATCACGGCGGGGTTCGGGTCGAATTCCCCGTTGAGCAGGGTCTGCACCTCGAGGTCGCCGAGCACCTTCTGCACGCTCACCAGTTCGGCCGTCGCTTCGTCGGCGGAGTCCTGGTCACCCTCGGCATTGGCCAGCTCCACAAGCACCTCGAGGTCGTCGAGGCGGGACTCGATGCTGTCGATCCGCTTCAGCTCGCTCTGGCGGTGGCTGAGGTCGCTGGTCACCTTCTGGGCGTGCTCGGAGTCGTTCCAGAGGTCGGGTGCACCCGCCTGGTCGCTCAACTCGGCGATGTCCAGCTTCAGCCTGTCGATGTCGATCACCGACCGGATGTCGTCAAACGTGGCCCGCAGCGCGGCGATCTGCTCAGAGAAATCCAGCTCAATCATTGTGGAAACCAGCCTACCGGGCCTGCCTGGGCAGACGACCGGCGCCGGGAGCTTAGAGGTAGCATCGATTCGATGAGTACCGAGCGCCCCTTCAGTCTCCGGGGAGTAGCTCTGGCCGCGTTCCTGCCCACCCTGTTGTTCTCCATCGGCGAGGGCGCGATGATCCCGCTCATCCCCCTCGTGGCCGACGGCCTCGGCGCGTCGCTGGCCTTCGCCGGGTTCATCGCGGCCATGGTCATGGTCGGCGAGCTGGTCGGCGACATCCCCAGCGGAGCGGTGGTCTCCCGCTTCGGTGAGCGCAACTCGATGATCGGGGCGTCGCTGTTGGCGATCCTCGCGGTGCTCGTCTGCATCGTCGCGCCCAACCCCGTCGTGCTGCTGGTGGGCATCTTCCTGATCGGCCTGGCCACGGCGGTCTTCGCGTTGGCGCGGCACGCGTTCATGACCAGCTATGTGCCGGTGGCGTACCGGGCGCGGGCGCTCTCCACCCTCGGCGGCGTCTTCCGGGCCGGGTGGTTCGTCGGTCCGTTCATCGCGGCCGGCGTCATCCACCTCACCGGCGGCACGACGGCAGTCTTCTGGATCTTCATCGTCTGCTGTGTGGCCGCCGCGGTCGTGCTGCTTCTGCTGCCGGACCCGTCGGGCACCTTCGCCGCCGCCCAGGCCGGCGCACCTCGCGGAACGCCTCGCGGGGCGACACACGGTGCCACGCCGGAGGTCGCCGACAGTACCGTCGGCCTCTTCAGCACCATCTGGCAGTACCGCGGTGTGCTCCTGCGGCTCGGCACCGGCGCCGGGCTCGTCGGAGCGATGCGGGCCACCCGCACGGTGATGCTGCCGCTCTGGGCGGTCAGCATCGGCATCAACGAACCCGACACCGCCCTCATCATCGGCATCGCCGGCGGCATCGACTTCGCCCTGTTCTACTCCAGCGGCCAGATCATGGACCGGTTCGGCCGCATGTGGACGGCGATCCCATCGATGATCGGTCTGGGCCTCGGGATGCTCGCGCTCGCGTTCACCCACGACGCGCCGGCGAACGTGCAGTGGTTCATCGCCGTGGCCATGTTCCTGTCCCTGGCCAACGGCATCGGCAGCGGCCTGCTGATGACCCTCGGCGCCGACCTCGCCCCGCCCACCGGCCCGGCGCCGTTCCTGGGCGCCTGGCGGTTCACCGCCGACTTCGGCAGCGCCGCCGCTCCCCTGGCCGTCGCCGGCATCACCGCGGTGATCTCCCTGTCGGTGGCCAGCGGTGTAATGGGCATCGTGGGCCTCATCGGCGCCGGCGTGCTGTGGCGCTACATTCCGCGCTATGCGCCCCGGCACCCCCGTTTTCCCCCGAGAGAGAGATAGGCCACCATGCCCCTGACCGGCGAATACCAGCCCAGCCCCGAGAAGTGGGTGCGCGACCAGGTCGACCTGTACGAGTCGTCCGGCGGCACCCGCGGCACCACCATGCGCGGCATGCCCGTGATCGTGCTGAGCACCCTCGGCGCGAAGTCCGGCAAGGTCCGTAAGGCCCCGCTGATGCGGGTCGAGCACGACGGCCGGTACGCCGCCGTCGCCTCCCTCGGCGGCAGCCCGAAGAACCCGGTCTGGTACGCCAACGTGGTGGCGCATCCGCTGGTCGAGGTGCAGGACGGCCCGGTTCGGCAGGACATGACCGCCCGGGAGATCACCGGCGACGAGAAGGCCATCTGGTGGGAGCGCGCCGTTGCCGCATACCCCGACTACGCCGATTACCAGGTCAAGACCGACCGGGTCATCCCGGTATTCCTGCTCGAGCCCCTCGCAGAGCCGCCGGTCTCCTAGTGGCCAGGCCACCGAGCCGGTCGAAGAAGCGGGGCCCGCAGCTCGACCAGATCCTGCTCGACAACCTGCTGGACAACGACGGCGCCCTGGTGGGCCGCGGCGACGACCGGGAGGCCGAACGCTACACCCGGGTCGACTTCTCCGGGCGGGACTTCACCGGCACCCGATTCGCCGAGTGTGAGTTCCACGGCGTCGACCTGAATACGACGGTCCTGCGCGGCAGCACCTGGAACGAGTGCGTCGCAACCGAACTGCACGCGGCGGTTTTCAGCGCCCCGCGCTCCAGCTGGCGGGATGTGCGCATTGAGCACTCCCGGCTCGGCTCGGTCGAACTCTACGATTCCAGCCTGCGCGGCGTGCACCTGGACGGGTCGAAGCTGGACTTCGTCAACCTGCGGAACGCCACCGTGACCGACGTGCTGCTCTCCAACTGCATCATCGACGAGCTGGACCTGTCCGGAGCCACGGTGCAACGCCTCGAGTTGCGGGACTGCCGCATCGGCACCCTCGACGTGGCCGGTGCGCGGCTCACCGACGTGGACCTGCGCTCCAGCGACTTCTCGGCCATCCACAGCCTCGAAGGCCTTAAGGGCGCCACCATCGACGATGCCCAGCTGGCGCTGCTTGCTCCGTTGCTCGCGGCGCAGCTGGGCATCATCGTGGAGTAGAACCCCCGTGATGTAGCGCGGGCCGGCTCTCGTGGCGCACGCCGGCTCTCGTGGCGCAGGTTGCGTCTCGTGGCGCGGGTTATGTCTCGCGGCACGCGCTAGAACACGCGCCACCACGAATACCCTGCGCCACGGGAAACACCCTGCGCCACCAGAGCCGGGGGCCTGGCTCAGGCCAGGCTCACACCCCGTGACGGAACAACGGTCAGAGCCACTTATCCGCGAGGTGCTCGGCCACCACCCGGCGGATGGTGCCGGTGCTTCCGCGCAGCACGATGGACTCGGTGCGGATCTTCGGGCCCATCTTGCGCACCCCGCCGACCAGCTGGCCGTCGGTGACACCGGTGGCCACGAAGTAGGTGTTGTCGCTGGTGACGAGGTCGTTCACGCCGAGGATCCGGTCCAGGTCGTGGCCGGCGTCGATGGCCCGCTGGGCCTCGTCGTCGTCCTTGGGGTGCAGCCGGGCCTGGATGAACCCGCCCAGGGCCTTCAGCGCGCACGCCGTGATGATGCCCTCCGGGGTGCCGCCGATGCCCACGCACATGTCGATGCGGGTCTCAGTGATGGCGGCGTTGATGCCGCCGGCCACATCGCCGTCGAGCATCAGCCGGGTGCCGGCGCCGGCGGCGCGCACCTCCTCGATCAGCCCGGCGTGCCGGGGACGGTCGAGGATGGCGACGGTCATGTCCGACACGTCCTTGCCCTTGGCCTTGGCCAGTGCGCGGATGTTCTCGCCGATCGGCTGGCGCAGGTCCACAACACCGTGGCCTTCCCAGCCGGTGACGATCTTGTCCATGTAGAACACGGCGCTGGGGTCGTACATGCTGCCCCGGTCGGCCACGGCGATCATGCTCAGCGCGTTCTGCCGGCCGTTGGCGGTGAGGGAGGTGCCGTCGATGGGGTCGACCGCGATGTCGCAGGACGGCCCGCGGCCGCTGCCGACGTGCTCACCGTTGAACAGCATCGGGGCGTCGTCCTTCTCGCCCTCGCCGATGACGACCACGCCGTCGAAGTCGACCGTGCCGAGGAACTTGCGCATCGCGTCGACGGCGGCACCGTCGGCGGCGTTCTTGTCACCCCGGCCGATGAACGGCACCGCGCGGATGGCGGCGGCCTCGGTGGCCCGCACCAGCTCCATGCCGAGGCTGCGATCGGGGTGCAGGTAGAGGGAATCGTGTTCAGTAGTCACTGTGTGTCGGTGTCCTTCGAGGTCGTATGTGGGTTGCTGAGGGACGCGCCGGACCTTGAATGCCGGTACCGGGCCAGCTTACTTCGCACCCGCTCCCGGGACCTTGGACCCCGCGCGCCCCCGTGGGTGCCTTCGCTAGACTTGATGGACACCCCCGCTCGATTTCGAGGAGAAGCAATGCCCATCGCAACCCCAGACCAATACGCCGAAATGCTGAACAAGGCCAAGTCGAAGGGGTTCGCGTACCCCGCATTCAACGTTTCTTCTTCGCAGTCGATCAACGCCGTGCTCCAGGGCCTGACCGCCGCCGGCTCGGATGGAATCATCCAGGTCACCACCGGTGGCGCCGACTACTTCGCCGGCCACACCGTCAAGAACCGCGCCGCCGGCGCTCTGGCGTTCGCCAAGTTCGCGCACGTCGTTGCCGAGAACTACCCGGTGACCGTCGCACTGCACACCGACCACTGCCCCAAGGGCGCGCTGGATGACTTCGTCCTGCCGCTGATCTCGGCCTCCGAGACCGCAGTCGCCGACGGCTTCAACCCGATTTTCCAGTCGCACATGTGGGACGGCTCGGCCATCGCGATCGACGAGAACCTCGAGATCGCCCAGAGCATCATCAAGCGCACCAAGGCGATCAACGCCATCCTCGAGGTCGAGATCGGCGCCGTCGGCGGCGAAGAAGACGGTGTTGAGGCTGACATCAACGAGAACCTGTACACCACCCTCGACGACGCCATCAAGATGGTCGAGTCCATCGGCCTCGGCGACCAGGGCCGGTACATGGCCGCGCTCACCTTCGGCAACGTGCACGGCGTGTACAAGCCCGGCAACGTCACCCTGCGTCCCGAGCTGCTCAAGGACATCCAGGCCGGCATCGCCGCCAAGTACGGTACCTCCGCGCTCCCCCTCGACCTGGTCTTCCACGGCGGATCCGGCTCGACCGACGCCGAGATCGCCGAAGCCGTTCGCAACGGTGTTGTGAAGATGAACGTCGACACCGACACCCAGTACGCGTTCACCCGCGCCATCGCCGACTACATGCTGAAGAACTACGACGGCGTGCTCAAGGTCGACGGCGAAGTGGGCAACAAGAAGCTCTACGACCCGCGCGCCTGGGGCAAGATCGCCGAGTCGGCCATGGCCGCTCGTGTTGTCGACGCCACCCGCCAGCTCGGTTCCGCCGGGCACAGCAACAGCTAGAGCGACACAACCGGATGACGATGGCAGAGAACACTTCCGACCAGGGCCGAGCGGCCGAAACGCCGCCGGCCGACCACCGACCTCAGCCTCGCTACGGCGAGCTGGCGCCGGAGGGCTGGTCCTGGAAGCCGCCGCAGGAGGAGAACCCTCCTGCGGCCTCTGCCCCCGTCTCCGCACCGGTCACGCCCGCTCCGTCGGCACAGCGATCGGCCATCCGGCCCGGCCCGGCCGCTCCGGGGACCGCGCCGGGCTGGGACCGCCCGGTCACCCTCAGCCTGCTCATCTTCGGCCTGCTGGCCACGTTCTGGACCATCGCCAGCCTCGGATCGATGACCACCGTTCTGCAGAGCTTCTACACCGAGGCCGACCTGGGCAGGTATTCGCCCGCGCCCCTCGTGGAGAGCCTCGTCATCGCGGGCAGCATCTCCCAGGTGGTCATCTGGCTGACGGCGACCGTCATCAGCGTCATGCTGCTGATTCGCTCCCGACGCGCCTTCTACGTTCCGCTGGTCGGTGGCGTCGTCGCATTCGTGGCAGTCTTCGCCGTCATGATGATCATCGTGCTCAACGACTCGACCCTGCTCGACTACTACGGCCGGCCGTAACGCCACCGGCCGACCCGATCAGCTTCCCGGGCCGGCCATTCGCACCGACTATTCGGGCCGGCTGACCCGGCCGCCGATCGCACGGGAGTCGGTGTTGCCCTGCAGGTCCTTCCGCAGTTCCTTGGGCAGCGAGAAGAGCAGATCTTCCTCGGCCGTCTTGACCTGCGTCACGTCGCCGTAACCGGCTCCGGCCAGGTCGCGCAGCAGCTCCTCCACGAGCTCCTCGGGCACGGATGCCCCGCTGGTGACGCCGACGGTGTTCACCCCGTCGAGCCATTCCTGCTTCACTTCACTGGCGTAGTCCACCCGGTACGCGGCCTTCGCCCCGTACTCCAGGGCCACCTCGACCAGGCGTACCGAGTTGGACGAGTTCGCCGAGCCGACCACGATGACGAGGTCGGAATCCACGGCGACCTTCTTGATGGCCACCTGACGGTTCTGGGTGGCGTAGCAGATGTCATCGCTGGGCGGATCCTGCAGGTTCGGGAAGCGGGCGCGCAGGCGCCGCACGGTCTCCATGGTCTCGTCCACGCTGAGGGTGGTCTGGCTCAACCAGACGACCTTGTCCGGGTTGCGCACAGTGATGGTGTCGGCCTCGTCCGGGCTGCCCACCAGGGTGGTGTGCTCCGGCGCCTCGCCGGCGGTGCCCTCGACCTCTTCGTGGCCTTCGTGGCCGATCAGCAAGATCTCGAAGTCGTCCCTGGCGAAGCGCACGGCCTCGCGGTGCACCTTGGTGACCAACGGGCAGGTGGCGTCGATGGCGGCCAGGCCGCGCTCGGCGGCGGCGTTCACCACGGCCGGCGACACCCCGTGGGCGCTGAAGACGATGTGCGAACCAGGCGGAACCTCATCCACTTCTTCGACGAAGATCGCACCCTGCTTCTCGAGTTCACTCACCACGTGGGTGTTGTGCACGATCTGCTTACGCACGTAAACCGGGGCGCCGTAGAGCTCGAGCGCTTTCTCGACGGCGATGACGGCGCGGTCCACGCCGGCGCAGTAGCCGCGCGGTGCCGCGAGCAGCACCTTTTTCAGCCCGTCCACGGGGGTATCCTTGAGCCTGTTGCGCAGGCTCGGAATTCTGGGCATGCCAAGGCCGATCACGGGCGCATTTGTACTGGTACTCACCCGACCAGTCTAAGCGGGCGCGTCTGAACGAAGCGTCTGAACGAAGCACGTCTCGTGCGAGCCGGAACAGACCCAGGAGACCCATGAACGCAGTCACGATGCCCGCCGCGGGCGACGCACCCCCCACCGTCGACTCCCCCTGGCCCGTCGGCGTGCTCTCCAACAAGATCCGCGGCTACATCGAACGGCTCGGCACGGCGTGGGTCGAGGGTGAAATCGTGCAGTGGGGCGCCAGCGGCGGCAATGTGTACGGCAAGCTCAAGGACCTCACGCTCGACGCCACCGTGAGCTTCACGGTGTGGTCCAGCGTCAAGGCCCGCCTCACCGGCGACTTCACGCAGGGCGACCGGGTGATCGCGCTCGTCAAGCCCAACTACTGGGTCAAGGGCGGCACCCTCACCATGCAGGTCTACGAGCTGCGGCACGTGGGGATCGGCGACCTGCTCGAGCGTCTGGAGCGGTTGCGCGCCCAGCTCAAGGCCGAGGGGCTCTTCGACGCGTCCCGCAAGCGAGCGCTGCCGTTCCTGCCGCACCGTATCGGCCTGGTCACCGGCAAGGACTCCGACGCCGAGAAGGACGTGCTGCGCAACGCCCAGCTGCGTTGGCCCGCCGTGGACTTCAGCGTCGTGCACGCTGCCGTGCAGGGCGACCGGATGGTCGGCGAGGTCACCGCGGCCATCCAGCGGCTGGATGCCGACCCCAGCGTCGACGTCATCATCGTCGCCCGCGGCGGCGGTGATTTCCAGAACCTGCTCGGCTTCAGCGACGAAGGCCTGATCCGCGCCGTCGCCGCCTGCAGCACCCCGGTGGTCAGCGCGATCGGCCACGAGGCCGACCGGCCGCTGCTCGACGACGTCGCCGACCTCCGCGCCTCCACGCCCACGGACGCGGCCAAACGGGTGGTGCCCGACGTCTCCGACGAGCTCGACCGGGTGCAGCAGGCCCGGGCCCGCCTCAGCAGCCGGCTCACCGGCATCCTCGCCGCCGAGGTCGACCGCCTCGAACAGCTGCGCAGCCGGCCGGTGCTCAGCGGCTCGGACTGGATCATCGACAGCCGGTCGCAGGATCTCACCCGCTACGTGGCCCGCGGCTCCGAGCTGGTGCAGCGCGCCCTCGAACGGGCCGGATCCACCGTCGTGGAGCTGCGCTCCCAGCTGCGTGCCCTCTCGCCGCAGGGCACTCTCGACCGCGGTTACGCCATCGTGCAGTTGCCCGACGGTCACGTGCTCCGCCGGAGCGAGCAGGCCCCCACCGGAACCGAGCTGCTCATCACCGTGGGTGTCGGCACCGTGCCCGCGGTGTCGAAGTAGAGCTGGCGAAATAGAATGGATCACATGACTTCGCCCGCTGCCACGCCCACGACCGATCTCAGCTACGAGCAGGCCAGGGACGAACTGATCCGCGTGGTCTCGGTCCTCGAGCAGGGCGCGTCCACCCTGGAGGAGTCCCTTGCGCTCTGGGAGCGGGGCGAAGCCCTCGCGACCCGCTGCGAGGAATGGCTGATCGGCGCCAAAGCGCGCCTGGATGCCGCCCGCGGCGCGGCCACCGCGGAATGAGCCGCGCGCCGAAGCCGCCCCGGGTCGTCGCCGAGCTCGGCCGCCCGGAGACCGCTGAGGAGCGGGCCACCCGCCTGGCCACCAACTCCCGCAACTACCGGTCCCGCAAGACCATCAACAACCTCGTCTACTCCCTGCTCGCCACCGTGGGAGCGGTCATCGTGCTGGTGCTCATCGTGCCCCGCAGCGACACCCCGCTCACCCGGAACGTCGACTACGCCAGCGTGGCCGAGCAAGCCCAGTCCGGCGTCGATGTGCCCCTTGCCGCGCCGGCCCTGCCGGGTGGCTGGGCCGCGAACGCTGCCGAATGGCGCAGCGGCGGCTCAGACGGGGTCTCCAGCTGGTACCTCGGCCTGATCACCCCGTCGAAGGAGTTCGTCGGCCTCACGCAGGCCGTCAACGCGAACCCGACCTGGCTGGCCGAGCAGCTGGACAAGGTTCCCGCCAGCGACACCATCACCATCGACGGGGTCGAGTGGGACGTGTACCGCAACCCGGCCCCGGCCGACGACCAGGGCAACTTCGAGACCGCTCTGGGCACCGAGGCGGGCGAGAGCAACTACCTGCTGATCGGCACCGCACCCGACGATGAACTTGCGGTGCTCGCCGGTGCACTCGCCGAACAGATCACCACCGAACAGGACGGGTCCAGCGAATGACCACCATCCCCACCCCAGCCGAAGTGTGGAACGACCTCGCCGAGGGCAACGAACGCTTTGTGAACGGCTCGCCGCAGCATCCGCGCCAGGACGTCGACCGCCGCGCCGAGACCGCCTTCGAGCAGACCCCGGTCGCCGCCCTGTTCGGCTGCAGCGACTCGCGGCTGGCGGCCGAGATCATCTTCGACAAGGGCCTTGGCGACCTGTTCGTGGTCCGCAACGCCGGCCAGGTCATCTCCGACTCCGTGCTCGGCTCGCTCGAATACGCCGTCGCCGTGCTCAAGGTTCCGCTGATCCTGGTTCTGGGCCATGACCGGTGTGGCGCCGTGCGCGCTGCGATCGACTCGCAAGGCCCCGACCCGGTGGCGCTGCCCCCGCACATCGACGGCATCATCCAGAAGATCGTGCCTGCCGTGCGCCGGGTCAATGGCCCGGCCACCGGCCCGATCGACCCGAGCCAGGCGGATGCGTCCGCGGTGGGCCGGGAGCACCTGCGCGACACCGTCGCCGAGCTCGTGCAGCACTCCGAGATGATCAGCGCCGCCATCGCAGAAGGTACATTGGCTATCGTCGGCGCGAATTACCGGCTCCTCGAGGGCCGCGCAGACCCCGACATCGTCGTCGGCGTCGTTTAGACGCCTCGCACGTTCTTCAATCTTCAATCGAAAGGTAAGACACACCGTGGTGGACACTTCAGCTGAGATGGAATTCCGGATCGAGCACGACACGATGGGCGAGGTGCGGGTACCCGTTGCCGCGCTCTACGGTGCGCAGACCCAGCGGGCGGTCGAGAACTTCCCGATCTCCGGCTCGGTGCTCGAACCTGCTCAGATCGCGGCGCTGGCCCGCATCAAGAAGTCGGCCGCTCAGGCCAATGCCCGCCTGGGCGTGCTCGACGCGAACATCGCCGACGCGATCGCCGCCGCCGCGGACGAGGTCATCACGGGCCGGCACGACACCCAGTTCCCGATCGACGTGTACCAGACCGGCAGCGGCACCTCGTCGAACATGAACATGAACGAGGTGCTCGCCACCCTCGCCACCCGGCGACTGGGCAGCCCGGTACACCCCAACGACCACGTCAACGCGTCGCAGTCCTCCAACGACGTGTTCCCCACCTCGGTGCACATCGCCGTCACCAGCGCACTGATCGACGAGCTGATCCCCGCCCTGGACCACCTCGCCGTCGCGTTCGAAACCAAGGCCGAGCTGTGGGCCACCGCCGTCAAGGCCGGCCGCACCCACCTGATGGATGCCACCCCCGTCACCCTCGGCCAGGAATTCGGCGGCTACGCACGTCAGATGCGCCTGGGCATCGAGCGGGTGCGCAGCGCGCTCCCCCGCGTCGCCGAGGTTCCGCTGGGCGGCACCGCCGTCGGCACCGGCATCAACACCCCGGCCGGTTTCCCGCAGCTCGTGATCGAGCTGCTCACCGCTGAGACCGAACTGCCGATCACCGAGGCGATCGACCACTTCGAAGCGCAGGCCAACCGTGACGGCCTCGTCGACGCATCCGGGGCCCTGCGCACCATCGCCGTCGGCCTCACCAAGATCTGCAACGACCTGCGCTGGATGGGCTCCGGCCCCAACACCGGCATCGGCGAGCTCAGCATCCCCGACCTGCAGCCGGGCTCCTCGATCATGCCGGGCAAGGTCAACCCCGTCATCCCCGAGGCGGTGCTGATGGTCTGCTCCCGGGTGATCGGCAACGACGCCACCATCGCCTGGTCGGGTGCCTCCGGCGCGTTCGAGCTCAACGTGGCCATCCCGGTGATGGGTACCGCGCTGCTCGAGTCGATCCGGCTGCTCGCCAACGGTGCCCGGGTGCTGGCCGACAAGACCGTCGACGGCCTCGAGGCCAACCTCGACCGCGCCCGCGCGCTGGCCGAGTCGTCGCCGTCCATCGTCACCCCGCTCAACCGCACCATCGGCTACGAGGCCGCGGCGAAGGTGGCCAAGCACTCGGTCGCGCAGGGTCTCACCGTGCGTGAGGCTGTCATCGACCTCGGCTTCGTCGAGCGAGGCGAGGTCACCCTCGAGCAGCTCGACACGGCCCTTGACGTCCTGAGCATGACCCGCCCGCCCCGCTAACTCTGCCTCATAGTTTCGCGAAAGCGGCGAAACGGTTGCCTCAGCGATGCTGAAGCAACCGTTTCGCCGCTTTCGAGTGAGTTAGCGGGCTCTTCAGGCCAGCTCGTTGCCCTCCAACATTTCGGTGACCAGGGCGGCGATGGCGCTGCGCTCGGACCGGGTGAGGGTCATGTGCGCGAAGAGCGGATGCCCCTTCAGCGTCTCGATCACGCTCGCGACCCCGTCGAATCGACCCACCCGCAGGTTGTCGCGCTGCGCCACGTCGTGGGTGAGCACCACCCGCGAGTTCTGCCCGATCCGGCTGAGCACCGTGAGCAGCACGTTCCGCTCCAGCGACTGCGCCTCGTCGACGATCACGAAGGCGTCGTGCAACGACCGGCCGCGGATGTGGGTGAGCGGCAGTACCTCGAGGATGCCGCGCTCGACGACCTCCTCAAGCACGTTCTCGCTCACCAGGGCGCCGAGGGTGTCGAAGACCGCCTGACCCCAGGGGCCCATTTTCTCTTGCGCGTCACCGGGCAGGTAGCCGAGCTCCTGGCCGCCCACCGCGTACAGCGGCCGGAACACCATGATCTTGCGGTGCTGCTGGCGCTCCAGCACGGCCTCCAGGCCCGCGCAGAGGGCGAGCGCGGACTTCCCCGTTCCCGCTCGACCTCCCAGCGACAGGATGCCGATCTCCGGGTCGAGCAACAGGTCGATCGCCAGGCGCTGCTCGGCCGAACGGCCGTGCAGCCCGAACAGGTCCCGGTCGCCGCGCACCAGGCGCAGTTCGCCCCGGCCGGTCACCCGGCCCAGCGCCGATCCGCGGTCGGAGTGGATGACCAGCCCGGTGTTCACCGGCATGTCCTGCACCAGGCGGGTCTGCAGGGACTCCTTGTCGTAGAGGTCGTTGACCTGCTCGGCGCTCAGCGTGATCTCGTCCATGCCGGTCCAGCCGGAATCCACGGCCAGCTCGTGCCGGTACTCGTCCGCGGCCAGGCCGATCGAGGCTGCCTTCACCCGCAACGGCAGGTCTTTGGACACCACGGTGACCGCGAGCCCGTCGTTGGCGAGGTTCATCGCCACCGCCAGGATGCGCGAGTCGTTGTCACCCAGTTGCAGTCCGTTGGGCAGCACCGACATGTTGGAGTGGTTCAGTTCGACCCGGAGGCTGCCGCCCTCCCCCACCGGGATGGCGAAGTCGAGTCGTTCATGTTTCACCCGGAGCTCGTCGAGGTACCGCAGTGCCTGGCGGGCGAAATAGCCGATCTCGGGGTCGTTGCGCTTGGACTCGAGTTCGGTGATCACCACCACCGGCAGCACCACTGCATGCTCGGCGAAGCGGAAGATCGCCTTCGGATCGCTCAGGAGCACCGAGGTGTCAAGCACGAACGTACGCTCGGTTTGGTCGACTCCTGAGGTTGTGTCCTCCGCGTTCTGGAGATCTGCGTTCAGGTAGTCGGTTCGATTAGCGGTCACAACCACTCCCACCCCGCACCCGAGGGTGCGGATCTGTTGGCGAGCGACCACAAGCTTTTTTCTCGAGCCGTACTTATGTGGCCGTCTCGATCAGGTGCCGTACCTGATGGATTGAACGTACGTCCGATTGCGGTTAATCCAAAAGACGACACGCCCAACGTCACCAGACGTTAACAGTCGGGCGCGGAGCCGGGGCCGGGCTAGTACGAGGAGCCGGCGGCGTACGCGGTGAAGGCGGCCCGCACCATGTCGACGGTCTCTTCCGTCAGCCTGGCGTGGGTACTCAGCCGCACGGTTCCGCCGCGGCTCGTCGCGGTGACGCCGACGTTGTGCAGGGCGGCGCTCAGCGCCGTGAGCCGATCCGCCGACGGCGCGAGCACGAGCAGCCCGGCGCGTTCCCGGGCGTCCCTGGACGAGGTGACCGGGATGCCGAACTCGTCGGCCAGTCCGATCAGCCGTTCGGCATTCGCGGCGACGGCGACCTCGATGGCGGGCACTCCCACCACGGCGATCTCCTCGAGCGCGGCCGCGAACCGCGCCTGGGCGATCCCATCGGCATTGGTGACCCGGAAGGCCCCCGCCCCGCGCACCGGCGGTGGCACGTCGTCCCAGGGCAGCGCAGCCCCGGCCGCAGCGTCCGCCGTGCCGGGGAACCCGGACACCACCGGGGTGAGCCGCTCGACGGCCCGGTCGCTCAGGGCGAGGAACCCGGTACCCCAGCCGGACCGGACCCATTTCTGGCCGCCTGAGGCGACGACGTCGGCCGCTTCGTAGGCGGCATCCACCACACCGAAGCCCTGGATCGCGTCGACGATCAGCAGACGGTCACCGATGACCTGACGGATGCCCTCCAGGTCGGCCCGGAAGCCGGTGCGGGAGTCGACGAGGCTGACCGCCACGGCCGCCGTGCCCGGGGTGATCTGGTCCCGCACCTGGCCGGGTGTGACCTGGCCGGCGGTGTCCTCGGTGCCGGTGTCGAGCCACAGCGGTTCGGCCACGTGCAACGCCTCGGCGGCGCGTACGGCCGCGAACGGCAGGCTGGGGAAGTCCGCCGGCGACAACAACACGTCACCGGTCAGGCCGAACATGGCGTGCATGAGACCGGTGCTGGTGTTCGGTTGGGCCGCGACCTGGTCGGGCCGGAATCCGGTGACGGCGGCCACGGCCGTGCGCATCCGCAGGTCTTGTTCCTCGAAGTGGCCCAGGCTGCCGTACCGGGCCCGGCTGAGCACCTCGGTCTGGCCGAGGGTTTCGGCGGCGACCGCCCGGGAGAGGGGGGCGATGCGGCCGTAGTCGAGGTAGCCGGGCTCCTCGGTGAAACCGGCCAGGTAGGCGCTCCAGGTGGGATCCGCGCTCATCCGCCGAACCTGCGGTGCCGCTTGGCGTAATCGCGCAGTGCCCGCAGGAAATCGACCTGACGGAGGTCGGGCCCGAGGGCCTCGACGAAGTAGAACTCGCTGTGGGCGCTCTGCCACAGCATGAAATCGCTGAGCCGCTGCTCCCCCGAGGTGCGGATGACGAGGTCCGGATCGGGCTGACCGCCGGTGTACAGGTGCTGGCCGATCAGCTCCGGGGTGAGGGTCTCGGCGAGGTCCTCCAGGGAGCCGCCGTCGGCGTGGTGGGTGGCGACGATGCTGCGCATCGCGTCGGTGATCTCGGTGCGGCCGCCGTAGCCCACCGCGAGGTTCACGTGCAGCCCGGACTTGCCCACGGTGCGGGCCTCAGCGCCCGCCAGGGTCTCTTCGAGCGGACCGGGCAGGCATTTCTTCGAGCCCACCTGCTGCACCCGCCAGTCCCGGTAGTGGGACAGGTCTTCGGCGAGGTCGGCGATGATCTCGAACAGTGCCGTGAGTTCCTCGGTGGGTCGCTGGGTGAGGTTGTCGGCGGAGAGCAGGTACAGGGTCACCACCGAGATACCCAGGTCGTCGCACCACTCCAGGAATTCGCGCATCTTCGCGGCCCCGGCCCGGTGCCCGTGGGCGGCGGAGTCGTACCCGAGTTGCCGGGCCCAGCGCCGATTTCCGTCGATGATCATGGCCACGTGCTGCGGGAGCACGGCCGCGGTCAGCCCGCGGCGCAGGCGACGCTGATAGACCCGGTAAAGGAGTCCGCGTCCGAGGGTGAATTGCCGCATGTGCACACAGTTACGCTAGTCCAATCCGGCCGGCGTTCGCGCCGCGCCGCCCGCGGGGCTGCCGTATCCTGACAGCATGGCCCCCTCGGACGACATCCCGAATCTTCCCCTCCTCGAAGACGAGATCGAGCATCAGGTTCCCGACAAGCCCACCTGGCGGGGCTGGATCCACGCCGGAATCTTCCCCGTCACGATCGTGGCCGGGATCATTCTGTTGGTGGCGGCGGAGGGCCCGGCGGCCAAATGGAGTTCGGCCGTGTTCGTGGTCAGCTCACTGCTCCTGTTCGGCAATTCGGCGCTGTACCACCGGTTCAACTGGCAGCCGCGCACCCGCATGCTGCTCAAGCGCATCGATCACGCCAACATCTTCCTGCTCATCGCCGGGTCGTACACGCCGATCACGGTCCTGGCCCTCCCGCCGGACAAGTCGGTGCTGTTGCTCAGCCTGGTCTGGGGCGGAGCCATTCTCGGCATCGCCTTCCGGGTGTTCTGGATCAACGCGCCGCGCTGGCTGTACGTGCCGCTCTACCTGGCGCTCGGCTGGGGTGCGTTGATGTTCATCGTCGACTTCTTCCAGGCCGACGCCCTGATGATGACCCTGATCATGGTCGGCGGGCTCTGCTACTCGGTGGGCGCCGTCGTCTACGGTCTCAAGAAGCCCAACCCCGTGCCGGGGGTGTTCGGCTTCCACGAGATCTTCCACTCACTGACGGTGGTGGCGTTCCTCTGCCACTGGGTCGCGATCCTGATCATCGCCACCCACCCGCTATATCCCTAGAGGTTCTCGGTCGGCTTCTTCTCGGCGTCGGCTGCAGGTGCGGCGGCTGCCGCGGCCGCGGCGTCACGCTCGGCCACCTCGGCCTGCAGGCGTTCCTGCATGTCGGCACGATAGTTGGTGCGGCGGATGCGCCGGGCCAGGTCCATGCCCAGCAGCAGGGTGACGGCGGCGACGAAGAAGATCGCGAAGAAACCCCACGGGCCCGGGGTGACGGTGTCCGGGTTGAACTCCGGCGGCGGCGTGTTGCTCAGAACGAACGTGACGACCGGGGCGAACACCGCGTTCATGCGTCGTCCCGATCGGTCACGCCGGCGAAGAGATCGGATTCGGGCATGTCACTGACAACTTTCGATTCGACGAGCTGGAAATCCTCGTACGGCCAGGCCTTCCGCACCATGTCGTTGGGCCAGAAGAAGAAACTGCTGGTGGGCGAGACCTGGCTGGCGTGGGCCCGGAGGGCGTCGTCGCGCACCTCGAGGAAGTCCCCGATCGGCACGTGCGTCGTCGCCAGTTTCGGGTACTCGCTCATCCGCTCCCGTGCGGTGGCGAGAGGTTCGAGCAGGTCGGAGTCCGGCTCGGTCACGCTCAACTCGAGGTACATGGCGTCCATGCGCTCGAGGTTGAAGATGCGGTCGTAGTAGAGCTTGTCGATCTGCCAGACGGGCCCGGCATCCGGGTAGCGGTCGGCGTCGGCGGCGGCCCGGAACGCTTCGAGGGAGACCTCGTGGGTGCGGATGTGGTCGGGGTGCGGGTACCCGCCGTTCTCGTCGTAGGTGATGAGAACCTGCGGGCGGAAGTCACGGATGATGCGCACGAGCGGTTCGGCCGAGATTTCCAGCGGGATGTCGGCGAACGAGTTCTTGGGCAGCCCGCCGTCGTCCTGCATCCCTGAGTCCTGGTAGCCCAACCAGCGGTGCTGGATTCCCATCGCCTGCTGGGCCGCCGCCATCTCCAGACGGCGCAGGCCCGCGAGGTCGCGTTCGGCCGCGGCCTTGGGCACCAGATCCTCGTTGAGGATGCTGCCTCGTTCGCCGCCGGTGCAGCTGACGATGAGCACCTCGGCGCCGATGCTCCGGTAGTACGCGTACGTTGCCGCGCCCTTGCTCGATTCGTCGTCGGGATGCGCGTGCACAGCCAAGAGCCGCAGGGTCATGAAACTCCTCAGAAATGCCAGCTAACCTTGGGTCAAGCCTAATCGTAGAACCGTCAGTGTGGAGTCCTCAGTGCCCGTGAGCAGCAACCTCGACGATCGGTATGGGCGCACACCCCGTACCCGGCTCCGCGACCGGCGGGGGAAATGGATCGTTGCCGGCGCCTTTGCGTTGATCCTCACCGCCTGGGTGGTCTGGGCCGGCCTGGACGGCGCCTCACCCACCATCGAGGCCAGGGACACCCGGCACCAGATCATCGACGACAACAGCATCAGTGTCACCTTCGAGGTGTCCCTGCCCACCGATACGGCGTCCAGCTGCGCTGTTCAGGCGCTCAACGAGACGTTCACCGTGGTGGGCTGGAAGATCGTCGACCTGCCGCCGTCCACCGACTACACCCGCTCGTTCACCGAGGTACTGCACACCACGGAGCTGAGCAACACCGGATTGATTTACCGCTGCTGGTTGACCTAGACTGATGTATTCGCCCTGGCAATAGTCGGGGCGTCAGCTGTATGACGTGATCACGTCGACCCATATCAGCCCAGTAGCACAACGCTGCACCCGGCCATCGGCCGTCTCAGCGGCGAACGACCGCCACTCGGCGGCACCATCGGCGCACCATCTGCCGGCGCACCAACGATCAGCACGAGAAGGAGAGAACCATGACTACCGAAACCTCAGTCACCTGGCTGACCCAGGAGGCCTACGACCGTCTCGCTGCGGAGCTGGATACTCTCAGCACCGTCGCTCGGATCGATATCGCCAACAAGATCGAATCCGCTCGGTCGGAGGGTGACCTCAAGGAGAACGCCGGTTACCACGCCGCCAAGGAGGAGCAGGGCAAGATGGAGGCGCGCATCCGCACCCTCACCCTGCTGCTGCGCACCGCCGAGGTCGGCCACGCGCCCGAGAGCAAGGGCGTGGTGGAGCCCGGCACGATCATCACCGCGACCATCGCCGGGGATGAGACGCGCTTCCTGATCGGAAGCCGTGAAATTGCCGGAGACAGCGACCTCGACGTCTACAGCGAGAAGAGCCCGCTGGGCGAGGCGATCATCGGCCTCAAGGTCGGCGCGAAGACGAGCTACGAGACCCCCAACGGCAAGCAGATCGCCGTGGAGATCCACCTCGTGGAGACCTTCACCGGTTAATCCACCGCACGAACGCAACACGGCCGGCTGCACTCGCAGCCGGCCTTCTGTGTCTGAACGGTCGCTCAGTCCATCCGCGGGTCGTATCCGGCCGCGCGCAGCGTCTCCACGACGTGTTCCCGGTGCTCCGGACCGCGGGTCTCCACGCTGATGTCCAGTTCCACCTCGCTGATCTGCAGGCCCGCCCCGTGCCGGGTGTGCAGCACCTCGATGACGTTCGCGGTCGCCTCGGCGAGCAGCTCCGAGATGCGGGCGAGCTGGCCGGGGCGGTCGGGCAGCATGATGCGCAGCTTGAGATAGCGGCCGGATGCGGCCAGGCCGTGGCTGATGATGCGCTGCATGAGCATCGGGTCGATGTTGCCGCCGGAGAGCATGGCCACGGTGTTACCCGTCGCGGTGATCTTGCCGGCGAGGATCGCGGCCACGGACACGGCGCCGGCGGGCTCGACGACGAGCTTGGCCCGCTCCAGAAGCACCAGGAGCGCCCGGGCCATGTCGTCCTCGCTGACGGTGACGATCTCGTCGACGGCGTCGCGGATGATCGCGAAGTTGAGCAGGCCAGGTTTGGCCACGGCGATGCCGTCGGCCATGGTGGCGGTGATGTCGATGGCGAGGGCTTCACCGGCCACGAGAGACGGCGGGTAGGCCGCCGCGTTCTCCGACTGCACGCCGATCACGCGGATCTTCCGGCCGTGGCTGGCCGCGTACTGCTTGAGCACACTGGCCATGCCGGCGGTGAGCCCGCCGCCGCCGATCGGCACGATCACGGTGTCAAGATCGGGCACCTGGTCGAGGATCTCCAGCCCCAGGGTGCCGGCGCCGGCGACGACATCCGGGTGGTCGAACGGCGGGATCAGCACCGCGCCGGTCTCGCGGGCGTACTCGGCCGCGGCCAGGAGCGGTTCGGCGACGGTGTGGCCGCGCAGGATCACCTGAGCGCCGTAGTCCCGGGTGGCCTGGAGCTTGGGCAGGGCGACGCCGACGGGCATGAAGATGGTGGCCTGGATGCCCAACTCTCTGGCGGCGAACGCCACCCCCTGCGCGTGGTTGCCGGCCGATGCCGCCACCACACCGCGGGCCTTCTCCTCGTCGGTGAGCTTGGACAGCCGGTTGTACGCGCCGCGGATCTTGTACGACCCGGTGCGCTGCAGGTTCTCACACTTGAGGAAGACGGGGGCGCCGAGAATCGTGGCCAGGTAGCGGGAGCTTTCCATCGGGGTGACGTCGGCCACCCGCGCCACCACGGTGCGGGCCGCCTCGAAATCGGCCAGGGTGGGGCCGGCAAGGACTGTGGGGGTGTCTGTCATGGACGGGTCTCTCGGGCTGGAACGGTTGCGGGGCTGAGGGGGCGCGGCTGCCGGAAACCGGGCCGCTGGGGAATGGTCTGCCACAGCACGGATCCCGGCGGTGTGCCTAACGGGGGCATGTCGCCGCGCCAGGCGCCGCTGTGGATGTAGCTGATCATAACGTTCAGGACGGCAGCGACGGGCACCGCGAACAGCGCCCCGGGGATCCCGGCCAGGAGGGCGCCGGCGGCGACGACCAGAACCACGCCGAGCGGATGCACCTTCACCGCGGTGCCCATGATCAACGGTTGCAGCACGTGGCCCTCGATCTGCTGCACCAGCAGCACCACGGCCAGCATCAGCAGGGCCACAAACCAGTCGTTGAAGATCAGCGCGATGACCACCGCCACCGCCCCGGTCGCGACGGCGCCGACGATCGGGATGAACGAGCCCAGGAAGACCAGCACACCGATGGGGATCGCCATCGGCACCCCGAGGAAGAAGGCGCCGGCGCCGATGCCGACGGCGTCGATGGACGCCACCAGGATCTGCACCTTGGCGAAGTTGCCCAGCGTGGTCCAGCCGGCGATGCCCGCGCCGTCCACGGCGGGCCGGGCGCGGCGGGGGAAGATCCGCACGATCCAGTTCCAGATGCTCTTCCCGTCGATGAGGATGAACAACAGGCTGAACAGGGCCAGCAGCGCCCCGGTGAGCAGGTGACCCACCGAGGACCCGACCGAGAGCGCCCCGCTGATGAACACCGCGCTGTCGGTCTGGATCGCGTCGACGGCGTCGCCGAGGTACCGGCTGATCTCACTCTCGCTGAGCTGCAGCGGCGACGCCGCCAGGGCCTCCTTGAGGCTCGCGTAGGAGGCGCCGAACCGCTCGCTCAGGCCGGCGGACCCGGCGGCGATCTGGGTGACGGCGAGGGTGACCAGGCCGGCGATCACCGCGAGCGTGCCCACCAACGCCACCGCCACCGCGAGGCCCTTTGGCCAGCGGTGCCGGGTGAGGAACCCCACAAACGGCACCAGCAGCGCCGAGACGAGCACCGCCACCAGCAACGGGATGACGATGAACCGCAGCTGCACGATCAGGAAGAGCACCACCGCGATGGCGGCGGCGATCAGGAGCAACCGCCAGGCCCAGGCGCTGGCCAGGCGCAGTCCCGTCGGCACGTTCTCGTCCACACCGTTCGGTGCGACGGCATCCGGCACCGGCGGCAGGGGCGCCAGCACGGCCGTGTTCGCTCCGGCATCCGGCCGAACCCGCCTGCGTTTGCGTCTGCCGAACCAACCGGATCGTCCCGTCGATGTGCTCACCGGAACAGTTTAGGACTGCTGGTCAACCGCTAGCTCACGCGAACGGAACCGCGTGGCTCTGCGACGGCTTCCACCGGCACCGGAGCCCCGGCGAAGCGCACGAACACCGACTCCCCCGACAGCGGCCGCACCCGCACATCGTGCTGCAGCACGACGGTACCGCCCGCGTCGAGCGCCACGGTGGTGCGGCGCAGCGAACCCAGGAAGCTGGACAGCAGCACTGTGCCCGCCAGCAGGCTGCCCGGTGTTCCCGCCGGCACCAGCGACAGGTCCTCAGGGCGCACGAACACGTGCACCGGCCCATCCGCCTGCGAAGGGTCGACGAGTGGCAGGGCCACCCCGTGCACGGCGGCGAAGCCGTGCAGCACCACGCCGGGCAACCGGTTGGACAGCCCGACGAAGTCGGCGATGAACGGGCTGGCCGGGCGGGTGTAGAGCTCTTCCGGTGTGCCGACCTGCTCGATCCGGCCGTCACGCATGACGGCGACCCGGTCGGCCACGGCGAGGGCTTCGTCCTGGTCGTGGGTCACGAAGAGGGTGGTGATGCCCAGCTCGGTCTGGATGCGCCGGATCTCCTCGCGCAACTGCACCCGCACCTTCGCGTCCAGGGCGGAGAGGGGCTCGTCCAGCAGCAGCACCCGGGGCCGGGTGACCAGCGCCCGCGCCAGGGCAACCCGCTGCTGCTGACCGCCGGAGAGCTGGTGCGCGTACCGGTCGTAGTGGGTGTCCAGCCCCACCAGGGCGAGCGCCTCCGCCGCCCGCGCGCGGCGTTCGGCGGCGGGCACCCGGCGCATCCGCAGGCCGAACTCGACGTTCTGACCGGCACTCAGGTGCGGGAACAGCGAATAGGACTGGAAGACCATGCCCATGTCGCGGCGGCTGGTGGGCAGGGTGGAGACGTTGTCGCCGTCGATCAGGATGCGGCCGTCGTCGGTCGACTCGAGCCCGGCGAGCACCCGCAGTGCCGTGGTCTTTCCGCTGCCGCTGGGCCCGAGCAGGGCCACCAGTTCGCCGGCCGCCAAGGTGAGGTCGAATTCGCTCAGGGCCACGTGGGTGCCGAACGTCTTGACCACGCCGGCGAATTGCACGACGGCTCCGGTACGGGTCTGCGTCTGGCTCATGGTCGGTCTCCGGTCGGTGCTGTCGGGGCTATCGGGGTGGCGGTGGTCGTCGGTGCGACCGGGGAGGTCGGGGCGGCGGGGCGGCGTTCACTGCCGAGCCGCCCGATCATGATCAGGAGCAGGAACGCGACGAACAGAGCCACCAGCGAGAGGATCACGGCGGTGTACGGGTCGTTTTTGCCCACCACCACCAGGGCCGTCTGCAGGTTGACCCGGTTGAGCAGCGACGCGATGGTGAACTCGCCCAGCACCACCGCCACGGCGATGAACGCGCCGGCCAGGATGCCGCGGCGGAGGTTGGGCACCAGCACCCGCAGCAGCACGCTCCCCCACCCGGCGCCGAGGGTGCGGGCGGCCTCGCTGAGGGTGCGCACGTCGACGCCGTCCAGGTTCGACTGGATCGCCCGGTAGGCGAACGGCAGCACCGTGATGCCGTAGGCGAACGCCAGCGACCAGACGCCGCTGCCGAAAACGCGGGCCACGACGGAGAAGACCGGGGCGAGGCCCACCACGAGCACGATGGCCGGGATGGAGATCGGCAGGATGCAGACGATCTCCAGCAGCCGGCGCATCCGGGGGAAGCGGATGTGCACGAGCAGCATGGTGGGAACCAGCAGCACCAGAATTATCAGGACGGTGCCGACGGCCAGGCCCACGGAGTTGCCGAGCGCCACGAGCACCGGGCGGTACTCACCGGTGAGGCCGCCCTGGATCAGGTCGGTCCAGCGGTGGAAGTCGTAACCGCCGACCAGGCCGCGCCGCAGCGTGAATTCGATCATGGCAAGGATCGGCACCGCGAAGATGCCGCCGACCAGACCGAGGATCAGGGTCCGGGCCAGCCGGCCCGGCGCGTGGGCGACGCCGCCCATGCTGCGATATCCCGCGCTCATCGCTGCCACCGTGCGGCTCGGGACTGCAACCGGGAGTAGCCGATCATCACCACGGTCATCACCAGGATCATCCCGAGTGCCAGCGCGCCGGCGAGGTTCTCCCGGCCGAGCATGGTCTCGCTGGTCAGGGCCGAACGGATCTGCAGCGGCACGATCTGGGCGCCCTGACTGATCAGGGTCGCGGCCGTGGCGTACGAGGAGAACGCGTTGGCGAACAGCAGCAGCAGGCTGCCGAGGAACGACGGCGCCAGCACCGGGAATGCGATGCGCAGCCAGTAGCTGCGCGTCGTGCCGCCCAGGGTGGCGTTGGCTTCGGCCCAGGTCGACTTGAGCGCCGCGAGGGCCGGCATGAAGGTGATCACCATGAGGGGAACCTGAAAGTAGATGTAGGGCAGCACCAGGCCGGGCAACTCGTACAGCCACACCCCGTCCGCGAAGATGTCGATGCCCAGGCTGTTGCGGAGGAAGAGCGTGATCATGCCCTGGATGCCGATGGTCGCGGTGAACGCGAACGCGAGCATGGCGCCGCCGAACTGGGCGATGACGCTGCTGAGCGAATCGACGGTGGAACGCAGTGCCCCGTCGGCGCGGGAGCCGAGCAGTGCGTAGCAGACGAGCGCGCCCACCACGGCGCCGATCACCGCGGTCAACGCCGACAGCCAGATCGAGCTGCCGAAGGTCTTCAGCACCACCGGGTCGCCGAGCGCGGCGACGGTGTCGAGGGTGAAACCGCCGTCACTGCCGATGAAGCCGGTGCCCACGGCGATCAGGGTCGGCAGCGCCAGGAAGAGCAGCACGTAGACCGCGAACGGCAGCAGCCCGAGGGCTGCTGCCGGTACACGGAACCTACTGGACAGCCGCTGCCCACTTCTCGCCGAGGAGCGTCGCGGCGGCTTCGCTCTCGTCTGCCGTGGGAACGACGGTGGTGTCCGGCGTCTCGGGCAGTGCGTCGAACAGCGTGGTGTCGATGGTGCCGGCTTCGGCCATCGCGTCGGCGCGGGCCGGACGGGCGCCGCCCTCGAGCCACAGGTTCTGGGCGTCGTCGCTGTAGAGGAATTCCTGCCAGAGACGGGCCGCGGCGGGGTTCGGCGCATCCTTGTTGATGGCCTGGTTGTAGTAACCGGCGTACCCGGTGTCCGGGAACACCACGACCTCCCAGTTGCGCTCACCCTCCAGCGCGGCGCCGTAGCCCACGTTGAGGTAGTCCCAGTCGAAGACCACGGGGGTCTCGCCCGACGCGATGGTGGCGGGGGTCGGGTCGATCTTCACGAAGTTGCCGGCGGCGTTGAGGTCGCTGAAGAAGTCGATCCCGGCCTGGAAGTCGTCGACGGTGCCACCGTTCTGCACGGCCGCGAGCCCGACGGCGGCGAACGCCGCTCCGGCCTGCGTGGGGTCGCCGTTGATGGCGACCTTACCCTTGTACTCGGCGCCCAGCAGGTCGCTGAGCTCTTCGGGTGCGGGCACGGCGTCGGGGTCGTAGCCGACGGCCATGTATCCGCCGTAGTCGCCCACGAACAGGCCGCTCTCTTCCTTCAGGGCGTCGGGGATCTCGGACCAGGTGGCCACCTGGTACGGCGCGAACTGGTCGGTGCTGGCCAGGGCCACGGCAAGGCCGAGGTCGAAGACGTCGGGGGCGGTGTCCTGGCCGGCCAGGTTCTCGGCGGCCTGGATCTCCTCGGCGCTGGAGCCGTCCGGGGAGGCTTCGGTGATGGTGATCTCCGGGTACTTCTCGGCGAAGAGGTCGAGCACCGCGCCGTAGTTGGCCCAGTCGCGCGGCAGGGCGATGACGTTCAGGGCGCCCTCCTCGATCGCGGCGGCTTCGAGAGCGGCGAGGTCGCCGAACGCGGAGAGGCTGGTGGCCGTGGCCGCGTCAACGGCGCCGTCGGTGCCCGCGGCATCCGCGGCGCCGGAGCAGCCGGACAGCGTGAGCGCGACGATGGCGGTCGCGGCGAGGGAAGCGGCCAGTTTTCGGGTGGTAAGCAAGAGTCCTCCGTAGGGGAAGTCGGGTGGGGCGGGGTGGGACAGCCGGGTGGAACGGTCGGACACCGGGTTACCGACCGCTGTGAGACTAGAAGCGGCGGATGGCGCAGGGACGCCGCGGCGTTGAACGGCGTGTGAACGTCGAGTGTCGCCGCCCGCCGGTAGGGTCGAGGCGTGGTTCAGACGATCTCCCCCGCCCTCGCCCGCCGCGTCGCCCTGGCCGCGCAGGGCTTCGGCCGCCCGGCGCCGGCAGCCGGCCAGGCCGCCCCCGGCATCCGTCAACTCGGCGCCCTGGTGGACCGGCTCGCGCTGCTGCAGATCGACTCGGTGAACGTCTTCGAACGCAGCCACTACCTACCGGCGTTCAGCCGGCTCGGCCCATACGACAAGGCTCAGCTGGACCGGCTCAGCAGTGGCAAGAACCCCCGCTTGACCGAGTACTGGGTGCACGAGGCCTCCCTCATCCCGGTCGACGACTGGCCGCTGTTCCGGTGGCGGATGCAGGCCTACCGCGACAAGGCCGCCACGGACGACGCGCACTGGTCGCAGGAGAACGCCCCGATGCTCACCTGGCTCAAGGCTGAACTGGCGGCCAACGGACCGATGCGCGCGAGCGCCATCGAACACGACGCCAACAAGAACCGCGGCCCCTGGTGGGGCTGGTCAGACGTGAAGATCGGCCTGGAGACCCTGTTCCGCTGGGGCGATGTCGTCAGCGGCGGACGGGAACGCTTCGAGCGGGTTTACGCGCTGCCCGAGCAGGTCTTCTCCACGGAGCTGCTCAACCGGGAGGTGCCGGCCGCCGACGCGCACCGCGCGCTCATCGCCCAGGCTGCCCGGGCGCACGGCATCGGCACGGTGAAGGACCTGGCCGACTACTTCCGGTTGCGCACCGAACCCGCCCGGGCCGCCGTCGATCAACTCGAGGAGGCGGGTGAGCTCGTGCAGGTGCAGGTTCCCGGCTGGGGCCGTAACGGCGCCGCCGGAACCGCCTGGCTGCACCGGGACGCCCGGTTGCCGCGCACGATGGATGCGGCCGCGGTGCTGAGCCCGTTCGACCCCGTGGTGTGGGAACGCGCCCGGGCAGAGCGCCTGTTCGACTTCCACTACCGCATCGAGATCTACACGCCCAAGGAGAAGCGCCAGTTCGGCTACTACGTGCTGCCGGTGCTGATCGGCGACACCCTGGTGGGCCGGGTGGACCTCAAGAACGACCGGCAGGCCGGGGTGTTGCGGGTGCAGGCCAGCTGGGCGGAGCCCGGTGCCCCGGCGGACACCGCCGCCCGGCTCGCCGAGGTGCTGCGCAGCACTGCGGCCTGGCAGGGCCTGCCCGAGATCGAGGTGGTACCCCGGGGCACCCTGGCCCTGGCTCTCGCCGCCGAGCTCGCGTCTTAGCTCGGCTCGCTGCCGCAGCTGCGCTAGAAGGTGCCGCCCATTGCGTGCAGACGTTCGATGCGTTCGGTCAGCGGCGGGTGGGTGGCGAAAAGCTTGTCCATCACGCCGGGCTTGAGCGGGTCGGCAATCCACAGGTGCGCCATCGAGGTGTTCTGCTTCTTCATCGGCCGGCCGTATTCGCCCAGCTTGGCCAGGGCGGATGCGAGCGCATCCGGCTGCCGGGTCGTGAGGGCGCCCGTCGCATCCGCGAGGTATTCGCGCTGGCGTGACACCGCCAGCTGCACGACCGACGCGATCAGCGGGGCCACGATCATGGCAACCAGGCCGAAGACCAGCACGATCGGGTTGCCGTTGTTGTTGTTGCCGCGGCCGAAGAACGCCATCCGCAGGAAGATGTCGGAGATGAAACCGACGGCCACGACCAAGCCGAAGACGATCATTGACACCCGGATGTCGTAGTTGCGCACGTGCCCGATCTCGTGCGCCATCACGCCCTCGAGTTCGGCGTCGTCCATGATGTCGAGCAGGCCAGTGGTGGCCGCGACGATGGCGTGCTTGGGGTCACGGCCGGTGGCGAACGCGTTCGGCGCCGGGTCGTTGATGATGTACACCTCGGGCATGGGCGTGCCGGTGGTGATCGAGAGGTTCTCCACGATGCGCCACAGCCGCGGGTGGTCGGTGACGCTGTTCACCCGGATGCCGCCACTCATCGCGATCGACTGCCGCCCGGCCGCGAAGTACTGGATCAGCGCGTAGCCACCGGCGATGACCAGGGTGAGGATGAGCACGCCGGGGCCCTGCACACCGTAGGCAACACCGGCGAGCCAGCCCAGGCCGCTGATGATGGCCAGGAACAGCACGATGATGAAGACGGTGTTGCGCTTGTTTCGCGCGATCGCGCTATACATGGATCCTCTTCAGGCTGGGGTCAGGAGTACAGCTGGCAATACGTTCTCGGGTCAGAACTGCACGCGGGGCGGCTCGGCGATGGCGGCGGAGTCGGTCACCTCGAAGAACTCGCGCTGGCTGAAACCGAGCTGCTTCGCGAACGTGTGGTTCGGGAAGGTCTGCATCTTGGTGTTCAGCTCGCGCACACCGCCGTTGTAGAACCGGCGCGACGCCTGGATCTTGTCCTCGGTGTCGACGAGTTCACCCTGCAGCTGCAGGTAATTCTGGCTGGCCTGCAGCTGGGGGTAGGCCTCGGCGACGGCGAAGATGCTCTTCAGCGCGGTCTGCATGTGGTTCTCGGCGGCTGCGGCGTCAACCGGACCCTGCGCGGACAGCGTCTCGGCGCGAGCGCGGGTCACGTTCTCGAAGACCGACTTCTCGTGCGCCGCATACCCCTTGACCGTTTCGATCAGGTTAGGGATCAGGTCGGCACGACGCTTGAGCTGCACCGTGATGTCGCTCCACGCCTCATCCACTCGCACCTTGAGGGTGACGAGGGAGTTGTAGGTGGCCCACAGGTAGATGCCTGCGATCGCAACGAGTGCGACGACGATAAGAACCGGGATGAGCCATTCCATGGCAGCGTCTCCTTGCGATTGAACGTGCGAGACGGAACGCACGAGGCGGGCCGCCGCAACTGGTGTGCGATGGAGCCATCATAACGAAGGCCCCTGGGGCTCTCATGTGCTTCCCATCACACTCCAAGCAACCTCGCCGTGGATTGCGTGACTTTCTCCCCTGACCGGCGAATAATGCAGGCATGGGCACAGTCCGAGAACCGGCGGTCGTCGTAACGGACCTGCACGCCCGCCGCGGAGACCACCGGGTGCTGCACGGCCTCAGCCTGTCGATTCCCGCTGGGCTGGTGGTGGGCCTGATCGGGCCCAGCGGATCGGGCAAGACCACCCTGATGCGCGCCATCGTGGGTGTGCAGATCGTGCAATCCGGCACGGTGACCGTGCTGGGCCGTCCGGCCGGTTCGGGCGAGCTCCGCCGCCGGGTGGGCTACGTCACCCAGGATGCCAGCGTGTACGACGATCTCACCGTGCGGCAGAACCTGGACTACTTCCGCACGGTGCTCGGCGCCGGCCGTTCCGACGTCACCCGGGTGATCGACCAGACCGACCTCGGTGCGAGCGCCCGCCAGCTCACCGGGTCGCTCTCCGGCGGGCAACGCAGCCGGGTGTCACTGGCGGTGGCGCTGTTGGGCTCCCCCGACCTGCTGGTGCTCGACGAACCGACGGTGGGCCTTGACCCGGTACTCCGGCGTGATCTCTGGTCGCTGTTCCATGACTTGGCGGCCACCGGCACCAGCCTGCTGGTCTCCAGCCACGTGATGGACGAGGCCGCCCGCTGCGACCGGCTGCTGCTCATGCGCGACGGCGACGTTCTCGCCGACGACACTCCGGCGGGGTTGCTCACCGCCACCGGCACGACGGACATCGACACCGCATTCCTTCGACTCATCGGCGACGACCCCGACGTACGACCAGGGACGGCCCCATGACACCGTCGCGCACACTCGCCACCACCCGACGGGTGCTCAGCCAGATTCGGCACGACCCGCGAACCATCGTGCTGCTGCTGCTGGTGCCGAGCCTGCTCATCGGCCTGGTGGCCTGGATCTTCTCGGAGACGACGGTCTTCGACACCGTGGGCCCGGCGATGATCGCACTGTTCCCCTTCATCGTGATGTTCCTGGTCACCAGCATCACGACGCTGCGGGAGAGGCGCACCGGAACTCTCGAACGGTTGCTGTCGATGCCGCTGGGCAAGGGCGACCTGATCCTGGGCTACACGCTCGCGTTCGGGCTGCTGGCGGTGCTGCAGTCCAGCATCGCGGTGCTGTTCGCGGTCACGGTGTGCGGCCTTCAGATCGACGGGTCGGTGGGGCTGTTGGTGGCGGTCGCGGTCGCCGACGCCGTGCTCGGCACCACCCTGGGCCTGCTGGCGAGCGCGTTCGCGCGCACCGAGTTCCAGGTGGTGCAGTTCATGCCGGTGATCGTGTTCCCGCAGATTCTGCTCGGCGGCATCTTCCTGCCGCGCGACCAGTTGCCGGATGTGCTGCAGACGATCAGCGACTGGTTGCCGCTCTCGCACGCCATCGACGCCCTGAACGCGATCGCCACCGGCAGTGAAGACGACGCCTACGTTCTCGGCGAGCTGCTCATCATCCTGGCCTGGATCGTGGGCGCGGTGGTGCTCGGTTCCATCACCCTCCGCCGCCGCACCCCCTGACCCGGCCCGCGAACCGTGAGCAGAGCACACATCCGGGCGCTTTTTCGGGGCTCAGGTCACGGTTCGCGGGCTTCGATGACCTTCTGGAGCCAGGCGTAGGACAGCTTGGGGGTGCGGGGGCGGGCCGGGTCGGTGAAGTCCACGTGCACCAGACCGAACCGCTGCGTGTAGCCGGCGGCCCACTCGAAGGAGTCCAGCAGGGACCAGACCAGGTATCCGCGCAGGTCCACCCCGTGCGCGGCGCCACCGGGCGCGACGGCCTCCACGGCGGCCACGAGGTGCTCGGCGAGGTAGTCGATGCGGGCCAGGTCAGTCACCGCTCCGTACACATCCGCGCGGTCGGGGAAGCTGGCGCCGCCGGTGACGTACACCGGCGGCAGCGCCTCGGCGTAGCGGTCCCGCAGCTCGGTCAGGACCACGGGCAGGTACTCGGGCGCGTTCGGCCAGCCGAATCCGGTGGTTGGATGCTCGCGGAAGGCCTCGAGGCGGAAGGGCAGCCGCTGCACGGCCGGGATCTCGTCGGCGGGTGCGCCCGCCGGTGCGGTGACCGGGCTGCGGACGGCGGCCGCCACCCGGCTCGGCTGCGTGTAGTCGACCCCGTAGAAGTCCAGCGGCTGGTGGATCGTGCGCAGGTCGTCCGGATCGATCTCGTGCAGGTACCGCAGGTCGTTCTCGAACACACCCGCCGGGTCCGGGTAGCGGCCGAGCAGCACCGGGTCGGCGAAGAGCCGGTTGTGCAGCAGGTCGTACAGCTGGGCGGCGTCGCGGTCGCGCTCTCGGTCGGTGCTGGCCTGCACGGGAGTGTGCAGGGTGGTGATGCCGATCTGGCCGCGCACGTCGGCGGCCCGCAGGCCCTGCACGGCCAGGCCGTGCCCGAGCAGCTGATGGTGCGCCGCCGGCAGCGCGTCGAATAGTAGCGCCTCCCCCGGTGCGTGTACGCCGATCATGTACCCGTTGATCATCACGGAGGCTGGGTCGTTCACGGTGATCCAGGCGTCGATGCGGTCGCCGAAGACCTCCCCCATCTGGTGGGCGTAGTCGCCGAAGCGGAGCGCGGTGTCCCGGTTCAGCCAGCCGCCGCGCAGGGCCAGCGGGATGTCCCAGTGCTGCAATGTGGCCATCGGGCTGATGCCGTTGCCGAGCAGCTGATCGAGCAGTCGGTCGTAGAAGGCACGGCCGGCACGGTTGAGCGAGCCGCGGCCGTCGGGCTGCAGGCGCGGCCAGGCGAAGGAGAACCGGTAGATGTCCGCGCCCAGTTCGCGCAGCAGGGTGACGTCGTCGGTGAGGTTCTCGATGTGGTCGGCGGAGACGGACGCGTTCTGGCCGTCGAGGATGCGCCCACGCTGCCGGGTGAAGGCGTCCCAGCTCGATTCGCCTCGACCGCCGTCGCGGGCGCCGCCCTCGACCTGAAAGGCGGAGGTGGCGGTGCCGATCCGGAAACCCTGGGGCAGCCGGTCGCCCAGCTCCCCCGCTCGGTGCTGCCAGGCGCGGGAGGCGGGGGTGTTGCTGTTCATCGGCCGAGGACTCTTTCCAGGTAACGGTTGGTGAAGCGACGCTCGGGATCGAGCCGGTCCCGCACGGCGAGGAAGTCGTCGAAGTGCGGGTACACCGCCCGCACCGCGTCGGCGTCCAGGTTGTGCATCTTCCCCCAGTGTGGGCGACCGTCGTGGGCGCGCATAATCGCCTCGACCCCGGCGAAGTACTCGCCGGGGTTCTCCCGGTAGTACCGGTGCACGGCGATGTACCCGGTGTCCCGGCCGTATCCGGTGGACAACCAGATGTCATCGGCGGCTGCCGAGCGTACTTCGAGCGGAAAGGAGATCCGCCAGCGGCGTTTCTCGATCAGCGCCCGCACCTCGCGTAAGGCTTCGGGGATCTGCTCGCGCGGCAGCGCGTATTCCATTTCGTGGAAGCGCACGGTGCGGTTGGTGACGTAGACCCGGTGCGAGTGGTCGGTGTACTCGCGACGGCCGGTGAGCCGGTCGGCGACCCGGTTGACGCGCGGAACCAGCGCCGGAACCACGACGCCCGCCACACAGGTGCCCCGGTAGAGACCGTTCGCGAGGAGTTCGTCGTCGACGAAGCGGCGCATCCGGCCCAGCGGTGCCCGGACGGTGTCGTCGAGGGACCGCCGGGTGTTGGTTTTGGTCAGCACCGCGTCGGTGTGCGGGAACCAGTAGAACTCGAAGTGATCGGCGCTGCGGCTGCGTTCCGGGTACGCCTCCAGCACCGCGTCGAACGGTTCGCTGGTCTCCACGGCGTGCAGCAGATAGGCCGGCACACACTGCAGAGTGATGTCGACCAGGATGCCGAGGGCGCCGAGCCCCACCCGCACCGCCGGCAGCAGTTCGGCGTTCTCGGTCTCGCTGACCGTGAGCAGCTCTCCGTCACCGGTGACCAGGGTCACGGCGACGATCTGACCGGCCAGGCCGGTGAACGCGCCGCCGGTACCGTGCGTGCCGGTGGACGTGGCGCCGGCCAGAGTCTGCCGGTCCACGTCGCCCATGTTTTCGAGGGCGAGGCCGTACGGTTTCAGAAGCGCGGCCAGGTCGGAGAGGCGGGTGCCGGCGGCGAGGGTGACCCGGCCGGCGGTTTCGTCGACGGCGAGAACCCCGTTCCAGTCCAGGTCCAGCTGTACTCCGGGCGCCAGGGCGATGCCGGAGAAGCTGTGTCCGGCGCCCACGGCCTTGATGCGGGAACCGGTGCGGCCGGCCGCGAGCACGGCCCGCTGGACCGCAGCCGTGCTACTCGGCCGCTCCACCCGGGCCGGGATCACCGACTGGCTGCGTGCCCAGTTGCGCCAGAGCGCACCGCTGGCGGTCACAGGAAGACCTTCCCCTCGCCTCGGTAGGTCGGCAACATGTCGACCACTGTACCGTCGTGGACCAGAGCGAACTCGTTGACGTGTTCGCTCAGCTCGCCCGACTTGGTGTGCCGCAACCAGACCCGGTCGCCGACCCGTAGAGTCCCGGCTGCGGCCCCCGTGGCGGGCGACTGCACCTCGCCGGCCATTTCCCGGGGCACCAGGCTGAGCCCTTCCGGCCAGACCAGTCGTGGCATGCGGTCGCCACCGGGCGGGCCCGAGGCGATCCAGCCGCCGCCGAGCAGCGTCGCCGTCGCCGCGGTGGGCTTCCGCACGACGGACAGCGCGAACGCGGCGGCCGGCGCCGGGTGGAACCCCGAGTAGTTGTCGAACAGGTGCCCGCCGAAGAAACCGCTGCCGGCGGCGATGTCGGTGACCGAGGAGTCGGCTGCGGTGCTCTCCAGAGACCCGGTGCCGCCCCCGTTGACGAACTCGAGGTTGGCCACCTGTCGCACCGCTGCGACGGCCGCGGCGCGGCGGGCGGTGATGTCGACGATGGAGTGGTTGCGCACCCACCGGTTGAGGCCGCCCTGCACGGGCCGTCCGGCCGGGCGGTCCACCAGCCCGGCGATCTGCGCTTCGTAGGCCATCATGCCGACCAGGTCGAACCCGGGGCGGGACACGATGGCCAGGGCCAGCGCCTTGGCCTCGGCGGGGGTGTGCACGGGCGAACGCCACACCCCGAGGTGGCCGAGCACCGGGGCGTTCCAGGAGGCGTCGAGTTCGAGGCAGACCCGGATGTTCTCGCGTTTGTTGGGCGGCAGCACCGCATCCACGATGTCGAGGTGGTCGATCGAGTCGACCATCAGGGTCACCCGGCCGGCCAGCTCGGCCGATGTGCCCAGCCGGCGGATCGCCGCCGTGTCGACGCTCGGGTAGCCGACCACGATGTCGTCCAGGGTTTCGGCCAGCCAGAGCGCTTCGGGCAGGGTGTAGGCGAGCACACCGCGGTAGCCCGGCAGGGCGAGGACGGCCTCGAGCACCCCGCGTACACGCAGCGACTTGCTGGCCACGCGGATCGGGGTGCCGGCAGCACGATCGAGCATGTCGTGGGTGTTGTGCCGCAACGCGTCCAGGTGCAGCGCTGCCACCGGGGTCTCGAGTCCGCGGGTGGCGTCGGTCAGGCCCGCCCAGTACACCGACGGGCTGAGCCACGGTGTGTCGGTCGGGCGGATGGACAGGTCGAGGGTGGTTTCGGTCTTCATGCGCGAACCGCTTTCATTTCGACGAAAAATGCCCCCATCGCGGCGAGCGGATGCACGGAACTTACCACCCAGTACCCGCTGAATTCGGTCACCGCAAGGCGCGCCACGTTGACTTTCACCTCCATGGCCCGTGAAATGGAGGGAGGGGGTTCATGTTCCAGCAACGCCGCATCCGCGCACACGGCTGGATTCGGCGACCCCAGCGTCTCCCCCTGCGTGCGCCCCTGCTGACGGTGGCGGTACTCGGCCTGCTGCTCAGCGGAAGCGCGCTGGCGCCGGCCGTACCGGCGATCGCCGAAACCGCGCCGACCACCCCGAGCGCCACGGCGTCGGTGACACCCACCCCGACACCGGAACCAGCCCCGGCTCCGAGCCCGTCGCAGTCGGCAGTGCCGGCACCCCCGCCGAGCACAGCCCCGCAGGAGAGCACAGCCCCGCAGGAGAGCACGGCCCCGACCCCATCCGCCGCGCCGCAACCATCGCAGCAGCCCACCGCGACGCCGTCGCCGTCAACGTCTCCGTCCGCGACCCCGACACCCACGCCGACACCCGAACCGGTACCGGAGCCCGAACCCGAACCCGAGCCCGAACCCGAACCGGAACCCGAGCCGGAACCACCGGCGCCCACAGCACCCACCATCGACAGCCCGGCGTCCGGCAGCTTCATCGGCGGCAGCACGACGGTGTCGGGCTCCCGCGACCCGAGCCAGGAGATCCAGCTGGTCGCGGCCGGAGACCCGGTCTGCACCGTCGGTGTCGACGGCAGCCCGGCCTGGAGCTGCCCCGGGGTCGCCCTGCCCAGCGGCCCCGCGGTTGAACTGCGCGTCGTGGCCTCCGGCGAGGCCGGCGTCTCGACCGCACATTCCGTTCGGGTGCTGCAAGCCCCCACCGTCACCGGAGGCGGCACCACGAGCGGACTGGTGCGCGGCACCGGATACCCCGGCGCCACCGTCACGGCCAACCTCGCCAGCGGGGCGCGCTGCTCGTTCACGGCCGACTCCTCCGGCGCCTGGGCGTGTCTGCTGCAGGGCGACCTGCTCAGCGGCCAGGAACAGGTCACGGCGTCGCAGCAGAGCGACTTCAGCGCCCCCGAGTCGTCCCCGGCCAGCGCCCCGGTCTCCCTGTCGATCGACGTGGACCCGCCGGCCGCCCCCGTCGTTGCCGGACCCACCGAGGGCACCGAGCTGTCCCTGACCGAATCGCAGTACTACGGGCAGGGCGAGAACGACGCCACCGTCACGGTCTTCGCCGGCGCCTACTCGGTATGCAGCGCCGTGGTCAGCGGCGGCACCTGGTCCTGCTCCGGATCGGGTGTCGCGGCCGGATCCTACGCGCTGCGCGCCGTTCAACAGGATCCCGCCGGCAATGTGAGCGCCGGCAGCGAGGCCATCCAGGTGCGGTTCGGTCCCGCACCGGCTGCCACCCCCACGGCGACCCCGAAGCCCACTGCAACACCCAAGCCCACCGCCACTCCCCGCCCCACGGCCACCCCGACCCCCACTCCCACGCCGACCGCCGCCGCGACGGCGCCGCCCGCCCCGCCGGCCACCACCGAGCCGGGAAAGCCGACGGCTACCCCCGCCCCCGCCGTCCCGGCACCGGCCGACCCGGACGACCAGACGGAGGAACTGCCGCCGCTCACGGTGCCCGGCGGCTGGACCGACCCCACCCAGTTCAGCACCGCGGTGATCCCGCCGTGGACGGTCGCGCAATTCCCCTGGCTGCAGGCCGCCATGCTCACCCTCGGCGCGCTGCTACTGCTCGTCATCCCGGCCCGACTGCTGGCGGGCACCGTGTCCCGGGCCCGGGGCGGCCGGCCGTTCCTCAGCGGCCACCGGTTCGCGGGCCGCAATCACCCCCGTGAAGACTTCGAGGTCGCGCCCACCGTGAACGTGGCGCAATGGGTGATCGGCGGCGCCGCGATCCTCGCCGCCTCGGTCTTCGTTCTCATCTCCGGCCCGGTGGCGGGCACCCCGAACTACGTGCGGCTGCTGCTGGCCGTGATCCTCGCGCTCACCCTGGTGAACGCCGTGGCCACGTTGGCGCCCCAGTGGTGGGGTTCCCGCGCCCTGCACCTGGACGTGACGACCACCATCCTGCCGCGCTACCTCGTGCTCGTCGCGGTTACCGCGCTGGCCTCCCGAGCCCTCGAACTGCACCCCGCGGTCTTGTTCGGCCTGCTGGGCAGTGTCGTGGTGCGCACCGGCCCACTGGCCGCCCAGCGCGGCGCGTTGGCCGCCGTGCGCGCCGGCAGCCTGCTCGCCCTCGGTCTGGTCGCCCTGGCTGTGGTGGGCGTCCTTCCCGCGGCGGACGGCTTGGTCAGCACCCTCGCCGCCGAGTTCGTCAACACCGTCGTGCTGGCGTCGATCGGTTCGGCCGTGCTCGTGCTGATCCCCTTGGGCAGCACCAGCGGACGCAGCATCCTCGCCTGGTCGCCGCCGATCTGGGCCGCGCTGGCCGTGCCGGCGTTCCTGGCCCTGTTCGTGCTGCTCTCCCCCACCCTCGAGACCTCGGCGCCGTTCTGGGTGGTGGCCGCGTTCTTCGCCGGCGTCAGCGTGGCCGTCTGGGCCTGGCAGCGTTTTGTGGTTCCCTCGCTGCACTGACGGGTTTTACGATGGTGCCCCCGCTGGGATTCGAACCCAGACTGTGACGATTTTAAGTCGCCTGCCTCTGCCGGTTGGGCTACGGGGGCACGCCCGGACTAGCCGGGCAGCACAAGTGGATGCCGCACGGGTGTGCGGCATCCACTGGTGACTTTACGGTGCGACGACGGTCTCTGCGCCGGATTCGGCAGCGGCGACCTCGACGGGCTTCTTGACCGGAGCCTTGCGCGGGGCGCGCGGCGCCTTCACCGCGGCAGGGGCCGGGGCTTCGGCCGGAGCCGCGGGCTTCGGACGGGACGCGAACTGCTCGAACACGGCGCGGGGCGTCTGAACGGCTTCGATCGACACGATGTCACGGCCGAGGACCACGTTCAGCACCCAGCCGGCGACAACGCGGATCTTGCGCTCCCAGCTCGGCATGGCCAGGCCGTGGTAGCCGCGGTGGGCGACCCAGGCCGGGAAGCCCGTGATGGCGAACTTGCCGGACTGGAACGCACCGACGCCCACACCGAGGCCGGCGACGGCGCCCAGGTTCTTGTGGTTGTACTCCACGGTGCCCTCGCCGCGGAGTACCGCGACGATGTTCTTGGCCATGAGCTTGCCCTGGCGCACGGCGTGCTGCGCGTTGGGCACGCAGAAACCGCCGACGCCGCCACCGGAGAGGTCGGGAACGGCGGTGATGTCACCGGCGCCCCAGGCGTCGACGATGATCTCGTCCTCGGTGCCCACACGGAGGTCGGAGCGCACCTTCAGACGGCCACGCTCTTCGATCGGCAGGTCGGTGTTACGCACGATGCCCGGGTTCGCCATGACGCCGGCGGTCCAGACGATGAGGTCGGATTCGAACGACTCACCGGTGGAGAGCTCGATCACGCCGTCGACAGCGGAGCTGAGCTGGGTGTTCAGGTGCACCTCGGCCCCGCGCTCGGCGAGGTTCTTGATGACCCAGAGCGCGGTCGACTCGGAGACCTCGGGCATGATGCGGCCCATCGCCTCGATGAGGTGGAAGTGGGTGTCCTCGAAGGCGATCTCCGGGTACTTGGTCAGCAGCGAGCTGGCGAAGGAGCGCAGTTCGGCGAAGACCTCGATGCCGGCGAAGCCGCCACCGATGACCACGAAGGTCAGCAGGCGGTCGCGCTCGGGGCCGGCCGGCAGCTGGGCTGCCTTGTCGAAGTTGGTGAGAACCTTGTCGCGGATCGCGACGGCTTCCTCGATGGTCTTCAGGCCGATGGCCTGGTCTGCGACCCCGGGGATCGGGAAGGTGCGCGACACTGCACCGGCGGTGACCACGACGATGTCGTAGTCGAACTCCCACGGCTCGCCGACAGGAGGCGTGATGGTCGCCTTCTTCTCAGCGTGGTTGACGTGGGTGACCTTCGCGGTGAGCACGCTGGTCTTCTTCAGGTGACGGCGGTGCGACACGACCGAGTGCCGGGGGTCGATGGATCCGGCGGCCACCTCGGGGAGGAACGGCTGGTAGGTCATGTACGGAAGCGGGTCAACCATGGTGACCTCTGCTTCGCCGGGGCGGAGCCACTTTTCCAGCTTCCAGGCGGTATAAAACCCCGCGTAGCCGCCACCGACGATGAGAATTTTGGGCACGATTAGAAGGCCTCCTACAAGGATTTGTTACGCGAGATTTTAGTACTTGGAACGAATTCGCTTGAAATGCCGCGTGGCCCCAATGCCGAACAGCGTTACAAGGATACCAAACCCCACCAGCACGGCGAGCGGCAGGCTCACGTAGGTGAGAGTGAGCGGGCTCGGCAACCAGGCGGCGGAGACATCCCGCTCCGGCAAGGCCGGGTCGGGGTCGGGTACGACCGGGGCAGCGGGGGTCGGTTCGGTGGGGGTGACCGGTGCCGTGATGGCCCTGCGGTGCAGGGTGATCCACTCCTGCAGCAGCTCGGCGGGGGTGTCCGACGTCGATCGCGGAACCGACTTCGACACGGCAGCGGCGGCGTCGATGAGACCGTTGCCGTAGATCGGACTCGGCACGGTGTGGCCGTTGGGGTTAGCGGTTTCGATGATGCGGTTGATCACGCCGGCGGCATCCAGTTTCGGGTACGCCGAGCGTACCAACGCCACCAGACCCGACACGATCGGCGCGGCCGCGCTGGTGCCGTCCCACTGCCAGTACCCACCGTTCGGGGCGACGCCGACGAGCTTTTCGCTGGGCCCGGCGACGGCGATGGTGATCCCCTGCGAGGACGCGTCGAAGCTGGCCTCTTTGGCCTGGTCGACGCCGGCGACGGTGAGCACACCGGGAATCGTGGCCGGTGCCCCGACCTCGGTGGTGCCGCTGCCCCGGTTTCCCGCGGCCGCGACGACGACGACGTCGTTCTCGAAGGCGTACATGAACGCGTCGTCCCAGCTGGTCGGCCAGTCGAGGGTGTTGCGGGTCAGAGACATGTTGATCACGTCGGCACCGTTGTCGACGGCCCAGCGGATGCCCTTGGCGATCTGGTCGTCGTTGCTGAGCTCGGCACCGCTGGTGCCGAACGCCACCGAGACGCTGAGGATCTTCGATTCGGGGGCGACCCCGATCAGGCCGGTGTCCGCACCGGTGCCGCGTCCGGCCAGCAGCGACGCCACCAGGGTGCCGTGCTCGTCGTCGTCACCGACAGGAGTCTGGCCGTTGGAGGAGCCGAGGCCGGAGACATCCGTTCCGCCGATCACAACGCCGTTGAGTTCGGCGACGCTGCCGTCGACGCCCGTGTCGATGACGGCGACGGTGACGCCGGCTCCCTTGCTCGTGGCCCAGGCATCCCGGAAGCCGTAGTCGTTCAGCCAGTATTCGAGGTCGCGCACCTGATCGGCGCGGGCGGCCGGGGCGTCACCGACGACGGTGATCAGGGGAATGGCTGCCGCGAGCACGATCGCGACGCCGGCGAGGGATCGGCGCCAGGGCCGATTCACGCTTCGGCCGGTGGTGCCACCGGCGGGGCGTAGTCCAGGCACTCGCACACCTGCGGCGACCAGGCGGCGCGAAGCAGGGCAAGGTCGCCGATCGGGTTGACGCCGGGGCCCGCGGCCAGGGAGTGCGCGGCGAGGGCGTGCAGGCACTTGACACGCACCGGCATGCCGCCGCTGGACACGCCCGCCAGCTCGGGGACCACACCGATGACCTCACGGTCCTGCAGAAAACTCTCGTGTGCCGCCCGGTAGTGGGCGCGCAGGTCTTCGTCGTCGGCCAGCATCTGGTTGTACTCGTTCATCACCTGGGTGGCCTCGAGGAAGGACAGCGCGGCGGTGGCGGCCGGGTGCGATAGGTAGTACAGGGTGGGGAACGGTGTGCCGTCCTCCAGGCGCGGTGCGGTGGCGACGACGGTGGGCGCGCCGCAGACGCAGCGGGCCGCGATCCCGATCACGTTGCGGGCCGGGCGGCCCAACTGCGCGGAGACCGTGGCGACGTCGGCTGCGCTGGCGGGGTCGAAGGGTGGTCTGGTCATTCTGCTGCCTCCTGGGGAGCGAGTCCGGCGGTCATCACCGATCGGAACATGGAGTCGACCCAGTCGACCTCGGTGTCCTGGATGGCCGTGCTGACGGCTGCCGTGTCGGCGGAACCGTCGACGGTGGCCCCGATGTCGTTCTCGACCAGGAAGCTGACATCGCCGGGCATCACGTAGGACAGTCGGTCACGCGCCTGGGTGGTGACGAAGGTACGGTCGTTCCACCGTTCCCGTTCGTCCTTGAGTTTGTCCACGTCGGCCTCCTGCGCCGACACGGCAGCGCGAAGCTCATCGATCTGCTGGCGCTGTTCGGCATACGTGCGCACGCTCGGGGCCAGCACGACGACGGCCAGCACGAGGATGCCCATCATCACGAAGGAAAAACCGGACAGCCGCAGGCCCCGCAGCCAGGCACCCGCGGCGGTTTCGGTGCTGGCGAGCTGCACGGACTGCCGGACGGTGCGTGACGTGGCGGCGGGTTTGGCCGCGGACGACGCCCGGGACGCGGTGGTCTCTGCCGGGGGTTCGGCCTTGGGCTTGGGCTTGGGCCGGCGAGGTTCGGGGAGGCGGGGCGGGGTCATGCCAGAGCCGTTCCAGGACACGTGATTCCCCTCCCCTTGGCTGCCGGCGACGCCCGGCAGCGGATTTCTCCTGTTCTAGAGTGCCAGAACTTTCGGTCGCCGAGCTCCGACACGGGTGGTGCGGCGGCGATCCTGAGCAAATCCGCAGCCAAAAAAAGGACCCCAGCCCGGTGGGCTGGGGTCCTTCTCAGGTGGTGACTACGCCGTGAAGCGCGGGAACGCGGAGCGGCCGGCGTAAACCGCGGCCTCGCCGAGCTCTTCTTCGATGCGCAGGAGCTGGTTGTACTTGGCAACACGCTCGCTCCGGGCCGGGGCACCGGTCTTGATCTGGCCGGCATCCGTCGCGACGGCGAGGTCGGCGATGAAGGTGTCTTCGGTCTCACCCGAGCGGTGCGAGATGACGGTGGTGTATCCGGCGCGCTGGGCGAGGGCGACGGCATCCATCGTCTCGGTCAGGGTGCCGATCTGGTTCACCTTGATGAGGATCGAGTTGGCTGCCTTGATCTCCAGGCCCTTGGCCAGGCGGATCGGGTTGGTGACGAACAGGTCGTCTCCGACGATCTGCACCTTGTCGCCGAGCTGCGCGGTGAGGTGGACGTAGCCGTCCCAGTCCTCTTCCTCGAGCGGGTCCTCGATGGAGACGAGCGGGTACGCCTCGAGGAGCTCGGCGTAGTACGCGACGATCTCGGTGGAGGTGAGTTCCTTGCCCTCGAAGTGGTAGACGCCGTCCTTGAAGAACTCGGTGGCGGCACAGTCGAGCGCGAGGCCGATGTCGGTGCCGGGCGTGTAGCCGGCCAGGGTGATGGCTTCGACGATGAGGTCGAGGGCGGCACGGTTGCTGGGCAGGTTGGGGGCGAAGCCACCCTCGTCGCCGAGGCCGGTGGCCAGGCCCTTGCTCTTCAGCAGGCCTTTGAGGGCGTGGTAGACCTCAACGCCCCAGCGCAGGCCCTCGCTGAAGGTGGGGGCGCCGAGCGGGACAACCATGAATTCCTGGATATCGACGTCGTTGTCAGCGTGCGAGCCACCGTTGATGATGTTCATCATCGGCACCGGCAGGGTGTGTGCGTTCGGGCCACCGAGGTAGCGGAACAGGGGCAGGTCGGCCGAGCTGGCGGCGGCCTTGGCGACGGCCAGGCTCACGCCGAGGATGGCGTTCGCGCCGACGCGCTCCTTGTTGACGGTGCCGTCGGTCTCGTTGAGGACCATGTCGATGATGCGCTGGTCAGCGGCATCGAGGTCTTCCACGGCCGGGCCGAGCTCGTCGGTGACGGAGCCGACGGCCTTGAGCACGCCCTTGCCGAGGTAACGCTTCTTGTCACCGTCGTGCAGCTCGTAGGCTTCGAAGGCGCCGGTGGAGGCGCCGGACGGTACGGCGGCACGGCTCAGCGTGCCGTCCTCGAGCAGAACCTCGACCTCGACGGTCGGGTTACCCCGGGAGTCGAGGATTTCGCGTGCAACAACTGCGTCAATAAGAGCCACAACTATCTCCTGTGTCTGTCTGTCTATCGTTTTTTTGGATTCTAAGTCCGAGAGGATTTCGAGGAAGACGCCGCTGTGTTCCAGTCCGTTGACCAGTCTAGTGACCGGTGCCTGGGCGTGCTCAGGACTGAAGTCCCGTTCACCCGCCGATCACGCGTCGTTCAGTCGCCCAAGGGTTTGAAGACGAGGTCGCCGGCGGTCACGTCGTCGGACGTCACGAACGCGAACCGGCCGTAGCCGGCGGCGCCGGCCCGTTCGAGCAGGGCCTTGAGGTTCTTGGTGCGCTTGTCCAGCCGCACCCGCAGGCCCTGGGCTACCAGGGTGGTCTTCAACGCCACCACAGCCGCCGGGTCGGCATCCTTCTCGTGCACCAGCACCACGGCATTGTCGGTCTCGTCGTCGGAACCGGCGAGCAGGTCGACGATGCGCTCGAAACCGATGGAGAAGCCGCAGGCGGGCACGTCGGTGCCGAGGAACCGGCCGATCATGCCGTCATACCGGCCACCGCCGCCGAGCGAGTAGCCCAGGTCGGGGTGGGCGATCTCGAAGATCGTGCCGGTGTAGTACCCCATGCCGCGCACCAGGGTGGGGTCGAACTCGAGGGGAACCCCCGGGAGCGCGGCGCGAAGCGACTGCAGGTCGGCGTAGGCCGCCTCGTCGAGCCAGGCTGGCGCATCCGTGGTGTCGGGCCAGCCCGCGTCGGCGAAGCCCGAGAGGGTGTCGGCGAGCCCGTCGGTGGTGATGCCGAGGCCGCCGAGCTCGGTGACCACACCGTCGACGCCGATCTTGTCGAGCTTGTCGAGGGTGATCAAGGCGCGTTCGTTGAGTTCGGCGGGCACACCCCAGCTGGCGAGCATGGTGGTGAGGATGCGGCGGTCGTTGATGCGCACCGAGCAGCCGGTCAGGCCCAGGTTGTCGAGCGCGGCGACGGTGGCGGTGATCAGTTCGATCTCGGCCAGCGGGCCCGCCTCGCCGATGATGTCGATGTCGCACTGCATGAACTGGCGGTAGCGGCCCTTCTGCGGGCGTTCGGCGCGCCAGACCGGGGCGATCTGGATGGAGCGGAACACGGCCGGCAGGTCGGCGCGGTGGCTGGCGTAGAACCGGGCCAGCGGCACGGTGAGGTCGAAACGGAGGCCCAGGTCGGCCAGCGAGAGCAGGTCGTCGGCGTCGGCCGCCGCCACCAGGTCAGCCGGGGAGAGTCCGCGCTTGAGCACCGCGAAACCGAGCTTCTCGTTGTCGCCGCCGAGGCCGGAGTGCAGCCGCGCGGTGTCCTCCATCACGGGGGTCTCGATCTCGTCGAAACCGTGCGCGGCGAAGCTCTGCCGAATGACGCCCAGCGCCCGTTCACGGGTGGCCTTGTCGGCCGGGAGGAAGTCGCGCATGCCGCGGGGAGGGGTCACTGCTGAAGCCATGCACCAATTCTGTCAGGTCGCGCGCGAGGTCCCGCGCCGCAACTGGTCCCGCTGCGGACAAATGGGTCCCGGTGTGCCGGGGGTGCACGTGTCCGCACGGGCAACAGTTGCCGGCTCGGTGAGGGCTCGGTGAGGCTAGATCGCTCCGCCGGCCGCGCTGGGAGCGCCCAGCTCGACGCCGCCGTCGCCGACATGCTCGCGGGCGATGAAGTTCTCGATGTCGAAGAGGTTGTCCTTGGCACGCTTGGCGATGGTCAACAGGGTCGACATCGAGGCGACCTCCTCGACCTGCTCCTTGAGGAACCAGAGCATGGCCTGCTCACCGAGAGCGTCGCCGTCCTGGCGCGCCGCACGGAAGAGGGCCTCGATCTGGCCGGTGACCTGCTGCTCCTGAGCGAGGGCCAGGGCGATGGGTTCCACGATGTTGGCGAAGCCGTTGATCACGGCGGGCACGCCGGGGATGACAACATCCAGGCCACGGTCGAGGCGGTACTGCACGAGCATCATGGCGTGGTTGCGTTCCTCTTCCGACTGGCGGTAGAAGTGCCGGGCCAGCTGCGGCAGGTCCTGGCTGTCGAACCAGGTCGCGATGGAGATGTACTGCTGGGACGCGGCGAACTCGTGGCCGATTTGCTGGGTCAGGAGGGCGTTGAAAGATGTCTCGGTCATGCTCTGACGTTACCGGTCCCCCGGTCGGGGACGCTACGCCGTGGGAAACGCGATGACGCCCGCATCGGTCGGGTCGTCGCCGCTCTCCTGCTCCGCCGCACGGATCTCATCCTGCAGGTCGCGGAGGGCGGTGCGGAGGGCCCGCTCGGAGTCGAGCCCCTGCGCCTTGGCCGCCGACACGATCGCCAGCAGGATCGGGCCGAGTTCGGCCTCACTGTCGATGGGCAGCAGTGCGGGCGGGTCTGTTTCGAGCAGCCCGATCTTCTGGGCCTTGCCGATGACCTTGTCGGCGAGCGCGAGCGCGGGCATACCCTGCGGGATGCCGTCGAGCACGCTGGTGCGGTGCGGCTTCTCGGCCGCCTTCACGTCGTCCCAGCCGGCCACCACCTCGTCGAGGCTCTGCTCGCCGCCGTCACCGAACACGTGCGGATGCCGGCCGACCATCTTCCGGGTCATCCCGGCCGCGACATCCTGGATGTCGAAGCCCTCACCGGGGGTCTCGGCGGCGATGGCCGCGTGGAAGACCACCTGATAGAGCACGTCGCCGAGTTCCTCGAGCAGGTCGTCGCGGCTGCCGCTCTCGATCGCCTCGATGAGTTCGTGGGTCTCCTCGGTGAGGTACTGCACCAGTGACTCGTGGGTCTGCTCGGCGTCCCACGGGCAACCGCCGGGCGCCCGCAGCCGGGCGACCGTCGTGACGAGCTCGTCGAGACTGGACGGGCTGGTGGCTGGGCTGCTGAACGGCGAGGGCGCTGCTGAATCGGTCACACTCCATCGTAGGCTGCCCGGCTAAGCTGGTGATTGGTGTGCCGGGAAGTCTGGTCGGCGGGCAACGTGATGTTGCTCTCGACTCACAACCGACCCGCTTTACACACCGGGTGGACAGGATTTCCATGAGCTTCATCCGATCCGAGCGTTACGCCGCCGGTTTTCTTCTGACTGCCGGCGTCCTCGGCCTGGTGGCCGCGAACCTCGCCTTCGGCCCCGCCCTGATCGATGCGGCCGACACCCACCTGCCCAGCGGGATTCCCGGGCTCGACCTCTCGGCGAAGCATTGGATCAGCGACGGCCTGCTTGCGGTGTTCTTCTTCCTCATCGCCATCGAACTCAAGCGTGAACTCGTCATCGGCGATTTGAACAGCGTGGGCAAAGCCGCACTGCCGGCCATCGCGGCGCTCGGCGGCGTTGTGGTGCCGGCGGTTATCTACCTGCTGATCACCCGCGGCTCCGGGCTGGCCGCCGGCTGGCCGGTGCCGACCGCCACCGACATCGCGTTCGCCCTCGGGGTGCTGGCGGTGTTCGGTCGCGGCATCCCCACCCGGGTGCGGGTGTTCCTGCTCGCCCTCGCCGTGCTCGACGACCTGGTGGCCATCCTGATCATCGCGTTCTTCTTCACCCAGGACCCGCAGCTGCAGTTCATCGGCATCGCCGCCATCACCGCCACCCTCTTCGGGGTCACCAGCCGTCTGCTGAAGCCCCGTTCCCCCTGGGTGCTGGGCCGGAAGCCGGTCTGGCCCATCGTGCTGATCCTCGTCGTGCTCGGAGCCGCGACCTGGTATTTCACCTACCTGTCCGGCGTGCACGCCACCATCGCCGGCGTGCTCCTCGGCCTCGTGATGGCGCGGGTTCCCGGCGGCCGCACCCACCACGTGCTCGAGCCGTACTCCAACGCGGTGATCCTGCCGCTGTTCGCCTTCTCGGCGGCGCTGGTGGTCATCCCCCGCGTGAGCCTGGCCGAACTCAGCCCGGCATTCTGGGGAATCCTCGTGGCACTGCCGGTGGGCAAGCTGATCGGCATCACCCTGGCCGGGTCGCTGGGCAGCCTGATCTCCCGGCGGCCCACCGGCTCCGGGTCCGGCCTCAAGCTCGCCGACATCGTCATGGTCGCGTGCCTCGGCGGCATCGGTTTCACGGTGTCACTGCTGATGGGCGCGCTGGCCTTCGCCGGCAACAGCGAGGTGGTCGACGAGGCCACCCTCGCCGTGCTGCTCGGCTCGGGCGTCGCGATCCTCGTCTCGGCCGTTGTCGTCAGTGTGCGGGCACGGCAGTATCGACGGGCCGCGGGAACACGGCATCCAGCAGCGCTCCCGTCCATGTGATCAGTGCGGCGTCGGTCACCGGTTCGCCGTTCAGGCGGGGCAACGGCACGATCATCGACCCGGCCGCGGCCGAATACTTGGCGCCCGGGTACATCCGCTGCACCCGCACCTGCATCGAATCGGCCAGGTCCACGGGGGCGACCCGCAGATTGGAGCCCATCGCCACCACCTCGCCGAGGCCCGCCTGCTGAGCGTGCCGGCGCAGCCGGGAGACGGCGATCAGGTTGGCCACGGCCTCGGGCGGTTCGCCGTAACGGTCGGTGAGTTCCTCGAGCACGAGACCGATCTGGTCGTCGGCAGCCGCGGGGCCGCTGGCGCCGGAGAGCTTCTGGTACGCCTCCAGGCGCAGCCGCTCGCTGTCCACGTATTCCTCGGGGATGTGCGCGTCGACGGGCAGCTCGAGCCGCAGCTCGGTCTGGCCCTCGGCCACGTCGCCGCGGAAGGTGGACACGGCCTCGCCGATCATGCGGAGGTACAGGTCGAAGCCCACGCCGGCGATGTGGCCGGCCTGCTCGCCGCCGAGCAGGTTGCCGGCGCCGCGGATCTCGAGGTCTTTCAGGGCCACCTGCATGCCCGCGCCGAGCTCGTTGTTGGCCGCGATGGTGGCCAGGCGGTCGTGCGCGATCTCGCTCAGCGGCTTGTTCTCGTCGTAGAGGAAGTAGGCGTAGGCCCGCTCGCGGGCACGGCCCACCCGACCGCGCAGCTGGTGCAGCTGGCTGAGACCGTACTTGTCGGCCCGGTCGATGATGATGGTGTTCGCGTTGGCGATGTCGAGGCCGGTCTCGATGATGGTCGTGGAGACCAGGATGTCGAACTTGTTCTCCCAGAAGTCCACCACCACCTGCTCGAGCTGGGCTTCGGGCAGCTGCCCGTGCGCCACGGCGACGCGGGCTTCCGGCACCAGTTCGGCCAGTTGCGCCGCCACCCGGTTGATGCTGGAGACCCGGTTGTGCACGAAGAAGATCTGACCCTCCCGCAGCAGCTCCCGGCGGATGGCCGCGGCCACCTGACGGTCGGAGTACGGGCCGACGAAGGTGAGGATCGGGTGCCGGTCCTCCGGCGGGGTCGCGAGGGTGGACATCTCCCGGATACCGGTGACGGCCATCTCCAGGGTGCGCGGGATGGGCGTGGCGCTCATCGCGAGGATGTCGACGTTGGTCTTGAGCTTTTTGAGCGCGTCCTTGTGCTCGACGCCGAAGCGCTGCTCCTCGTCGATGATGACCAGGCCGAGGTCCTTGAAGATGGTGTTCTCGGAGAGCAACCGGTGGGTGCCGATGACCATGTCGACGGTGCCGTCGAGCATGCCCGCCACGGTCTCCCTGGATTCCTTCTCGGTCTGGAACCGGCTGAGCGCGCGCAGGTGGATCGGGAACCCGGCGAAGCGTTCCTGGAAGGTTTCCAGGTGCTGGCGCACGAGCAGGGTGGTGGGCACGAGCATCGCCACCTGCTTGCCGTCCTGGATCGCCTTGAACGCGGCGCGCACCGCCACCTCGGTCTTGCCGAAACCGACGTCGCCGGAGAGCAGCCGGTCCATCGGGATGGGCCGCTCCATGTCGGCCTTAACCTCTTCGATGGTGGTGAGCTGGTCGGGCGTCTCCGCGAACGGGAACGCCTCCTCGAGCTCCCGCTGCCATGGGGTGTCTGGACCGAACGCGTGACCTTTGCTGGCCATCCGCGCCGAGTACAGCTTGACGAGCTCGACGGCGATGTCCCGCACCGCCCGGCGGGCCTTGGTCTTGGCGGCCGACCAGTCGCTGCCGCCCATCTTGGACAGGTTGGGCGCCTCGCCGCCGACATACCGGCTGACCAGGTCGAGCTGGTCGGTGGGAACGTAGAGCTTGTCGCCGGGCTGGCCGCGCTTGGACGGCGCGTACTCCAACACCAGGTACTCGCGGGTGGTCTTGACCGGGTTACGGCCGCCGCTGGACACCTCCCGCTGGGTGAGTTCGAGGAACCGGCCGATGCCGTGGGTCTGGTGCACGACGTGGTCGCCGGTCTTCAGCTGCAGCGGGTCGACGACGTTCTTGCGCCGGCTGGCCAGTTTTTTGATCTGGCGGGCGTCGTAGCCGACGGTGCGGCCGTAGAACTCGCTCTCGCTCACCAGGGTGAGCTTGGTCTCCGGGATCTCGAAGCCGTGAGCGATGGAGGCCTTGAGCAGGTAGGCGATGCCCGGTTCGGGGTTCGCCGGGAACTCCTCCACGATGCGGGCGGGCAGTTCGGCGCCGGCGAGCACATCGGCGGCCCGGTCGACGAGGCCCGCGCCCTGGGCGACGACGGCGACGGTCCAGCCATCCTTGAGGCGGGCGGAGAGGTGCCCGACGGCGCCCTCCACATTGCCCTGGAAGCTGGGCACCGCGTCGCCCTCGACGCGGACCGTGAGCAATTCGTCGATCTCCCGGTGTTCGGGCAGCACCTCGATGTCGGTCGGGGCGGCCTGGAACGAACTCATCGTCCACCAGACCCGTGCGGTGGCGGGTGCGCCCGGCGCCGAGTAGCGCACGGCGTCCCGCAGTGTGCCCAGGGTGAGGAAGTCGCCGCTGGCGAGGTCGATCGGCGCCTCGGCGCCGGCGGTGGCGGCGTTCCAGGCGGCGGAGAGGAACTCCCGGTTGGTCTCGGCCAGGCTGATCGCGCGGGAGGCGACCCGCTCCGGGGAGATCACGGCGACAGCGGCCTGGCGCGGCAGGTAGTGGGTGACGGGCACCAGCTTGTCAACCAGCGCGGGCGCCAGGCTTTCCATGCCCTCCACGGGGATGCCCTCGGCCACCTTGGCCAGCAGCCCGGCGAGGCTCGGGAACTCGTGCTGCATCTCCCGGGCGCGCTGCCGCACGGCGGGGCTGAGCAGCAGTTCCCGGCTCGGCGGCAGCGTCACCGACGGGATCGGTTCGGGCATCGAGCGCTGGTCGGACACAGCGAACTCGCGGATCTGTTCCACCTCGTCGCCGAAGAATTCGATCCGGTACGGATGCGCCGCCATCGGCGGGAACACGTCGAGGATGCCGCCGCGGACCGCGAATTCACCGCGGCGGGTGACCATGTCCACCCGGGCGTAGGCCACGTTGACGAGGTCGACGGCGATGGCCGCCAGGTCGTGGCCGCGGCCGCCGGCGCTGAGCTCGAGCGGGTCGAAGTCGGTGAGGTTGTCCGCCACAGGCTGCAGGGCGGCGCGCACCGAGGCGACCACGATGAGCGGACGCCGGTCGGACGCGTCCTGGGCCTCCCAGTCGCGCATCCGTCGCAACGCGTAGAGGCGCCGGCCCACGATCTCGGCGCTGGGGCTCAGCCGCTCGTGCGGGAGGGTCTCCCAGGCGGGGAACTCGACGATCTCGGCGTCGTCGGAGAAACAGCCGAGGTTCTCCCGCAGCGCCTCGGACTCGCGCCCGGTGGCGGTGATGACGAACAGGGCCCGGCCCGCATCCAGCCGGTTGCGCTGCTCCATCAGGGCGGCCAACAGCGGCGCCCGAAGCCCCTCGGTGAGGGAGAAGTCGGCGTCGCGGGTCGCGAAGGCGAGGGCGGAATCGAACGTGGAGGCGCGGGAAAGCGCCGGAATCAAGCCCTGAAGAATCACCGCACAAGTCTACGGGTACTTCGGCGCCCGTTCAGCGAGCGCGGTGATTATGCGGGTGGGGCGTGGAACTTCTGCTGGGCCGCGGTGACGCCGTCGGCGACGATCATCTCGATCGCATCCGCGGCATCCTCGAGCATGATCGGCAGGGTGGCCCGCTCGGTGCTGGAGTAATCGTGCAGCACGAAGTCGGCGGCGTTCTGCCGGCCGGGCGGGCGGCCGATGCCCATCCGGATGCGGATGAACTCATTCCCGCCGGTGGCGGCGATGATGTCGCGCAGCCCGTTGTGCCCGCCGTGGCCGCCGCCCACCTTGATCTTCAGGGTGTCGAACGGCAGGTCGAGTTCGTCGTGCACCACGATGAGGCGGGTGACGTCGAGGGAGTAGAAGCGCAGCAAGGCGGCGACGGGGCCGCCGGAGAGGTTCATGAAGCTGTTCGGCTTGGCCAGAATCAGCTTGGGGCCGCCAGGGGCGCTGCGGCCCTCGGCGACGGAGGCGTTCGCCTTGTGGTTCTTGAAGTTCGCGCGCATCCGGTCGGCGAGCACCATGGTCACCATGTGGCCGACGTTGTGGCGGTTACCGGCGTAGCCGGGCCCGGGGTTACCGAGCCCGACTACGAGCCAGAGATTCTCGTCCAGGGGGTTCCTTTACACAAGTTTCTGTCCGGTGGGTGGGGGAAGACTACTCTGCAGCAGCTTCCTCGGCGGGAGCTTCGCCCTCGGCGAGCTCCTCGGTCTCTTCTTCTTCTTCCTCGGCCGGGAAGTGCACGCCGATGACGACCATCTCGGGGTCGGAGATGAGCTCGGCACCCTTGGGCAGCTTGACCTCGCTGGCGTGAACCATGGCGCCGTCTTCGAGGCCCTCGATGTCGATGGAGACGCTCTGCGGGATGTTGGTGGCTTCGACCTCGAGGAGCAGGGTCTTGGCGTCCAGGTCCGCGAGGGTACCGGGAGCGGACTCGCCGACGACGTGCACGGCGACCTCGACCTGAACCTTCTCACCCTTGCGGATGACGATGAGGTCGAGGTGCTCGATGATCTGGCGAACCGGGTCCTTCTGCACATCCTTGACCAGGGTCAGGTGGGTGGTGCCCTCGACGTCGAGCTCGAGCACGGCGTTCGCACGGCGCAGCAGCAGGCCGATCTCGTGGGCCGGCAGCGCCACGTGAACGGGCTCGGTGCCGTGGCCGTAGATCACGGCGGGGATCTTGCCCAGCACGCGCAGCTTGCGGGCCGCGCCCTTGCCGAAGCTGTTGCGGGCGTCTGCGGAAATCTTGTTGTTGCTGTTCTTGGCCTCGGCCATGGTGTCTCTCCTTGCGGGCATGATCTGCCCGGTGATGTCGCGGGCTGAAAGCCCGACGGATGGATACTGATTCAACTCGAACGCATGTCAGCGTGAGGAAAGACCGGGAAGGACTTTTCGCCGCGTCGATTACGGATTTCGCTCGGGCCCGGTTTCCCGGCCGGCGCGAATCCCTCGCCGAAGTTCAACTGCCTACTCTAGCGGATGCGCCGGCCCGACGCACGACCCTGCCGGGCCAGACGATAGTGTGACGAGCATGCCCAGCCTGCACACCCGCGTGACCGAAGACGTCGGCCGGTCCATCGTCGACGGCACGGTGCCGGCGGGTTCGGTGCTGCTCTCCGACGAGATCGAACGCAGCCAGGGCGTGAGCCGTTCGGTGATCCGGGAGGCGATCCGGGTGCTGGGGTCGATGGGTCTCGTCGAGTCCGTCAAACGGGTCGGCATCCGGGTGCTGCCGCCGGAGCGGTGGAATGTGTACGACCCCACCGTCATCCGCTGGCGCCTGCTCGGTCCCGGAAACGGCGAACAGCTGCGCTCCCTCACCGAGCTACGCAGCGCGATCGAACCGATGGCCGCGGAGCTGGCCGCCGTGCACGCCGCACCCGCGATCTCGGCCGAGCTGCTGCAGGTGGCCGACCGGATGCGCATCGCCGGCGAGTCCGGCGATCTGTCGTCGTTCCTCGAGCTCGACATCCGGTTCCACCGACTGGTGCTGCAGGGTTCGGGCAATGAGATGTTCGCCAAGCTCGACGAGCCCATCGCGGCCGTCCTGTCCGGACGCACCGACCTGGGCCTGATGCCCAACCACCCGCACCAGAACACCCTGCAGTTGCACGCCGACGTCGCCGAGGCGATCCGGGGCTCAGCGCCCCGCAAGGCGCGGACGGCGATGGAGCTGATCATGCGCCGCACCTACGCGGAGGTGCGGCCGACCTGGGCCCGCGATCCCGCATCCGATCTATAAATATGATTACATGGGCTGTGTAAGCCACTAATCTTGAACATGATCACAACTCACAGATCTAAGGGAGAACACGTGTCAGAAACCGGTTCAGCAAACATCGGCGTTGTCGGCCTGGCGGTGATGGGCTCCAACCTCGCCCGTAACCTCGCTAGCCGCGAAGGCAACACCGTGGCTGTCTACAACCGTTCGCCCGAACGCACCCGGCTGCTCACGGACGAGCACCCCGAGGCCGGTTTTGTGGCCTCCGAGACCATCGAGGATTTCGTCGCCTCCCTGAAGACCCCGCGCACCGCGATCATCATGGTGCAGGCCGGCAAGGGCACCGACGCCGTCATCAGCCAGCTCACCGAGCTGTTCGAGCCCGGTGACATCATCGTCGACGGCGGCAACGCGCTGTTCACCGACACCCTCCGTCGCGAGAAGGCCGTGCGCGAGACCGGCATCAACTTCGTCGGCGCCGGCATCTCCGGTGGCGAAGAAGGCGCCCTCAAGGGCCCGAGCATCATGCCCGGCGGTTCCGCCGAGGCGTACGTCACCCTCGGCCCGATCCTCGAGTCCATCGCTGCTGTCGTCGACGGCGTGCCCTGCGTCACCCACGTCGGCACCGACGGCGCCGGCCACTTCGTCAAGATGATCCACAACGGCATCGAGTACGCCGACATGCAGCTCATCGGCGAGGCCTACGACCTCATCCGTCGGGGAACCGGCAAGACCCCGGCCGAGATCTCCGAGATCTTCACCGAGTGGAACAAGGGCGACCTCGAGAGCTACCTCATCGAGATCACCGCAGAGGTCCTCAAGCAGGTCGACGCCGAGACCGGCAAGCCGCTCGTCGACGTCATCCTCGACCAGGCCGGCAGCAAGGGCACCGGCGTGTGGACCGTGCAGACCGCGCTGGACCTGGGCATCCCCGTCTCCGGCATCGCCGAGGCCGTGTTCGCTCGCTCCGTGTCGTCCAAGCCCGCGCAGCGTGCCGCGGCCGCTGCACTGCCCGGCCCGACCGCCAACCCGGTCGAGGACGTGGACGGCTTCATCGAGGGTGTGCGCCAGGCGCTCTACGCATCCAAGGTCATCGCGTACTCGCAGGGCTTCGACGCCATTGTCGCCGGCGCGGAGCAGTACAACTGGGACATCAAGAAGGGCGAGATCGCGAAAATCTGGCGCGGCGGCTGCATCATCCGCGCCCGCTTCCTGAACCGCATCACCGAGGCGTACACCGAGAACCCCGGGCTCGTCTCGCTCGTCACGGCCCCGTTCTTCACGGATGTCGTCGCCACCGCGCAGGACTCCTGGCGCAACGTTGTCGCCGACGCCGCCCACGCGGGCATTCCCGCGCCGGTGTTCGCGTCGTCGCTGGCGTACTACGACAGCCTGCGCGCCGACCGCCTGCCCGCTGCCCTCACCCAGGGCCAGCGCGACTTCTTCGGTGCGCACACCTACAAGCGCGTCGACAAGGAAGGCACCTTCCACACCCTGTGGTCCGGCGACCGTACCGAGATCACCACAGAGGGCTCCTCGCACTAGCTCCACCCGCACCACCCGCCCGGCAACTGTTGCCCGTGCGGACTTCTGCGCCCGGTACACCGGACGCAGAAGTCCGAACGGGCAACAGTTGTTTCAGCCGGTCAGCGGATGACCGGCAGGCCCGCCTCAACCAGGAGCCGTCGGAGAGCTCCGCGGTCCGCAAGCTCGGCCGGCCCCCACCGCACCACTCTGAACCCCTCGGCGCGGAGGTGGTCCTCGCGCACCTTCTCCTCGTAGACCGCCTCCCCCGGCGTGCGCCCGCGCAGGAACTCGTCCTTGAGATACTTGCCCTTGCCGTCGAACTCCCCGCTCGTGCGATAGGTCGGCCACTCGACGTCGGTGTAGTACCAGCCGCCTCGGGGGTTCCGGTGCCGCACCTGCAGCTCGGGATCGGGAAAGCCCAGCTCGAAGATCGCGACCCGGCTCAGCGTCTCCCCGGGGTTGTCGGCGTTGGGGCGGGAGAAGTCGATGGCCCGTTGCGCCTTGGCCATGCCGCGCCCGGTGCCGCCTCTGTATAGCTGCTCCGACAATTCCTCCGGGTAGACGAGCAGCCGGGGTGCGGCCCGCCTCGGGTTGGTAGCGTGGTCGAGGGCCACGACGGCATCCGCGAAGGGCAGCGCCCTCGCCAGGTCGAGCAGGGTGCGTGCCGGACTGGTGACGAGTACACCGTCGAGCTCGGCGATGTCGTTCCATCCGAACTCGGTGCGGTGCACCAGCACCCCGTTCTTGCTGCGCGCGTGTGAGGTCGGCAGGGCCAGCAGGTGCACGGCGTTCGGCCAGGGGTTGGCGAGCGGAATGCCCCAGAGCGCGGCCGCCGACTGATGGCTGAGGATGGGGTCGTTCTTCCGGGTCTCCACGACTGCCCGGATACGGTCCAGATATCTCTGGCCGGAGTCGAGGGACAGATGACGCTCCGTGGTCGTGAAGACGCCGCGCCTGAGCCGGGTGGCCTCGCCGAGGCCGACCTCCCGCCGGGCGTGCCGGGCGTCGGTGTCGCTCACACCGATCTTCTTCACGAGAAACAGCCCGGTATGCGGGTCTGAACGGTCAACAGTCATGACGCCGAGCGTGCCATCCGTCGACAGCCGGACCCCCGCTGCTGCCTCCGATTGTGCGCAGACCAACTGCTACGGGCCTGTGGAGGAGCCCCGTGCCCGCCCCGCGCATCGGGCTCGCCCCGCGCATCTGTTGCCGAAGCGGACTTCTGCGTCCGGCACACCGGACGCAGAAGTCCGCATGGGGAACAGTGAGGGCAACCCGGCCGTCGCTGCCGCGGGCGCCCACACGTGAACGGAAAACGACCGCACCGGCAGGCGCGAACGGCCGTCCGGTCTGATTTACTGGATGGCACCCATGAGCAACGAACACCCCGAACTCTCCGGCTACGAGCCGAATGACAGCACCCGGCCTCTGCGCGGCCGGCGGATGGTGCTGCTCACGCGAGTGGTCGTGGTGCTGGGCCTCGTTGCCCTGGTCGTGCCCGGCATTCTGACCAGCCTGAGCATCGCCACGGCCACGGCCGCGCGGGCGTGCGGCCAGGCGGTCGCACGCTACTACCCGCTCTCGGAGGGCATCGACGCTCGCTTCGACCTGACCGGTCCGGGCGGCTTCGGCTGGCAGTGTTACGCGATCGACCAGAACGAGCGTGAAACCTTCGTCCTGCCGCTCGGCATCATCCCCGGGCCGTTCCGCCCGCCGGCCAGCAGCGTCTCCTAGACCGCCCAGCCGAGAGGACCCCGATGGGACCCACCTTCACCTTCACGTCCACGCTGTGGAACCCCGAGACCATGAACGCCTACGTGTTCGTGTCGGTGCCCGTGGACCAGTCGGAGGTGATCCGAGACCTCACCGAGGGTCTGCGCCGCGGGTTCGGCTCCCAACGCGTGCGGGTGTCCATCAACGACTCCGAGTGGGCAACCTCGCTCTTCCCGGAGAGCGCCACCGGCCGGTTCCTGCTGCCGGTGAAGAAGGCCATCCGCCAAGCTGAAGACCTCGACGTTGGCGACACCGCGACGGTCACCATCGAATTGGTGCTCTGAGACCCTCACGGCCCTGACACACCGAAGGCCGGCCCCGAATCGGGACCGGCCTGGCGGATGCGCAGCACGAACTGCGGGGGCGATGCCTACGCGGCGCCCTCGAACATCGACGTGACGGAACCCTCGTCGAAGACCTCGTGGATCGCGCGCGCCAGCAGCGGGGCGATCGGCAGCACCGTCAGCGTGGGGAAGCGCTTGTCGTCGGGGATCGGCAGGGTGTCGGTGACGACGACCTCCTGGATGGCCGGGTTCTGCAGCAAGTCCAGCGCGGGCGGGCTGAACACGGCATGCGTCGCGGCGACGACGACGCCGGTGGCACCGGCGGCCATGAGGGCCTCGGCGGCCTGCACGATGGTGCGGCCGGTGTCGATCAGGTCGTCGACGATCAGGCAGACGCGGCCCTTGACCTCACCGACGATCTCGTGGACGGTGATCTGGTTGGGCACCAGCGGGTCGCGGCGCTTGTGGATGATGGCCAGCGGGGCGCCGAGCTTGTCGCTCCAGATGTCGGCGACGCGCACGCGGCCCATGTCCGGCGACACGATGGTGAGGGTGGACGGGTCCAGCTTGGCGCGGAAGTGCTCGAGCAGCACCGGCATGGCGAAGAGGTGGTCGACGGGGCCGTCGAAGAAGCCCTGGATCTGCGCGGCGTGCAGGTCGACCGACATGATGCGGTCCGCGCCGGCGACCTTGAACAGGTCGGCGACGAGGCGGGCGGAGATCGGCTCGCGGCCGCGGCCCTTCTTGTCCTGGCGGGCGTACGGGTAGAACGGGGCGACCACGGTGATCCGCTTGGCCGACGCCCGCTTGAGGGCGTCCACCATGATGAGCTGTTCCATCAGCCACTCGTTGATCGGGTTGGTGTGCGACTGGATGACGAAGGCATCCGCGCCGCGCACGCTCTCGTCGAACCTGGCGTAGATCTCACCGTTCGCGAAGGTGCGTGCGTCGGTGGGGATCAGCTCCGAACCAAGTTCTGCGGCGATGTCGATCGCGAGCTGTGGGTGCGCTCGCCCCGAGATGAGCACCAATTTCTTCTCGCCGCTGCTCTTGATTCCAGGCACCTAGTCTCCGCTCTGTGACGCGGCTGTCGCCGCATCTGTTCCCGGCCGGTTGGTCTCTACCCAACCGACCATATTGCGTTGCGGAGCCACGTTGATCGCGAGCGCCCCGGCCTGCACGTCCTTGCGGACGACTGTGCCGGCGCCCGTGTAGGCTCCGTCTCCGATTCTAATCGGCGCGACGAACACGTTGTGCGACCCGGTGCGCACATGCGACCCGATCACGGACGGGTTCTTGTTCACGCCGTCGTAGTTGGCGAAGATCGTGCCGGCGCCGATGTTGGAGTGCACCCCGACCGTGGCGTCGCCGACGTAGCTGAGGTGGGGCACCTTGCTGCCCTCGCCGATGACGGCGTTCTTGGTCTCCACGAAGGTGCCGATCTTGCCGTCGGCGCCCAGCCAGGTGCCGGGGCGCAGGTACGCGAACGGGCCGACGGTGGCGCCGGCGCCGATCACCGCGAGAGTGCCGTCGGTGCGCTTGACCGTGGCCCCCTCACCGATCTCGCAGTCCAGCAGGGTGGTGTCGGGGCCGATGATCGCGCCGGTGGCCACCGTGGTGGAGCCGAGGATCTGGGTGCCCGGCAGCACGGTCACGTCGCTGGCGAGGGTGGCCTTGAGGTCGATCCAGGTGGTGGCCGGGTCCTGCACCGTCACCCCGGCCAGCTGCCAGCCGCGCACGATCACGGCGTTGAGCTTGGCGGCGGTGTCGCTGAGCTGGGCCCTGTCGTTGATGCCGGCGACGAGCCAGGCATCCGCGACGGGCACGGCGCGCACCTCTGAGCCCGCGGCGCGGAGCAGCCCGATCACGTCGGTGAGGTACTTCTCGCC
>Ga0247806_10000074_pt1 | contig 61587 bp, 69 predicted proteins | sample UWRJL059202B1_FD_179935 | JGI IMG/M metagenome (GOLD analysis project Ga0247806, IMG submission 179935) | Plant litter microbial communities from Arlington Agricultural Research Station in Wisconsin, United States - UWRJ-L059-202B-1 | ecosystem: Environmental > Terrestrial > Plant litter >... | reverse complement strand
GGGCCTCGAGCGACAGGCCCGAGACGGCATGGGTCTCGGTGATATCGACCGCCAGCCCGATGGCATAAGCGCGGGCTTCGGGCGCTGACGGGCAGAGATTGTAATAATAGGGGTCGCCAAAGGCGTTGCGCACCACGCTATCCGTATGCGCCATGCCCAGCGGCGTATTGTGCAACAGCACCAGCCAGGCGTTGACCGCCAGCCTACCCTGCCCCACCAGTTCTCCAACGATATCGCGCTCCTGCACGAGGCGGCTCGGCCGGGGCTTGATGGCGCCATAACGGGAGGCATCGGTGCGGAAATAGGTGGTGCCATCGTCGGGAAAATAGACCTTGCCGCTGCGGCCATGCGGGCGCAGGAATTTCCCGGCATGATAGCTGCGCGCAATGGTCACCGTATCGAGGCCGAGGCGCTGGAACTCGTCCATCGCGGCGGCCGGGCCGATCTCGGCGATATCCCAGGCATAGGCATAGATCGCCTTGTAGCTCATGGCCCGGTCCTCAGTGCTGGTGGTGGTGGCCCTTGAGGAAGCTCTCCTCGAAGGGGCGTCGGCTGACCTCCATTTCGCGGCCATCGAGATAGACGGTGACTGGTTGCAGGAGGCTCGAACCGGCGCGGCGCGTGCCCTCGACATCCTCGAAGACATAGTCGCTGTCGTATTGGCGCAGCACGGTGATATCGGCTTGGGCCCCGACGCCGAGATGGCCGAGTTCGGGGCGGCGAATGGCCAATGCCGGGCGGCTGGTCGACATGCCGATGACCTCGGCCAGCGACAGCCCGCAATTGAGCAGCTTGCTCATGGTGTGGAGCAGGTCGTAGCCGGGTCCGTCGACGGCGATGACGTGCACGTCAGACGAAATGAGGTCGGGTTTGAAGCCTTCGCGGAGGGCGGCTTCAGCGGTGTCGTAGCCGAATGCCCCCATGCCGTGAGCAATGTCGAACAGCACGCCGCGCTCGCGGGCCGCCCAGACGGCGTCGAGGACCTTGCCGTCCGCCCCGATGGCGGAGTTCGGCTCGGGCCGGTAGCAATGGGTCAAGATATCGCCGGGCCGCAGCATATCGACGACATCGGAATAGCTGGGGGGCGGATGGCCGATATGGGTCATCAAGGGCAGTTGGACAGTGTTGGCAGCTTCGAGCGCCAGTTCCAGCGCACCAAGGCCCAGATCGCCGGTGACGATGCCGCCGATGCGAACCTTGACGCCGATGATGCGGTCGCGGTTGGCCTCGATCTTGTCGACGCAATGATGAACCGGCAGCATGGCGCGCGATGTCGCCTCGCCGATCGACACATCCTTGTCGAAGCCGAAAATCCCGGGGAAGGAAATGTTGAGGAAAGCAAAAATGCGATAGGGCGACTGGATCATCACGTAGTCGCGGAAACCGTCGTAATTGCCGGCGCCGGCACTGCCCGCGTCAATCAGCGTCGTGCAGGCCGACCGGCGGGCGATGAAGCCGGGGTCGACGCTTAGCGATGTCGCCTTGTGATAGACGTGGGTGTGGATGTCGATCAGCCCAGGCGCAACGATGCAGCCGGAGACGTTGCGGACCTTGGCGCGCCCGGCGTCGATCGACGAGGCGACTGCGGCAATTTTTCCGCCCTTGATAGCGATATCGAACACGCCGTCCAGACCATTGCGCTCATCGATCAGACGACCGCCCTTGAGCACGAGATCGTAGGTAATTCCGGCCGAGGCCATGAGATATCTCCTCATCTACCGGCTCGCTGGGCCGGCAGTCTTGCTTTGATAATTAAACGCCGGGCAGCCTACTTGACCGCCCCCAGCGCCAGGCCACGGACGAGGTAGCGTTGCAGCCAGGCAAACACGATGGCGATCGGGATAGTGGCGGTAAAGGCTGCAGCCATGACGTGATGCCATTCGACCGTGTAGCGGCCGGCGACCAGCGAAAACACCTGGATCGGCAGGGTGTAGCTATCCTGGTTGCGCAGCATGGTCAGCGCGATGACGAACTCGTTCCAGGCGTTGATGAACGAGAAGATCGCGGTCACCGTCACCGCGGGAAGCGCCAGCGGCAGGAAGACCCGGCGCAGGGCCTGCCAGGGCGTCGCGCCTTCCGTCCAGGCCGCTTCCTCGAGGTCCTTGGGGATGGTGGAGAAATAGCTCTGCAGCATCCACACCGAAAACGCGATGTTGAAGGTGGCGTAGACGAAAACGACGGCATTGAGATTGTCGAGCAGCTTGAGCGCCACCAGCAGCCGGAACAATCCGATCACCAGGACGATGGGAGACAGCATCTGGCTGACCAGCAGGAATTGCTGGACGAACCCCTTGCCGACGAAGCGGAAGCGGCTGAGGGCATAGGCGGCCGGAATAGAAACCACGATTGACAGCGCCGTGGACAGCACCGCCACGTAGAGCGAATTCCACAGCGCACTGCCGAAATTGGTAGCGCTCCACATGGTGATGAAGTTCTGCCACTGGAAACTGCTGGGCCACCAGGTCGGGCGCAACACTTCGGTTGCGGGTTTGAGCGCGGTGATCAGCATGACGGCAAAGGGGAACAGCACGGCGATCATCAACGGGGACAGGATCAGCCAGGAGACGATGCTGCGCTTGAGCTTGGACGAGATTTTCATGCCCGGTCTCCCCGCATCGCCAGCCGAACATAAATGACGGTGAAGAACAGCAGCAGCGCAAACATCAGCAGCGACAGCGCCGAAGCCTCGCCGAGCTTGCCGAAGTTGAAGCCGAGTTTGTAGAGGTAGGTGACGAGGATATCGGTCGAATTGGCCGGTCCGCCCTGCGTCGTCGCCCAGATGATGGGGAAGGAATTGAACACGCTGATGGTGTTCATGACCACGGCGATATTGATGAATGGGCGCAGCAGCGGCAGCGTGATCTCGGCGAACGTCTGCCAGCCATTGGCGCCCTCGAGCTGGGCGGCCTCGTACAGATCATCGGGAATGGACGACAGCCCACCGAGAAAAATCGTCGTGGTGAAGGGGATGGAGACCAAAATGCCAATGGCGATTTGGACGGGAAACGCCGTGCCGGACTGAGCTAGCCACTGGATGTTTTCGTCGATCAATCCCAAGCCCCTGAGGGCCGAGTTCAGCATGCCGCTTTCCCCGCTGAGAGCCCAGCGCCAGACGATTGCGGTCATCGTCAACGACACTGCCCAAGGCAGCATGATGATGACCCGCGCAATGCCACGGCCATAAAAATCCTGGTTGAGGATCAGGGCGACGGGGATGGAAATCAGGATGGTCCCGGCGACGATGCCGACGGTCCAGATCACGGTACGCCAGCAAGCGGCGAGGAATTGCGGATCGCTGAGGACTGCGGTGAAATTATCGAGCCCGGAAAAGCCGCGCAACTGGCCGAAGCGGTTCACGTCGTTCAGCGAAATCTCGCCGATCTGGAACAGGGGCCAAAGGATGATGAACGCCGCCAACAGGAATGCGGGAGCAGTCAGCACGTAGGGATTTGTGAAAATCGACCGGTTCATGTGCTTTGAAATTGCCCTTGCTGTGCCGATGGCAGGAGTGGCGGCCAGGCGAAATCGCCGGCCGCCACAGCGTCGTGCTTACTTGTTGGCAGCGATGATGCCGTCGATTTCGGCAGCGGCTGCATCAAGTGTCGGCTGGATTTCGCCTTCGCCGAGATAGATCTTCTGGAGGGCGTTGGAGGTTACCGCGGCGATTTCTTCCCAGCCGGGAATGACCGGAGCGAAGCGCGCATCGGGCAACAGGCCGGTGAACTCCTTGAGATCGGCATTATCCGCAAACAGCGGCAAGGCGGATTCCTCGGCATTGACCGGCAGAAAGCCTTCGTTCTCGTCAAATTCGGCACGCTTGTCGGTGGTGAAGATGTAGTCGAGGAATTTCCAGGCGGCTTCCTTGTTCTCGCTGTTCTCGAACAGGATGATGGAGTCCGTCACGCCATAGGTGCCGCGATCCCCGGTGGGGCCAGCCGGAATTGCGGTTACGCCATATTGCAGGTCCGGCGCTTCTTCCTTGATCTGGTTGGAGAGGAAAGGCGCAGTAATCATCATGCCGATGCGGCCCTGCTTGAACAGGTTCTGCACATCTTCGCGGTTGAGCGAGGTGACGCCGGGCTCGGTGAGGCCATTGTCGATCAGGTCCTTGTAGATGGCGGCAGCCTTGTAGGCGGCTTCGGAATCAAGGCCCGAAGTGCCGTCCGCGTCGATGAGTTCGCCGCCCTGCGACCAGAATGCGTAGTAGAAATAAACGTCGGTTTCGATTTCCTTGCCCTGCAGGCCAAAACCGTAGCTGTCGCCGCCCAGGGCCTTGATCTTCTCGGCCGCGGCTTTGACTTCGTCCCAATTTGCCGGTGGTGCGGTGATCCCGGCCTGCTCGAACAATGCCTTGTTGTAATACATGGCACGCGCCGAGGCGGCGATCGGCAGACCATAGGTCTTGCCGTCCATCACCGACGGGCTGAGGAAGGTGTCGATGAAGCGCGCCTTGAACTCGGGGGTAATATAGTCGTCGAGAGGCGCCGCAACCTCCTGGCTGACATAGTCGATCAGCCACCTTGTGCCGATAATGGCCAGATCGGCATTGGCGCCGCCGGAAATATCGGTGGTCAGCTTTTGCTGGAGCACGTCCCACGGCACCACTTCAATCTGGATATCGCTACCCGGATTGGCGGCTTCGAACTCGGTGGCAGCTTTTTCGAAATAAGCGCCGGTCTTCGAGCTGTATTCGGCAACGGTAACGCGAACCGTTTGGGCAGATGCGGCACTTGCGAGCGCGAATGCAGCAACGCTACTGAGGGCTGCGACTTTCAACCAATGCAACGACATGATGTTCCCTTCCCAACTGCAGGCACTAGGGGCTTGGTATGCAAGGTCTCGCCCGTAGCCTGACGATAGATTTTTACATCTCACAGCGTTTATCAAGCGAATTGTGACATTGATGTTGCTTTATTACACAGTGGCGGTAGCGTGGGCCGTCGTCTTTACCGGGGGTGGTCCTGTGGCAGAGCTCAGTTTGCGCAATATCGAGAAGCAGTATGGTCCGACCAAGGTGCTACAAGGCGTCTCGCTCGATGTCTCGGATGGCGAGTTCATCGTGCTGGTCGGCCCCTCCGGCTGTGGCAAATCCACCCTGTTGCGCATGATCGCCGGCCTCGAGGAAATCAGCGGCGGCGATCTCGAAATCGGCGGCGTGCGGACCAATGACGTGCCGCCGCAAAAGCGCGACATCTCGATGGTGTTTCAATCCTATGCGCTGTTTCCGCACATGAACGTGGCCAACAACATCACCTTCGGGCCGCGCATGCGCAAGGAAGCGCCAGAGTTGCGCAACAAAGCGCTCGACCGCGCGGCATCGATCCTGAACCTGACCGCCTATCTCGACCGCACGCCTGGCCAGCTGTCCGGGGGACAGCGCCAGCGCGTCGCCATGGGTCGCTCCATCGTTCGCGATCCGAAGGTGTTCCTGTTCGACGAGCCGCTGTCCAACCTCGATGCTCAGTTGCGGGTCCAGATGCGAACCGAGATCAAGTCGCTGCACCAGAAGCTGGGCACGACGATCGTCTATGTCACCCATGACCAGATCGAAGCCATGACCATGGCCGACCGCATCGTAGTGATGAACGCCGGCAGGATTGAGCAGATCGGCACGCCGCTCGAACTCTATGATCGGCCGGCCAACCGCTTTGTCGCGAGCTTTATCGGCTCGCCCGCGATGAGCTTCATTTCCGGCACTTACAGCCACGATGGAGTTGGCGCATCGGTCGTGCTGGGCGATGGCGCGCGGCTGGCGGTAACACCCGTGGCGGTGGCCGACGGGGTTAAGGTCGACGTCGGAATCCGGCCGGAGAACTATGTGCTTGCCGAAGATGGTGCGATCACGCTGGCTGTCGAGGTCGTCGAGCCAACGGGGCCCGAAACCCATATTGTTGGCAAAATCGTTGGCGAAGAAGTGCGCTGCGTGTTCAGGGCGCGCCTCGATCCAGCGCCCGGCACCCAGCTCCGGCTGACTGCCAAGCCCGGGCACATCAACATTTTCGACGCGACCACCGGCCAGCGCCTGCCCCAGATCGACGCGGATCAATAATGGCCGACAAGCCGGTCAAAAAAACTGCGGACGTCGCTCCGCGTATCGACATCATCGCCCGCCTCAAGGCTCGTCTCGAAGCGGGCCACCGCGCCGAAGTCGCCTTGATCGAGGTCATCCTGGGCGACATGCATTTCGCGATCACCGCACCGATTGCCGAAATGGCGCGGCGGGCGGGCGTGAGCCAGCCGACGGTGACGCGACTGGCGCGGTCGCTGGGTTTTAGCTCGACGCGCGAGATGAAGGTACACATCGCCCAGGCGCTGGCACTGGGCGGCGCCTATCTGCGCGCCGACAAGATCAGGGACGAGAACCACACCTCGAACCAGGTGATTTTCGCCATCTGCAGCCATGCTCATTCGGCGCTGGATCTGATCAGCATGGCGATGTCGGCGTCCGACCTGCCCAAGCTGGGCAAGATGATCGCCGGGGCGCGCCGCATCATCATCTATGGAACCGGCGGCAATTCATCGATGGCGGCGGTCGAACTGCAGAACCGGCTGTTTCGTCTTGGCCTCAACAGCACCGCCTATGCCGACCCGCAATTGCAGTCGATGAGCGCTTCGGTGTCCGACAAGCACACGGTGGTCATATCGTTCTCGACTTCGGGGCGGGTCCGTTCAGTGCTCGAAGCGGTCGCGGTGGCGCGGCAATACGATGCGGTCTGCATCGGCATCACCAAACCGGAAACCCCGCTCGCCGGGGCGGTGCAGCACCTGCTGCCATTTGTTTTCGAGGAAGATCAGACCGCGCTCTACAAGCCTTCCGCCTCGCGCTATGCGATGCTGGCCGTGGTCGACATGCTCGCCATGGCCACGGCGGAGGCCATCGGTCCGAGCGTTCTCGAACTGCTGCGCCGCGTCCGCCAGAGCCTCACGACCCTGCAGGCCAGCGAGCCGATGCAGCCGATCGGCGACTAGGCGGAGCGTGCCGTCATTTGTGGCGCAGGACGTCGTCGACGAAGCGCAAATTGCCGGCCGTCAGGCCGCCATCGACCGGCAGCACGGTGCCGGTGATGCCCGACGATGCGTCCGAGCAGAAGAACACGGCGGCGTTGGCGACTTCCGCAGGCAAGACCAGGCGGCCCAGCGGATAATGCGGCAGGACGTTGTCGAGCACGCTCGGGTCATTGGCGAGGCGATGATCCCAGGCGGCGGTGCGCACCGAGCCCGGGCAGATGACGTTGGCGCGGACGCCCTGCCCGCCGCGCTCGACCGCGATGGCCTTGGCATAGGCGATGAGCCCGGCCTTGGCTGCCGCATAGGCGGGGTTGCCGTAATGGGACAACCCGTTGACGGAGGATATGAACACGAGGCTTCCGGCACCGCCCTCGGCCATGGCTGAAACGATCGGGTCGGTCATGGCGTAGGCGCCGCCGAGGTTGATCGCCATTTCGGCAGCCCAGCTATCGTCGTCGAGTTGTTCGAGGACCTCGGCGCGGGTCCAGCCAGCATTGGCGACCACGGCATCGGGCGCGCCGTTCTCCTCAAGATAGCGCCGCACTGCTGCGCGGGTCGCCTTGGGGTCGGCCTGATCGAACAGCAAATGCCGGGCCAGATCGAGCCCCTCGAGCAGGCCTACATCGCGATCGGCACCGACGACTTTGGCGCCGGCTTCGTTGAATGTCTGAACGAGCGCACGGCCGATGCCACCGCCTGCTCCCGTAATCAGCACCGTCTTGCCAGCCAGTCCGAAGAGCGCACTCGTCATGAATATCAACCAATGTTCAGCAGGCATCGCTGCTTGTTTGTATTCAAACTTTGACAGCCAATTGCGCCGTTACGCAAGCTCGATGACCCGGCCTTCGTTGATGCTATTCTTCTGCCGCAAGGACGATACGCAGACCGTGCTCGTCGGTCATGCTGAAGATTTATCTTTCTTGATGACGTTGTTGGCATGGCCAACTTCGACCTGAAGATAGCGGATCGACATCGCGGCAGTCTTTAGCGGTAAAATATCAAAGCGAATATGGACGCCTGTGACCGGCGCAGGACACCCTTATTGCCACATGCTTACATCTGAGACCAAATAACCCAACATTGATAGTTCTTAACGTCGAATATCGACGTTACTTGATGCCGGGACTTGACCAGCAGATAACGCTGTCGACCGCACGCTAAGTGTTTTCTGGCTCTAAGTTCTCATCTTCAGCAGCGGTCCCCATCACCCCAAAGTCGCTGGTCTGCTGCCCCCTCCGGGTAAAGAAAAATTGGCTGCACAATCGCGGGCATGTTTACCTCACTGGTGTTCTGACAGATAAATGGGATGCCGTCGTCTTTCCGTTAGGTCCTTGTTTCTGTTATTAAATTCAGCTTATTGACAGTGCAATCCGCTTGTAAGGTTTCGCCACGGAGGTGTTCTGGGGCCAGTCCGCCAATGGCAGTTCTGACACGCGCGAACCATCCTCGGATGAAATGTTGCGAGGTGCGGTCGAAGAGCGGGGAGCCGGTTCGTCGTTATAACGACAAATGATGGCCCATTGCGCAGAACCGCCACCCGGTTCGACGTTGGCGGCACGACTCCTGGAAGGAAACAGCTGTGAAATACATGTGCCTGGTAATCGTCGACAAAGCCTTGGCCGACGCCATGCAGCCCAACGATTGGGCCGTCATGGGTAAGCAGTCGCGGGCATATGACCAGTCATTAGTCGACAGCGGGGCGTATGTTCATGCCGAGGCACTGCAAGGCACAGAAACAGCGCGTACGATCCGCATGCGCGGCGGTAACGCAATGATCACCGACGGCCCGTTCGCAGAAAGCAAGGAGTGGATCGGTGGTTTTATCGTGATCGATGTCGCCGACCAGGAAGCAGCCATGGAGATTGCACGGAACATACCGATGGCCCGGCTAGGCGCCATCGAGGTCCGCCCGGCGATGACTTTCTGATGCAGCATTCCAGGCGTGATACCATGTGGCAGCGGGCAAAGCTGTACCGCGAATGTCTGCCTCTGGCAGAGGTAGGCTTCTCCAAACGTCTGACAGGGCGTCGTTAGCCGACCGACAGCATTATGCCGAGCGTCGGCGTCGATTTCGGCTCTGCCAATTCAGGATTCTGGCAGGACCAAAATCGTCTTACCCAGATCTCCGCGCTCGACAGCTTCATGAGCCTCTACGATGGAATCGAGCGGCAGCGTTCGGCCGATCTGATGGGTTAACTGCTTTGCCTCAAGCGCTGCATTGATAGCGTCGGCCGCGTCCAGATGGGCCTGCTTGGGCATCACGTATACCAGTACAAAGCGTATGGTCACGTCAAGCATCACCAGGGGCCAGAACGGAAGCTTTGGCTCAGGCACCGCATCGCTGGCATAGCTGGCGACGACGCCATTCGGCGAGATGGTTTTCATGATAAGCCCAAGATTGGCGCCAAATGCGACTTCGACAAAGCGGTCGACGCCGCGGCCATCGGCATCGCCGGTGAATTTGGCTATCGCCGTCGCCAATTCGTCGACATGACGATTGAGCACCAGGTCAGCGCCCGCCGCCGATGCTGACACCGCAGCGTCCGCAGTGCCGACCGTGGCAATAACCCTGGCGCCGCCCAGCTTGGCGAACTGGATTGCGTAGCGGCCGACGGCTCCGGCGCCGCCCGAAACCAGAACGGTCTTGCCGTCTACCGGACCGTCGGCAAACACACAGCGCCAGGCGGTCATGGCGGGGATCCCCAAGCAGGCACCTTCCTCGAAGCTTACGCCATCCGGCAGGCGCACCGCCTTGTATGCCGGCACCGTCGTGAACTCGGCAGCCGAGCCATTCCAGCGGCCCAGCGTCGATTCATAAAACCAGACGCGTTCGCCGATACGGCCTTCCAGTTCGGGAGAACCGACACCGACAACTTCTCCGGCGCCGTCTTGATTGGGAACGACCCTGGGAAACGCTATGCCGCGACCGCCGCGACTTTTGGTATCGGACGGGTTGACGCCCGAGGCACGAACGCGGACCAGAACTTCGCCTGGACCAGGCGTTGGATCTGGCAGGTCGCCAACTTGAAGAACCTCGGAGGCAGGGCCATTTTTCGAGTACCAGGCAGCTTTCACGGGACGATCCTCATTTTTTGCACCGAAGTCAGCGACTTGATACGCCCGGAAACAGGACGCACCAAGCGAACATGGACTATCGTGAACGATGGCGTCGCCAATCAGGCCGCTAAACTAGGTCAAATCGCGGTTTGTGGCATCCCGTTGCTAAGTTATCGGATGTCGCCCGGAGCCATCATGGTTTCGATAGCCAAGACGAAAGGAATGCTCGATGCACGAGGTTTCCGATATCGGCGCCATGGTCAGGCTTGATAGCGCATTCGAGGCTGCATTGTCGAAACTGTCTGCCGGATTCAGTACGGGCCGATACCTGGGATTACGCTATGGCGTGACAATTGCCCGGTCGGCGGACGCCAGGCGCGTTTCATTATTTGCGCGCGACCTTGGCGGGACTGACATTGTCAGCTTCAACCTGTACCGCATGAAATCCGGGGAGGACGCGCTGAGGCCCTGTGAAATGTCCAGCACCAAGGTGGTGCAATTCGTGAAGGGCTATATTGTCGACGCGGGCGCGGAGGATGCCACCAGGTCATAGACATGCTGAGATATGGGTGCACAATAGCTATTGGGCCACGGGCACCCCATATGGATGCTGACGATAATCGCTGGCGCCAGCGCATTGGCTCGCGCCGCAACATTTGAAGGTTTCAAGATGAAAGAACGTGCTGTTTTGGCTGGAGGGTGCTTTTGGGGGATGCAGGATCTGATCCGCAAGCAGCCCGGCGTGACCGGGACGCGGGTCGGCTACACGGGCGATACCCTGGCCAACCCCACCTATCAAAACCATGGGCGCCACGCCGAGGCCATCGAGATCCAGTTCGATCCCGAGCTGACGAGCTACCGCAAGATCTTGGAGTATTTCTTCCATATCCATGATCCCACCACCCGCGATCGGCAGGGCAATGATGTCGGCGTCTCGTACCGCTCGGCGATTTTCTACCTCGATGAGGAACAGCAGCGAATTGCACTGCAGACCATTGCCGATGTTGACGCATCGGGAAATTGGCCCGCCAAGGTGGTTACTGCGGTCGAGCAGGCAGGCACGTTCTGGGAAGCCGAGCCGGAGCACCAGGACTATTTAGAGCGTCGGCCAAACGGCTACACCTGCCATTTTCCCCGCGCAGACTGGGTCTTGCCGCAGAGCGGCGCAAGCCATTCCTGATGGATACAGCGGAGTTGCTCGCTGCTTCGGTGACCGTAGAATGATTGGCCTGATGCCGATGCAATTCCGTCAGGCGTTCCGGGACCAGCGAGCAACAACGGCATGGTGCTGTCGGCATTTCATCGAAGCCGGTAAACCCATCTTCAAGGCTGCCATTGATCTGACGACGCATGATCGAGCTTGCGATCGAGAAAATGCGCAGCGCTGATCAAGGCAAGATGGGTGAGGGCCTGGGGAAAATTGCCGAGCTGAGTACCCCGGCTGTCAAGCTCCTCGGAGAAGAGACCCAAATGGTTGGCGTAGCCCAGGCACTTTTCCATCTCCAGCTGAGCATCCTTGAGGCGACCGGCGCGCGCCAAACATTCGACATACCAGAACATGCAGGTGGTGAAGGCGCCATCGGCACCTTCGAGCCCATCGCCTGATCGGTAACGCCAAACCAGGCCGTCCGAGGTCAATTTGTCTCCGATAGCATCAAGGGTCGCCAGCCAGACAGGATCGGTGGCGGAAACAAAGCGGACCAGCGGCATCATCAGCAACGCCGCGTCAAGCTCCGTGCCATGAATTTCCTGCACAAAATAGCCATGCTCGGGGTGGCGGAAGTTCGACCATATGTCGTTGGCGATGGCATCGCGCAGTTCCGTCCAGTCGACGATTGGGCCTGGCAGCGACCGCTTGTGAGCCAGCCGAATGGCGCGATCGACGCAGACCCAGCACATCAGCCGGGAATGCAGCAGGTGGCGTTTCTTGTCCCGGAACTCCCAAATGCCGGCATCCGGTGAATTCCAGTGCTGGGCAACAAAGCCAATTGTGTCGACGATCTTTTCCCAGGACTGCCGGCTCGTCGCCCTGCCGTATTTGTTGCACAGATAGATGCTGTCCATCATCTCGCCGAAGATATCGAGCTGGACCTGATCGTGAGCGCCGTTGCCAATCCGCACCGGCTTTGACGCAGCATAACCTGCAAAATGGGTCAGTTCGGTCTCGGGGGCCGCCTCTGTGCCGTCAAGGCGATACATGATGCGCAAATGCTCGGGGGCTTGTGCCCGTCGCGCCAGCCAGTCCCGGAAGCGCTCGGCTTCTGCATTGTAGCCAAGGCGCAGGAAGGCATAGACCGTGAAGGTGGCATCCCGAATCCAGGTGGCGCGATAATCCCAATTGCGTTCGCCCCCAAGCGCTTCGGGCAGCCCGAAGGTCGCGGCGGCGGCGATCGATCCATGCTCTGCGGAGGTCAGCAACTTGAGCGCCAGGGCCGAACGGGTCACGAATTCTCGCCAGCGCCCCTTGTAGTGAGAGGACGCTGCCCAGGCTTGCCAACGATCTATGTTGGCGGACAGCAGGGATTCGACGGCTTTGGGCTCCAAGACGGGAGTGTCGGGCTCCGAGAGCACGAAAGTCGCAATCTCGCCCTCTTGTAGCTCGACCTCGGCTTGAGCGCAGCCGTCACCGGCATGCCACCGGGCCGTTCCGCTCAATCGCAGTATTGGGTCGTCGGTCCTGAACAGGACCTGCGATCCATCGACTTCGACGGTGGGAACGACGCGTGCATAGTCCGGGCGGGGCGAACAGCGGACCCTGAACTTGACGCCACCGCGAATGGCGCGCAGGCGGCGAACGAGCATTCGCGGGGTGCCCGTGGTGTCGGGATGGGGCATGAAGTCCGTCACCTCGGCGCTCGCCTCATTGGAAAGCCAGCGGGTCACCAAAATATTGGTTTCCGGATAATACAGCTGCTTGACGACCGGATCGGTCATGAAGGGAAACAACTCGAACGCTCCCCCATGTTCGGGATCCAGCAGCCCGGCAAATATCGTGGGCCCGTCAAGTTTTGGCCAGCAGAGAAAATCAATCGTACCGTCGGAGGCAATCAGCCCAATGGTCTCGAGGTTTCCAATCACCCCGTGTTCGCCGATGGAGCGCCCGGGCCTGGGGTTGGTTTTGCCTTCGGCGATCATTGGCGACCTTTGCGATGCTGGCGTGCTCTGGCTTTAGTTATGCGGCGACTGCTTTGCCCGCGCCTTCAAAACACCTCAGCGCGAGATTGGATGCTCGAGCACGGCGCTGATCAAGCCCCCGCCTCACGGGTTGTGTTTTCCTGGTGGGAAGCCAACACGTCCCCAGCGGCGAACAGTCCGTTGAGGGCGGCCGGGAATCCGGCGTACACAGCCATTTGCATAATGATTTCCACGATCTCAGTCTGGGTCACTCTGACATTTAGTCCCGCTTCGATGTGGACTTTGAGTTGGGGCGTGGCGGTGCCCATTGCTGTCAGCGCTGCGATGGTCGCGATCTCGCGGCTGCGCCGATCAAGCCCAGGGCGACAATAGATATCGCCGAAAGGGAACTCGATCAGATATCGGGCAAAGTCCGGCGCTATCTCGGCCAAAGATGCGATTACGTTCTCACCGCCTTTGCCATCAATCTGCGACAGGGCCCGTTGGCCGCGCTCGAACCGGCTTTCGTGCTGTTGTTGGTCTTGCGTCATGTTCGATAATCCTCTTGCTGTCGCCGAGGTAGCCGGCGATCTTTGTATCGAGGACGAGAAGGCAGGCCTGCAGTTCGGCGACATGCATCCGGACGTGCTCACGGTGTTCTTCGAGCATGCGCTGACGAGCGGGTTTGGTCACATCGCCCTCCTCACGGAGCGCGGCGTATCGAAGCATTTCGCGGATCGGCATTCCGGTCGTTTTCAGGCGACCGAGAAACTCGATCCAGATCAGCACAGTTACATCGTAGTCCCCGAACTGTCCCTGTCGGCATAGGGAAGCAGTCCGATCCGCTCATAATACCGCAGGGTATGGGCCGACAAACCACACCGCTTTGCGAGATCGCCAATCTTCATGGGAACCTGTTCTCGTCGCGACGCCGTCATAGCTACCCCTTCGAGCACACTCTAAGTCAAGGAGAATATGATGTGGGACCGGAGTCCTGATCGTCCCATGGATGTGGCAAAGACGGGCACAAAGTTCTCGCCCCGGTCAGATGCTGCTGACGCGACCGGTCTTCCGGTCCCAACCGCTGCTAGGGCAGGAAATGGATGTGGGGCTTGCCGTGATAAGGGCTGGGTTCGAGACGGGCTTCGACGCGAAACACCTCCCTGAGCAGGGCCTCGGTCAACACAGCTTCGGGGGTGCCGGTCGCGACTACGAGGCCATTATCGAGCACCACCAGTCTATGGCAGAACATGGCGGCATGGTTGAGGTCGTGCATGGCGATGATGCTGGTCAGCTTGAGATTTGCCACCAGCCGCAACAGCTCGATCTGGTGCTGGATATCGAGGTGATTGGTGGGCTCGTCGAGCAGCATTTCGGTCGGCGTCTGGGCGAGGGCCCGGGCGATGTGAACGCGTTGGCGTTCGCCGCCCGAAAGGCTTTGCCAATATTGAGCGCGCCGAGCGGTCATGCCCACGCGCTCGAGCGCGGAACTGGTCGCGAACTCGTCGGCCCTGGTCCAGCCGCTGAGCGGGAGCCGGTGGGGAATGCGTCCCAGCTTGACCACATCGGCCACGCGTACATTGGCCTCAGTCGAGGCGTGCTGTTCCACCAGCGCCACCCGGCGCGCAATGGCACTGCGCTTGAGGTGAGCCAATTCTGTGCCATCGAGGGTCACCGTGCCGGAGTGCGGCTTGCGCAGGCCTGCCAAAATGCGCAGCAAGGAAGACTTGCCTGAACCATTGGGTCCCAGCAATCCCAGCACTTCGCCTGGCGTCGCGGCCAGCGACACACGATCGAGAATCTGGGTCTTGCCGATGGACCAGCTGATATTGTCCGCCTCGATCGTCATACCGCGCTCCTCGACCGGTAGAGGATGATCGAGAACGCCGGCACGCCGACCAGTGCGGTCACGACGCCGATCGGCAGGATTTGCTGGGGCAGGATAACCCGCGACACGATATCGGCGAGCACCATGAAGATGCCCCCGGTCACCACGCAGGTCGGCAATAGCCGGGCGTGGTTGGGGCCGACGATGAAGCGGGCGGCATGGGGCACCACCAGCCCGACAAAACCGATCGAGCCGACCATAGAGACGATGGTTGCGGTGATCAGCGCGGTGATGGCGAAAAGGACGATGCGCACCGTGCCGACCGGAATGCCCAGCGAGGCCGCGGCATCGTCGCCAAAGGCGAAGGCGTCGAGCGCGCGCGAAAAATACAGGCAAATGACGAGCCCGACCAGCACCACCGACAGCACCAGGTAAAACTCGGGCCAGCGCACGCCGCCGAAGCTGCCGAGCAGCCAGAACATCACGTCGCGAGCCTGTTGCGCGTTGCCGGACGTGGTCACGACATAGGAGGTCAGCGCGTTGAACAATTGCGATGCTGCAACGCCGGCCAGAATGGTCTTGCTCGGCCCGCCCCGTGCGCCATTGGATAGGAGGGCTACAAAAGCGAACGCGGCAAAGGCTCCGACAAAGGCGCCGGCGGACAGTGTCAGCGTGCCCGCGCCAATGCCCAGGATGATGATGCCCACGGCGCCAGTCGACGCCCCCGCCGAAATGCCCAACACATAGGGCTCGGCCAGCGCGTTGCGCAGCAGTGCCTGGAGGACGGCTCCGCTCATGGCAAGGCCGGCGCCACAGCAGGCCGCTACCAACGCCCGGCTCAGCCGATAGTCCCAGATCACGCTTTCCTGGATCGGGGGGAGTTCAAAGCTGGTCCAACCAAGCCGGTTGGTGACGGCTGCAAAGGTCGACTGCAGCGGGATCGACATTTCGCCAATGCCCGTGCCCGCCGCTATGGCAAACAGCAACACGATCGCTGCGATCACGAGGAACAGGCCGAGGCCGGCCTGTTCTGCAAAGCGGGCGGGCTGCGGGCTCACTTGGCGAGGCCAAGATTTTCCAGCTGGTCGCCTACTTCTTCGGCGCCGTAGATGGTGCGGATGGTGGGATTCATGGCGGCGCCCTGCATCACGACGATGTGGTTGTTCTTGACGGCGTCGAGCTGGCTGACGGCGGGGTCGGTCCTGAGAAACTCGATCTTGGTTTCCGCCCTGTCGAGGTCCCAGCGATTGCGGTCGACCGAGGCCACGACGATCACGTCGGGATTGGCGGCCATGATGCCTTCCCAGCTCACCGTGGGCCATTCGGCTTCGGTATCGATCGCGTTGTGGCCACCTAGCAGGTCGGCAATAAAGCCGGAAGCGCCATTCTTGCCGCCCAAATAGGCATCATCGGCAGGCGAGGGGCTGGAAAACCAGAAAACGAACGACAAATCCTGGCTATCGGTGCCGAGGCGCTCGCGCAGGGCGGCTTCACGCGCCTTGAACTGGGCAATCAGCGCCTGGCCACGGTCGGCAACGTCGAAGATCTGCGCCAGCTCGTCGATTTCCTGATACACATAGTCCATGTTCCACAGTGTAGCTCGGCTGCCATAGGCGTCCTTGGTATCGAGCGTCGTGGCGCAGATGCCGGGCGACAGATAATTGCCGATATCGAGGCGATCGAAGTCCTCGCGCTTGGCGACTTTGCTGTCCGGCCCCATCAAAATCGGCAATTGGGCGGCGACAAAGTCGGGGTTCTCCGCCAGCACCGATTCAAGGCTGGGGGTCTCGACGCTGAGCAGCTTGACCTTGTCATAGACGTCCTGAAGTTCAGGCAGCACCTTGGTGGGCCAAAACGCCGTGCCTACCAGGCGATCGCCAAGGCCGAGCATAAGCAGGATTTCAGCGCTGTTCTGCCCCAGGGCGACGGCGCGTTCCGGGGCCTTGTCAAAGGTGACCTGCACGCCGCAATTGTCGAGGGTAAGGGGATAGCTGGTCGGCGCAGCAACAGCGGGGGCGCTGGCCGAGCCGAGGCAAAGGGTCAGGGCGATGAACGCAGCAGCAGATTTTGCCGGTGACATGGAGAATCCTTCAGTCTTGTAAAAGCGGAAACCGCGGCTGCTGCCTTACAAGGAGCGATCGAAGAAAACAAGATTACGGTTGTCAGGTTTGAGGTTGGCTGTGCGAGGCACGCGAGCCGGCTTGAATGGTCAGGTCAAGAACAGCAGGTGAGAACGGAATTTGAGGGTGCGCGCCCGTTGTTGTTCGTTGCTACTATTGTTTAAATATATCCCTGCAAGAAACCATAATTTTGCGGACATAAACTTCACATCGCACCCAACTAACAATATTAATATCGGAACCCTATGAGTTCTTTTGGACTTCGTATTATTGCTCAATTACTCTATACTTAATCCGGTAGGGCCATTGGTCGTTGAAACTGGATAGGCGGGGACATAAATGATGCGGAAACTTTTCGGGATTGGCGGACTTTTGGTGCTTTTGAAGGTCGGGGGAACCGCCATTGCTCAGGACGTGGCGGATATGAAGGGCATTCGGCTGCCTTCCGTAGGCGACGATCTGATCGACGGAAACAGCCAGCACACTCCAAAGGGAACGGCGCCAATCGCCGGTGGCGACGGGGCACTGCACAAGGACGCCACGCCGTTTGTCTTTCATTTCGACGGGCAAGACGGACACACTATTTGGGGCACCCACTCGTCTGGCGATGTGGTCGAGAAGCTGGTTGGCTCGACATCTTGAGACGGCAAACGATTTGTCATTGCCGACGAGGACGGAACCTTCACCGGCGTGGTGATAGATGCCGACACGCTGGACTTTTGCTATGCACATTCGACGCCGGAAAGCATTGCCGCCTCCTGCGGGCTATTGGTTCGGCAGAAGTAAGTTGCTTCGTTCCGAGCGGTCCAAGCGGATATCGAGGGTGCGGGGGGCGTTTGTTGCGCGTTCCCGCACCAATGCTCGTAAAGCAAATATGAAAGGCGCCTCTAGGCGCCTTTACAAAGTTTAGTGGCTATCGCCATGCACGATGGCGGTAACGTGCGCCAAATGGGTTTCCAATACCGGCAGCGTTTCGCGCGCGAATCCGACCAGCGTCTGGTCATCACCTGAACCGGCATAAGTGCGTAACAGCGCCACGGCTTCCATATGCGCCTGAACTTGCATGTCGAGGTAGAGCGCCTTGAAGTATGCGCCTTCCGCTGCTTGGAGTTGGTCCAGCATCTTCTGGTGGTTGGGCGAAAGACCTGCAGGTTCTGCCGGTTTGGCCGGATGATCGGCAAGCAGCGCCTCGAGCTTTTCCCCGGCCTTGGTGTGATCGGCGATAATCATGTCGGCGACGTCTACGATGGCTGCGTCCTGGTCCTGTTCTTTGGCAAGTTGGCTCGATTGAATTTCGAACTGGTTCGAGCTCATGGTCTGGGCCAGAAAGCTTGGCGTATCGACGACAAAGACTGGCGACGCATCGCCCGCAGGCTTGGCCTCGACCTGCGCGAATACGGATGGGACCGGCGCCAGAATCAGCGCCAAAGCCATACCAGCAATAGCAAGTTTGCTTGTGAAAGTCATTGTTTGGCTCCTGGTTGTTACTGCGCGAACGCTGCGGTGAGGTCGGCATTTGCGGCATCGACCGCTTCCTTGGCCTCCGGCACGACCTTGGCCATGCCAAAAACTCATGCGTCCGGCCGTCGTAGTGGAGGGCATTGACCTCAATCCCCGCGGCTTCCAGGTCTTTCGCATAGGTCTCACCTTCGGTGCGCCGCGGATCGATCTGGGCGGTAATCACCGTTGCCGGAGGCAGGCCTTCGAGGTCGTCGCGACCAACCATGTTTATGCGGGGATCGTTGGTCTGTTCGGGATTTTCAAGAGCGTTCTGGAAGAACCATTCCATGTCGGCCTTGCCCAGAGGCTTGGCTTCGGGATTTTCTAGGTAAGACGCCGTTTCGGTGTTGCTGCTAGCGATGGGGTAAACCAGCAGCTGGTATACTGGCATCGTCGCCTTGCGTTCCCACTAGTCAGCTTCCGGGCTCTGTTCAAATCCACCAAATCCCTGCACTTTGAGCTAAGTGGTGGTTTGCGGACTGGCAACTTTTGGGAGGGCGGCCGCCATAGCAGACAATTGGCGAGCGTATACCGTAGTCGAATGTGGTCGGCTCCTGGAGATACCACTGGTATCTGCCGACAATGCCTTCCCGCTATCGCGCGGCGCGTTTGGCATATTGCTTGGGAGAGTGGCCAAAGGCCCGCTTGAATGCGGCGCCGAATGCACTTTCCGATTCATAGCCGACTGTGGGTGCCACAAGAGATATAGGCATGCCATCATTGGCCAGACGGTCTGCGGCAAGCATCATGCGCCAGCGGGTCAGATAGTCCATCGCCGGCTCTCCCACACTATCCTTGAAACGGACCGCAAAGCTCGACCGCGACATGCCGGCAACGCGGGCCAATGTGGCAAGAGTCCATTTGCGCGCGGGCTCGGCGTGCATTGCTGCCAGCACGGCGTTCATCTGCCGATCGGCCAAGGCAAACATCCAGCCGGTTGTGCGTGTGGATGGTTCTTCCAAATGCAGCCGCAGCGCTTCGATCAGCAATGCCTGGGTCAGGTGTTCGCCCATTAGGGCGCTACCGGGTCGTGGTGAACGCATTTCGCGCATCAGGCGTTCGATGGACAGGCGCAGCTCGTCTTTGTCCGCCTGGTCCGCGATGTGGATAATCGGGGGCAACATGGCGAGCAACATTTCGGCATTCATACCCTCGAAGGCAAAATAGCCGCCGACGCCGACGCATTCGCCACCACCTCCATTGATCAAGCCGATTTCGCCCGCGGCGACATTTGGAAAGAAGGTGAAAGCGTCGATGGGCGCGACGTCTATTCCACTGCACAATCGGAATCCAGGGCCTCCCGGCAGGAGCACGAAATCGCCGGCCTCGAGGCGCACCGGCTCAGTATCGTGATCCATCGCGAGCCAGCAAACGCCCGAGGTGATCGCAAAGCATTTCATGCCCTCGTCTGCCGGATAGGCCAGCGCCCAGTCTCCCGACGCGTCTAGACCGCGAAAGCCGTAGCTGGTTGGCATGAGCAGCGAGAGGATGTCTGAAAGGGGGTCCATGGTACCTTCGGACGATTGCGACGAATTCAAAGACTTTGCAGCATGGTTGGTCCAAGCGCCAGCGTCTATCTGTGTGTCAGGCAATAACGCCAGACAGAGTGACGCAAATGGAAGAGAACACGGCCCTTTGGCTCAAGGCCAAGCAAACCGATTTCGTTATTGCATCGGCAGCCTTCCCCGTGCCGGGCGCCGGCGAAATCGCCATCCGTGTCCGCGCCGTAGCCGTCAACCCGATGGACCGTCTAGTGCGCACGATGGGTGACTTCATCACGCCCTGGCTCAAATACCCGTTCATCCCGGGCTCGGACGTCGCCGGTGAGGTGGTCGCCATCGGGCCGGACGTAACGCGTTTCAAGCTCGGCGATCGCGTGGTCGGTTATGCAGCTGGTGCCGACAAGGGGCATGGGCCCGCCGAGGGCGGGTTCCAAAGCTTTGTAGTCCTCAAGACCCATATGACGTCCGCGATGCCGGCCACCTTATCGTTCGAGGCAGCTTCGGTTCTGCCGCTGGGGCTGTCGACAGCCGCGACCGCTCTGTTCGAGCCAGATTGCCTGGCGCTCGATCGGCCAAATGCCTCGCCGCGCTCAAACGGTAAAACCGTCTTGATTTGGGGCGGCTCGACCAGCGTCGTCAGCAATGCGATCCAGCTCGCGGTCGCCGCCGGCTATGACGTGATCACCACGGCGTCGCCGCGCAATTTCGACTACGCAAAGGAGCTCGGCGCACGCCTGGTTTTCGACTATGCCAGCAAGAACGTCGTTGCCGATATCGTCGCGGCTCTAATAGGGCGTCAGCTCGCCGGGGCGCTCGCCATCGGCGTTGGCTCTGCCGCAAAATGCCTGGACATCGTCGGCGCATCAGAGGGTCGGCGGTTCGTGGCAATGGCAACGCCGCCCGCGAGCTTTGATCATGTACCCTCTGGCAAGGGGCGTCTGTCGGCGCTGTTGCCAGCTATGATGCGCTCGGGGTTGGGCTTTGCCACACTCGCGATAAAGGCGCGCCGCGCCCGGGTCGACACAAAATTCATCTGGGGCAGCGCGCTGCTCAACACCGATGTCGGTCCATTGATCTTTGAAGACTTCCTACCAGCAGCCCTCGCCGACGGTCGCTTCAGGGCGGCGCCGGATCCGATGGTGGTGGGCCACGGCCTTGGTCAGATCCCTATGGCGCTCGACCGCCAGCTGCAGGGCGTTTCGGCCGGCAAGCTCGTGGTCACGCTCTAACCCCTCACGATACACCGCAAGCTCGAGGTTACCATGCCCCTCATCAGTGTTACCCGCTTTCGCTCCCGCTCCGTCGTCTTCCTGCCGCTCTTTGCCTTGCACGCCAACAGGTCGATGGGTCAGGCGCGCAAGGCCGATGGCTTGCTCTCCGGCGCGGTACAGCGTCAGACAGACGGCTCCTTCTGGACAGTGAGCGTGTGGCGGGACGAACGCGCCATGCATGCCTATGTCGCCAGCGGCTCCCACCGTTCGGCAATGCCGCATCTGCGCGACTGGGCGATAGAAGCCAGCGTCGTGCGCTGGATGGCGGATAGCCCCGCCCTGCCCCCCTGGGACGAAGCAGCCCGCCGGATGCGCGAAGAAGGCCGTTCATCCAAGCTACGCCATCCCGGGCCAGACCATGCCGACCGTGGCTATCCAGAAGCCAATACCGCTGGGAGCATTCGCCTGTAACGATGAGCGAGCGAGTGTGGTTGGCAGGGCGAACGGTGCAGCGCCGGCGTTCTGGTAAACGTCACCCTGCTGGCTGCTCAAGGAATGAATGTCCCAGATGCTATTTAGGCCGGCTCTACCAAGGCACCTGATCTTGCTCGAAGTAGAATCCGCCCGTTGTACCCGATGCATCCATGGTAGCGAGCCACACGATGCCAGCAGCAGCCTGTTCCACTGTGCGGTATCCGGTGTGGCCGTTGAAGTCAGTCGCCGTGTAGCCGGGGTCGGCGGCATTGACCTTGATGCCAGTGCCGGACAGATCTTTGGCAAAAGCCAGGGTCACGGCGTTTAGCGCAGTCTTGGAGCTGTTGTAGCCAAGGTAATTGACGCCAAAGAACATGTTGTCAGGATCCGACAGCCAGCCCAACGACCCTAGCCCGCTGCTGACCATGACGATGTTCGCCTCTCCAGAAGCCTTGAGCAACGGCAGAAAAGCTTGTGTGACTCGGATTGGCGCGAAAACATTGGTTTCGTAAACGGCGCGAACATCGTCGACGCTCTGCTCAGATGGCGCACTTTGATCGCCTGGAATGCCCGCATTGTTGATGAGGATATCGAGTTTGCCGTTAAACTCATGAACCCGTGCGGCGGCAGCGAGAACGCTGGCTTCATCCGTAACGTCGATGGCGAGCGGCCGGACGTCGAGACCTTCGCTGACCAGCCTGTCTGCCGCCAGCTTGCCGCGATCCTGATCCCGGGCACCGAGCCATACGCTATAGCCTAGGCGGCCGAGTTGTCGTGCCGTCTCGTAGCCAATGCTCTTGTTCGCGCCGGTGATGAGGGCTGTCTTGCTGGTCATTTCTACTGCTCCTTGGAGCGTAGTCGCTCCGTCCCAGCGATGTAGCTCGCTCAGAGATGTTTGATAATCGGCCGAACACCGCATACCTTGATCGGCATGGCGAACAATGACGAGCGTATGCCCCTCGATAATCTTTCGGTCTTCCTCGCCGTTGTGGAGGCTGGAGGATTTCGCACGGCGGCCAAGCGGCTGGGTCTGTCCCCATCCAGCGTGAGCGAAAAGATCTCCCAGCTTGAACAGCAGTTGGGGGTGCCGCTGCTGATCCGGACAACACGCAGCGTCGCGCCAACGGAGGCCGGAACGACGCTTGCCAGCCGCATCGGTCCCCTGTTCATCGAGACGCGGGCGGCACTACAGGATGCCGTGAGCGCTCAGCTTAAGGTGCGCGGCCTGCTCAAGCTTAACGTGACCGGCGCAGTGATGGTGGATATTCTTCCCCCACTGATTGATCGTTTCTTGCTGCGCCACCCCGAGGTGCGCGTCGAGATCATGGTTGAAGACCGGCTCGTTGATGTAACGGCCGCCGGCTGCGATGCGGGCATACGTTATGGCGAACACTTGGCCCAGGACATGATCGCCGTTCCGATCGGACCTCGGTCTCAACGCCTGGCCTATGCTGCAGCGCCGTCGTATTTGCTCAGTCGCGGGCTGCCACTGCATCCAAAAGACGTCATGGAGCACGACTGTATCCGCTTGCGCTTTTCCAGCGGCGCGCAGGTGGACTGGATCTTTGAGCAAGCCGGTGAGACCCTATCCTTCGATCCAGTCGGTCGCCTCGTAGTCGGAGTAGATGCAGCTCCGGCCGCCATCGAGCTTGCCCGCAACGGTCGCGGCATCATCGGCACGTTCGAGAACTGGCTTACACCTTACATCGCTGATGGGACGCTCCAGCCGGTTCTTCAGGAATGGTGGGCTGAATTCGAAGGGCCTTGGATCTATTTCTCCAAGCGTTTCATGCCTGCACCATTGCGCGCATTTCTCGACATGCTGGCAGTTTAGACTCGAGCCAGGCGTCCTTACTCCGACAATGATCTGAGACCGGTTTGACAGAGCAGTCCCTAAACACCGGCCGGAGAGGGGTGGAAAGTCGACAGGCAAATTTAAATTAACCCGTTGCCAACGCAACTGGCCATGCTGGCTTGCTTGGTCCGTGTACCACTGCTTGGTACATATATCGCAACAGACATCTTGATCGGCTTAGTAAGGCTCACCGGTCTTATGGTTGAACTGCCAGCCATTCTCGTCGCGAACGGCCTCTAGATCGTTTCGCGGATACGTGAGCGTATCGCCCGCTTGGCGATCCCCAATCTCACTGTAAGTTGCCGCGACTTCCAATCGGTTTTCGAGATGATGAGCCGTCCCCTGATGCCAGAAGCCCGCGCACATGCCCGGCGTCAGCACAGTCTCCCCGTGATCGTGGACCAGCACCAATTGGCCGGTAACAACTAGAATGAACTCGTCTTGCACCGAATGCCGGTCGTTGAGCGCAGACATGCTCCCTGGTTGCAGCGCCACATAGTTCACGCCGAAGCTGGTCAATCCGAAAATGTCACCCAGCGCACGTTTGGTGCGCCCTGCCATCATGGAAGCAAAAGGCTCTGGATAGTTGGACGGTTTCACTCGGGCAGGCGCATCATCGATATGGACTGCAACGACGGCTTTGACCGCTTCTGTCATACTGCCTCGCAATGGGCTGAAGGTAGTAGCATCATATCACACTGTCCTGGACGACTGCGTTCACCAGTTCCGCGAGCGCACTCGCAATCTTCAAGCGAATAGCGGAGTCAGCAATGATGCCGAAAGGATCGATATCTCGACGGGACAGGGGAATGCGAAGGCAGGCCGGCTCGACCAAGCGCGCCCCTACATAGCCCAGTACCTTTCGCAGCGATCCGTAAGCATCCTCGCCACCGGTCGGTGCACTGAGCGATGACGCGTTAATATAACCCACCGGCTTTTGGTCCATTTCGATACCGCCAACTGTCCAGTCCAGCAAGTTCTTGAACGATCCAGGCAGGCCGCCGGCATATTCCGGAGTGCAAAACATCAGCGCATCAGCCTGTGCAATCTCATGACGCAGACGAGCTACAGAAAGGTCGAGTGGAGCATGGTCATGATCGGGATTGAAGTGCGGTAGCTGCGACATGCCCTCATATGCGCTTGTGATCACGAGGTCCGGCGCAACGTGCTGCAGGGTCTTCAGAACTGCCGCGTTCACTGAACCGTCGCGTAGGCTTCCGTTGATCAGCAGCACGGTCGATTGCATGAGTAACTCCGGTTTCTATTTCCGTGACGACGTGATTAACTTGGGCATCTACGCCAGCGGTAAGCCCAAGGGCACAGACTACCTCCTGGCACTTGAGCGCGCGGTCATCGGCTCTTTGGGACCTTCGGGTTTGAACATTGTCTTCTCCTATCGATTATCTCCAAGAACATAAAATGCATTTGTGATCATTGCGCTCGTCGCAGCTTTGCAAGCGCTAGAAGGAAACGGTTCAGGCAGGGCCGACCAGATCATTGTCATCACTAAGTTCAGTATCACTCCAACCCTCTTGCGTCTGACGCGGTCAGCTCGAACGCGCTTTATCTGCGGCGGTGAAATGAGCAACCTGATCTGCATAGGCTTTCTCAAAGGCCGGGCGCGCGCAAATGCGGTGAACGTAATCCTGAATGATCGGGCGAAGTGGCATGCCAGCGGCGCGCGTTTGCCGTAGTACGTCTGCCATGATGATATCAGCTACGGTGAACTGGGCTGCCGCGATCCACTCCCGGTCCTGAAGTACACCCTCAATGTGGCCTAGGCGCTTCTCCAACCAGTCCGACAATGGGTTGTCCGGCTTCTTCGATCCGCCCAGAAAGAACCAGGGCACGCTGATCATTTCAAACGAATTGAGTGCTGCTACAGTCCACTGCAACGTTTCGGCGGCGTCAGCCTTGTCCCGAGGCATGAGGACTTCGCTCTTGTTTGCAAGGTACAGAAGGCAGGCTCCGCTCTCGAAGATCGTTATCCCACCATCTTCGAGGAACGGTATCTGACCGAATGGCTGGCGTTTAAAATGGTCAGGGCCGCGATCTTCGAAGGACGTTGATTTTACTACATAATCGAGTTTGGCTTCTTCACACGCCCACCTCAGGCGGAGATCGCGAACAAAACCTCGAGGCCCTTTGTCGCCGCCGGGAATCCAATCATATGTCCAGATCGTAAGCATACTGGTCCTTTCAATGCATCGTCATTTTTCAAAGTCAGTATTAAGGCGCGTTTTGAAGCCACTGCCTACGCAGGACGTAGCCGCCAATACTGGTGCCAAGAGTTCTCTTCCGCGTCTACCCGACGGGAGCGGTTGGTCGCTACGGATTGACGAATCCCTTGGGAGGTTGGGTCAGGTTGATCTGATTGCATTCGGGATCAAATAGCTGGGCACCTGCGCCGAAGGCACCGGCATCTTCATTCGTCAGGTTCATCCCGGCTTCGGCTAAACGCAATTTCTCCTGCGCCAGTTCGGTTACGACAATTGTCAGTATGGAATGGCCCTCGCGCGTTCATCCTGCCAAACTTGCAGTCCGGCAACCCCCATATTGCGCCACTGCTCCAAGCCGTGAAATGGCCGATCATCGGCTGGTCGACCCATGAACTTCTCATACCAATGGACACCAACCTCGAAGTCTTTGACGACGGCCACGGTATAGACGCCCTGGATGCTAATAGCGCTCGACATGAGATTTATCTCCTTTATGCGGCTCACCAAACTGGTTCGGCCTTTGCCTGTCACAGTTAAGACGAGCGAGTTGCGACCACTTCGACACCTTCGAATAGGGGCTGCCAAGTTGGTTCGCTCGCTTGAGAGCGGTCATCCATCCCAAAACTGAATGGTCAGGGGCTTTAGTCTGCCCCTTTTTCATCCATGGTGGCATTGCATACGGATCATCGGGAGCGGATATGACCCATGGCACGATATAGCTCTTATTACCGGCGGCCTCCGGGCAAGGAGCCCCGTTACAGTCTGGGTAAGCGCAGAGTGCTAGTGTCGGAACGCGACTACCAATTCAGCATATACGAAATAGACGTTGTCGTTTCGAACGGCCAGATCGGACGCCACGTCCTTGCGGTTCCCGTCGCAATCAGTGCGGTTTCCGTAACCGTCGGCGTGCTGTTGATCGAAGAAGACTCCCGCAAGGTCGATGCCGGGAACATTGAGGATATTGCCGCCCTCGCTAACGCGGTGCAGGGCGGGTTTGGAAGGTTTCGCACTTTCCCGGCAAACGAACTGGGCCGCTTCGTCCTCTAGCCACCTCTGTCCGGTCTTGCAAAGCCAGATCGAAAAACTCTGAAATTGCCTTCGCTCAAACCATTAGGGAATATGATTTAAGTGCCATTGTACAAACTCTTCCGATGTCCCCACACCGTGGTCCAGGACAGCTTCATAAATCAACGCGCTCGCAACTTTGGTGGGGCCGTGGTCAGCTGACGCGAGCAGATCATGCTTGATTTGCAAGATGATCGCGCGGTTAGTGTCGATTAAGCGGGGCAATAGAATTTTCAGGTGCGTAAGGTCCGGCTGCCTCTCGGGCTCATCAACCATCCAAATGTCGACAGTCCACGCGGCCTTGTTGGGCATTTGGACCGACAGCCATAAATATAACCCGTCTGGATATTTATCAGGCTCTCCGTTCCAAGACCCGGTGTCATTTCTAAATTTGACCGTGCCGACATATTCAACCTGTCGCATTAAGTGTGCGCCGAAGTTTGCAAATGCCTCAATTGCTGCACCATCCAGTCGATCGCAAGTGACAGTTATGTCTATGTCGCGCCGAACCATGAGACCCATGGCCGAGCTGCCGACCCGGATCGGGCGACCAATTTTAGCCAGGAGGTGATGCAAGTCCAACAGGGCAACAAGCTCGTCAGCCTCGGCCTGCATGCCTGCGCATCAAGGAGCTCTCGCATGCCATTCTCCGGTCATGGCCCAAATGGCCGACACGATAATACGAGTGTCTGGATATCTCGATATTCTAATGAATGGCCGACTGTCAGCAAAACACACATATTTTGCCTGCGAACATCAACCTCATCACACGCTCGTTTTGAGAAGTTCAGAGCATGGATAGTTGCTCGATGTCGGTTTTGGCATAATCGAACCCTGATAGGGTCACGCCGAGCAGTCGCACTGGCAATCGTGGCGGGAACTCTGGGACGAGCAGCACATCAAGCAGCGCCGTGACATCTTCTCGTTTGCCTAATACGCGCGGAAGGCTTTTTGAGCGCGTGATCTGGTCGAAATTGGAAAACTTGATTTTCAGTGTAACGGTTCGGGGGTGAAGGTCGCGGGTTTCACACACCCGCCATACTTTGTCTGCCAATGGCGCTAAACGCTGGCGAGCCTCCTCAACAGTGCTGATGTCAGCCGAAAACGTGTCCTCGGCTCCAACCGATTTTCGTTCACGGTGAGAATGCACCTGCCGGTGGTCGATGCCGCGCGACAGATCGAAATAGTAGTCGGCAGATCGCCCGAACCGCGTTCGCAGGTCTTCGATGGATAGCGCAGCGAGATCAGCGCCAGTGGTGATGCCGTAGCCGTGCATTCGGGCTGCCGTTGCCGGTCCGACTCCATGGAATTTTTCAATCGGTAGTGCCTGTACGAACGCTGCGCCTTTGGCAGGCGGGATAACGTAGTAGCCGTTTGGCTTGTTATGCCCCGAGGCCATCTTGGCGAGGAACTTGTTGTAGCTGATACCCGCCGATGAGTTGAGGCCAGTGACCTCCTTGATGCGCCTGCGAATGGCATTAGCGACCTCGGTCGCAATGGGCATGTCTTTAAGGTTTTCGGTCACATCGAGATAGGCTTCATCGAGTGACAGCGGCTCGATGAGCGGCGTGTACTCGGCGAAGATTTCCCTGATCTGAGCCGATACCGCCTTGTAGACCTCAAAGCGCGGCTGCACGAAAATCAGGTCAGGACATTTGCGCATGGCGGTGACCGACGCCATGGCCGAGTGCACGCCAAACTTGCGGGCTTCATAGCTCGCAGCAGCCACGACACCACGCGCTGCGCCGTGGCCCACAGCCACAGGCTTGCCGCGCAGATCAGGGTTATCCCGCTGCTCCACCGACGCATAAAAGGCGTCCATATCGACATGGATGATTTTGCGTAGCACGGGTTTCGTTCACTGACTTTCTGGGTGCATCCCTATCGACTCTACCACCGAGTCATGACTAGAACAAAATAGGAACATACCCGGTAGTGAGTCAACGATGCACAGCACAACTCTACAGCATCATGACCGCATCGACACGATACCAGCCTATGCTGAGTTGGTGTCAGCCACCAATTTTTCCTTTCTGCGTGGCGCATCGCACCCCTTCGAAATGGTCGGACAAGCGGCCAGTCTGGGCCTTGCCGGGCTTGGGGTATGTGACCGCAATTCCCTTGCTGGTGTCGTTCGCGCTTATGCCGCCACGCGGGACAACAAAGCTGAGAACCCTAACTTCAAGCTGGTCGTAGGCACACGGCTGGTCTTTCAAGACGGCACCCCGGACATTGTTGTCTACCCTACGGATCGCGATGCTTACGGGCGATTGTGCGCCCTGCTGACGCGGGGCAATCGAGCTGCGCCAAAGGGCGAGTGCCATCTTGCTTTGACTGACCTGTTGGAGTTTTTGGAAGGCCAACTTTGCATTGTCTTGGCGAGCGACACCCATCTGTCCCAAGCTTATCGAACGCTGCTCAAGTTGAACAATCGGGCACATGGGCGGGTTTGGCTCGGAGCCAGTGCGCGATATGACGGCTGTGATGCTGAGCGGCTAAACGTCCTGGCGATGCTGGCCAAGCGCGCGAAGACGCCGCTGATTGCGGCCAACGACGCGCTCTATCATGAGCCGTCCCGAAGCCTAATGCAGGACGTGCTGACCTGCGTTCGCGAAGGGGTCACGATCCAGGAGGCTGGGTTTCGGCTGATGCCCAATGCCGAGCGTCACCTCAAGTCGCCGACGCAGATGGTATACCTGTTTCGGCGGCACCCCGATGCCATCACGCAGACCATCCGCCTACTTTTGATGATCAGCTTTTCTCTTGATCAGCTCAAATACATCTACCCCGAAGAGACCGTCGGCACCGGCGAAACCGCCCAGCAAACGCTTGAGCGCTTAGCTTACACCGGGGCGAAAGCTCGTTACCCTTATGGCGTCCCCGAACGGGTCACCAAAGGGCTGGTGCACGAGTTGGCGCTGATCGCTGAGATGAAATACGCGCCATACTTTTTGACCGTGCAGGACATCGTGCGGTTCGCCCGGCAGGAACGCGGCATCCTGTGCCAAGGGCGCGGGTCAGCGGCCAACTCGGCGGTGTGTTTTTGCCTTGGCATTACCGAAGTCGATCCCATGCTCGTCGATCTGCTGTTCGAACGGTTTGTGTCCACGGAACGCGACGAGCCACCCGATATAGACGTCGATTTCGAGCACGAGCGGCGCGAAGAGGTAATGCAGTACATTTACCAGAAGTACGGTCGCCACCGGGCGGGGCTGACGGCTAACGTCATCACCTACCGTGCCAAGGGCGCGCTACGCGATGTCGGCAAGGTGTTTGGCCTGTCCGACGATACCATAACTGCAATGAGCGCCTTGAACTGGGGCTGGGGTTCTCTGGACGTCGATCCCGACCGAATGCGACAGAGTGGTATTGATCCCACCAACTGGACCATCGCGTCCGTGTTGCAGGTGGCGACCTTGCTGCAAGGCTTTCCCCGTCATCTTGGCCAGCACGTCGGCGGCTTTGTCATCACGCGCGACCGGCTCGACCACCTGATCCCCATCTCAAACGCGGCGATGGAAGATCGCACCGTCATCGAGTGGAACAAGGACGATCTGGACGAGCTAGGCATCCTCAAGGTCGATGTGCTGGCGCTCGGTATGCTCAGTTGCATTCGGCGCAGCTTTGACCTGCTCAAGCAAAACTACGGTTTGAACCTGACCCTCGCGACAGTGCCGCAGGAGGACGAGCGCACCTATAAGATGACGCATCGGGCGGACACCATTGGCGTGTTTCAGATCGAAAGTCGGGCGCAGATGTCGATGCTGCCGCGCCTCAAGCCTGCCGAGTTCTATGACCTTGTCATTGAGGTCGCCATCGTTCGACCCGGCCCAATCCAGGGCGACATGGTGCATCCATATTTGAAGCGCCGACAGGGCCTTGAACCGACGACCTTTCCCTCTCCCGAGCTTGAGCACGTCCTCAAAAAGACCTACGGCGTGCCGCTGTTCCAAGAACAGGCCATGAAGATCGCCATCGTTGCGGCGGGGTTCACGCCCGGCGAGGCAGACCGGCTACGGCGGGCGATGGCGACATTCAAGCGCACGGGTGGCGTCGGCATATTTCGAGACAAGTTCCTCAAGGGCATGGCCGATAAGGGCTATGATCCCGAGTTCGCTGTTCGGTGTTTTCAGCAGATCGAGGGCTTCGGCTCTTACGGCTTTCCTGAAAGCCATGCGGCGTCGTTCGCCCTGCTGGTTTACGTGTCCTGCTGGATCAAGTGTCACTACCCCGACGTGTTCGCCGCAGCCTTGCTCAACAGCCAGCCGATGGGGTTCTACGCACCTGCCCAGATCGTCCGCGACGCGCAGGAGCACGGCGTTGATGTGCGCCCGGTGGACATCAATTTTTCTGACCTCGAAATCGTCATGGAGCGCAGCAACGAGTCCGGCCTGACCCTCGCACCGCGCCATACTGAAATGGCCGAAGACATCTGGGGCAACATGGGCATTCGCCTTGGCTTCAATCTGGTCAAAGGGCTGCGACCTGACCATGCCAACATCATCGTTGCGCGGCGTGGGCGAGGATATGACAGTATCCGTCACCTCTGGCTGCGCACTGGCCTAACACCCGCCGTGCTGGCTGTTCTCGCCGAAGCGGACGCTTTCCAGTCGTTGGGCATGTCGCGCCGCGATGCGCTCTGGGCCGTGCATGGGCTGATCGGCACCCACGGCGCTGAAACACTGCCGCTGTTCAAGGCCAGCCAAGAGGCACTGTCGTTCGATGACGACGAATCCAACCTTCCCGCTATGCCACCGGGCGAGGAGGTCATTCACGACTATCGTACACTGTCACTGTCGCTCAAGGCGCATCCCATCAGCTTCATGCGCGAGAAGCTGAACCGGAAGGGCTTTGTGCCTGCCGATGCCTTGCGAACCCTGCCACCGGGACGAACCGTTATGGTCGCCGGGCTGGTGTTGGTGCGCCAACGCCCCGGCACAGCAAGCGGGGTCATCTTTGCCAGTCTTGAGGATGAAAGCGGGCTGGCCAACATCATCGTTTGGCCGAAGGTTTTCGAGGCCAATCGCAAAGTGGTGCTGGGCGCGCGAGTGCTAGGTGTGCGTGGGCAGTTGCAGCGCGAGGGGCTGGTCGTCCACCTCATCGCCAAGGAACTGATCGACCTCACACCCGACCTGTTGCGGATCGCCAACGGGCACGACATTGGCGAGGCTATGATCGCCCATGCAGACGAAGGCAAATCCGGGCCACATGGCAGCCGCGGGCGCGAGCGTGACCAATATCGCGATCTGGTGGCCAAGCGTGTTCAGGAGGCCGCCCTGCCGTCTGGGCGCAACTTCCACTAATGCTGGGCTCTCGCTCGATTGCAACGCTGGCCGACTTCCGCGACACCGGGCGAACCATCCGCGCCTACTGCACGCACTATTATGTCTGTTCGCACGATGCCCAGCTTCGACTTGAACTGCTGGCCCTGCATCTCGGCTGGCACTTCAATTTCTACACCGGTCGCGAGCAGCTCGCCGGGCGGCTCTATTGCTCAATCTGCGGGTGGTATCAACCGACATTCTCGCTTGGACATGCCAATGGGCCGACAGGATTTGCAGGCACCCACAGTGCTGGTTTTCCACCATTTCCGCCGGACTCACTGACTCGTCTTGAACAAGCGCGCCAAGAAGCGGCGAAAAACGAAATACCGTGGGTGGGTCAACGCAAAGGCGGGCGCAAGTTTGGGCGATAATTGCGCCTCCGTTGGCTTAGTCAGCCGTCGGCCTTGGTGCCCACGGCAACTACCTGCAACACTCCATCCGGCAATGCCCGCTGTAACCTGATGGCTTGCTCCTTGGGAGCGGACAACCACACGTCCACTTCTTCCGGCGTCGTGAGAATGACCGGCATGGCCTTCATATGGATCGAGCCGACCACGTCATTTGGCTGCGACGTCAAAAACCCGAACAGGTCGAGCGTTTCGACGCCAGTCTTGATCTTGCGCACGCTGGTCCAATTCTCGACCCATATGCCCGCGAAGAAAGCCAATGGTCGTGACTGATCAAGAGCGAACCACGTATCGCCGCGCTTCTTTCCCTTTTCGTCGGTAATGCCATCGAACTCGGAAAACGAGGTGAAAGGTACAACGCAGCGGTTCTCGATGCCCAGCCACCGGTTCCAGTGCTGGTTCCAACGGCCTTTCTCAGGGTCGAAGACGTTGCGCACATTGGTAGTGCCGCTATCGGGTTCGAGCTTTAGCAACTGCTCGAAGTCGATCACCTGACCCTTAGATTCTAACTTTGCCGCGCGCTTCTTGGCGTTTTCGAACAGTGCTCTTTGGCTGGACGGGAGCCCCCAGCGCAGCTTCGTCAGTTGCCGCATCCCGCCAAAATTGCGCACCACGGGTGCTAAGTAGTCTGGGAAGATGCCGGTTTGGGGCTCAAGGTTGCCGACTATCTCTGCGACTGCCATGGCGCTCGTGAAGTCGATAATCGCTTGGCGGTTGCTGGTTTGGGAATAGAGGTTGCACATTGCAATAGAGTCTCCCTTCAAAAGGCAAAGGTCGATTATGCGCGTGGGAAACCTTGCCGATGGAACTCGGCCTGCATCCTCGGTTTGATGACAGCGACCATATAAAGCACGACGGCCAAGCCAACCAGTACGCCGATGAGCGCCCCGCCCAGCAAACCGCCAACGGGCATGAAATTAAAGATTAGCACGCCGACTACAGCAAGCGTCGCCAGCATTCCGATGAAGATCAGCGGTTGCCGCGTCACGTGACGCTGGGTCTTGATCACCAGTGCCTTAGCCTCAGCAGCGGGAAGACTATCAAGCTCAGGAAAATTACGCATTGGGTCCAAAGAACGCATTTCACTACACCTCACTAAATTCGAATGGATCGCTATGCAGTAAATAACCAGGATTCCATGGGCGAACCCTCATTGCGGCTTGTGTCTTGTCGCTGGAAGCGCCGTGCCGTGAAGAGTATAGCTCATTTTTTCTGAAGCGGTTCGTCGATCTGTTAATACTATCCTGAGGTGAAGATTGCTCGATGCCTCTGTGGTTTTCTAAGTCGGCTTTAATAGCTGGCACCGGCGGGCGACATATCAACCAGAAAGAGCCTTAGGGATCGCAGATGACCGAATAGTTGGTCACTTCTGGCACGTTGTTTTCCCAAAGCTCCCCGGCTGTCGTGACGTGCAGAGATGCGCCCGATCGCTCGTACTCGTAAGCGCAAAAACCGAAACCGGTGCCTGAACAGTCGATTACTTCGACTACGCCAAGGTCATACAGGCTTGGCTGCTGCCCCCACTCCAGCCGAGGCTGCTTTTTCGGCTCCCAACCTGCCGCTTGCAGCTCTTCGCGCGCGTCGGTAATTTTGTCGCCAAAGATGTTGGGCACTGGGATGTTACTGTCACAAAAAGCATCCTCTGAAGCGACCGTTCGGACGACCAATCCGATGCTTACCAACCGGATGTCAGCTACCGGATATTCCAGATATCCGCTGCTCCAGAGTCCTATGTTCCCATTTTCTGTCGGAATTAGCTCCCCGATGAGTTCGTCGGACTTGTTGGCTGTATACATGATGGCAGTAAGGCGAGAGCCTTTGAAGACCCCGATATTGCCTTGCCGGATCGCACAGGTGCCGCTGGTTCCGGGAATGAACTCACCAGCGAAGCTCACGAGACTATAGTCCCCCATCTCCACCTCGGAGAGCACTCCCCAGCCGCGTCGTTCGACCAACTGGGCTGCGGTCGTCTGGGGTTCGATAAACGAACTGGCGCAGTTGTCGTTCTCCCGAGTTGGGCCGGGGCCCTGCGGTAACTCTGAAACAGCAGCAATCATGATTTCGGGAATTTCGGAGATCGCGCCCTGAGCTTGAAAAGTCCAACAGGTAGTTGAAATCACGACGCTGAGCGAGATGATCCGGCCAAAAGTCATTCTAATCACGTCAAGTCACTCCTCGGCGTTTCAGCATATCGAAATCTCAAACCTTGGAAGCTTTAGATAACCGGCTGCATTCGCAAAGCCTTCAAACTCAATCCAGTCAACACAGCGACGACGTGATTTCACTACTAGGCGTGCCCTAAGTTGACGTAACAGCCTGCTCAATCGCTGCGTACAATTGGATTGACATCACCTATTTTTGCTATGCGAGCCTCAAAACTAAACCCTGAGGGTAAATCGACCGAAATCAAACTCTTGGATTCACCGGCTTCAGCCGAAAATATTATTGTCATGGTAGAGCTTCAATTATCGCTCTGGCTTGCGGCAACTCTTAAACTCCGTTCTCTTTAAGCCTGAGCCGATTGGGTTTGAAGTAAAAACTATTTTGCCTCGACACTTGTATGGTAAGGCTAAGCTTAGATCGGCCTGCACATCAGTCGGGTTTGGACCGGTTTAATTTCGGTCAACGGCGGCGTATTCCACTGACACTATGAGTTTGGACCAAAAAACAGCTGACTCACAGCCCAGCTTGTTGGTGTGGCTCTCACTCGTTGTAGGCGTAATGCTGTTCCTCGTCCTTGGACTGGCGACGTGGTGGGCAGCAGAGCGGCTCGATAGCAAGACCGCAACGGATGAACGTCGAGCTGTTGGGGCTCAGCTGACGGAAGAAATGGTTCGCTTGCCTCAAGAGCAGGACAGTTCAATAGTATGGGATGACGCGGTACTGAATCTGCGTTCAAACAATCAGACATGGATCGCCAACAATCTCACTGAGTGGTTGAGCACCTTTTACGGGCATGACCGGGTATACGTCATCGCTCCAGAAGGCAGGGTGGTTCGCGCAGCCGAAGGCGAGCGCGAGATAGGGCAAGCCTTGGATCGTCGGGATGCAAGCAGCGTCGAGCCGCTCATACGAGACTTTCGGGCGGCATTGTCAAATGCTTCTGACAATACTGAAGACTCTAATGCGGCAATCACCGGACTGGGCCTCTTAGACACGGTGCGCCTAGGGGATGGGCAGCTTGCCCTAGTGAGTATTCGCCCGATTGTGCCTGATACGGAAGCCGTTACGCAAAGCGCTGGCACGGAATTTATCCATATATCCGTCAAGGTGCTTTCCGAGAAATGGCTTCGTTCGGTTGCTGAAATTGCTGGATTGAACGACATCCGTAGCACCAGCCTCTCTGAACGGACTGGGTTTTTGCCAGTTCAAAACAGAGCCGGTAGGGTCGTGGGTTTTTTGGATTGGCTGCCGCGCCGCCCGGCGGCTTCTCTACTTGTGGAAACAGCGCCACTAACGCTCAGCTTAATCGGTGCAGTTTTAGCAGGACTGGGAGGCACAATCTTTTGGCTGAGGCGGACTTCCATTCTGTTGCAGACCAGTCAAGCGCGGACAAATTTCTTTGCTTCGCACGATACCTTAACTGGGGCGGCGAACCGTGTGCTCTTTGAAGAAAAGCTACATGAAGCTCTCGCTTACAAGCATTTGGCCAAAACCAAGGTAGCGCTCGTATCCATCGATCTGGACGGCTTTAAAGAAGTAAACGACACATTTGGTCATGCTGCTGGCGATGAACTAATCAAACAGGTGGTCAAACGAATCTCGAGCACTTTGCCGGAGGAAGCGACTCTTGCGCGATTTGGTGGGGATGAATTCGCGCTCGTGCAGCCGGGCTTGGTCAGCGAAGCGCACGCACGGTGGGTGTTCGAAAGTCTCGTCCAAACATTTCACGATCCGTTTATACTTGCCAATGACAGCGTAGAAGTGACAGCGAGCTTTGGCATCGCCCTCGAGGAGGGAGCATCAATATCTCCTGAGGAATTGCTTCGCAGGGCGGACGTTGCTCTTTACGTAGCCAAAGGCGCTGGCCGCAATCGGCTTGAGATCTACGACCCGGAAATGGACCGGGCAAGCCGCGAAAAACGGGCGTTAACCTCAGATCTACGGAACGCTCTTGTAGCTGGAAATGAGCTTTTTATTCTTTACCAGCCTATCTTTGACGCTCAATCCGGAATTCTCGCAGGAGCAGAAGCGCTGGTTCGCTGGAATCATCCCACTCGCGGAAATCTAGCCCCAGACTTTTTCATCGGCTTGGCGGAATCTGGGGGGATAATCGATGAGCTTGGCGCTTGGGTTCTCGCAGAATCTTGTCAGTACGCCGCAGAACAACAACTTCCTTGGGTTGCGGTGAACGTTTCACCGTTGCAATTCAAAGACCATAATTTTGGTATTCGGGTACTCGATACACTGCGAAAATTCGGCCTCTCGCCAAAACGCCTCGAACTGGAAATAACAGAAGGATTATTTCTCAAGAGTTCACCCATCGTGTCGGCAACGCTGGCACAATTACAATCAGCAGGCGTCCAGATCGCTCTCGACGACTTCGGCACTGGCTACTCGTCGATTAGCTATCTTCAGACACTGAACGTGAACACGTTAAAAGTTGACAGGTCCCTTATAGAACTTTTGGGAGTTGATGGTCCAACGTACAGCATTGTTCGATCGCTAGTTCAACTCGCTCAGGCGTTGAACATCAGCGTAACGGCAGAGGGGATAGAGAACGATCTGCAGCTTCGGCTGGCCCGTGAGCTGGGCTGTACCTATGCACAAGGTTACTTGATGTCTCGTCCGCTTACCCCCGACACTCTGTCGGCGCAGTTGGCGAAATCAAGGTCGTCGCTAAACTGACCCAACGGGGCGGTCCATTACGGAGCAATACGAGGTAGCGTAGACCCGTGTTAGCCGAGGAGTTCGCTTATCCCGCCTTGCCGTCCGATAGCGCATAAGCCACCACAGCCACGCCCAGTTCAGTGCGGTTCGCCCTAAACAGCCTCCGGTACATGGTGTCAGCGATTATATAAGCAGCCGCTAACGGCAATCGCATTCAGGGTCGCGAAAGCCTATGGCGACGCATTGCCATGCAGCGCTGTTTCGCGAAGATAAGCCAATGCTAATAGTTGAGACCTTAAGAAAAGGACTTTGCAGCCTTTACAAAGCTTCGAAGGTGGCAAAGCGGCGTTGGTGAACAGTTGAGATTGCATCACTAGCGCGGTGGACTACATGTTCCTCCTGTGATTGAGCGATGAGGAGGTCGCGCTTTTGCGTCGGAAAGGGTTCTCCTATCTCGATGATCTCGCTTACCCAATACATTACAGCGCACCTGGCGTGCGTGGCAGAGCTGGGCAACCAAGCTGCGTCTGGCATGCGGCGGCCGACAGGGCCACGCTAACCTAACGCCCGGCATGGCCGAGCGATTGCAAGCCATCCGTAGCCAGGTGCATTTTTCCGGCGACATGCCTGCCGAGAAGGTGGTCGCGGCCCTGGTCCAGGCAGGTTTTGTCTCCCCGGTTATTGACCGCCGGCTAGGCGGCATTCATTGGCCCCAGGCCCGTAAAATGCTGTTTTGGCGCGCTCTCGAGCGGTTGACGCAAGATCGGTTCGCGATCTGTGTGACAAAACCCCAGTGATCTGATCTGCACGATGTCGACGTGGCGCCAATTGCCGCGGCCTTTGCAGAGCGCCTGCAATCGGGTGAAGCCACGATGAGGAGATGGCCCAATCCAGAGCATCGCGCTAGATTGGTAAGCGCCACCTCCTGCCCACGGGATTACCAATGAGCAACACCGTTCTCGACCGCTTCCTCCGCTATGTCGTCATCGATACTCAGTCCGATGCCCAGTCGCCGAGCCAACCATCGACGGAGAAGCAGAAAAATCTTAGCCGGATGCTGGTGGAGGAGCTGCAATCCATCGGTCTTGCCGATGCCCATCTGGACGAGCATGGCTATGTCTACGCAACTGTGCCGGCCAACACTGACAAGGATGTCCCGGTCATCTGCTTTTGTTCACACGTGGACACCGCGCCTGACTTTTCTGGCGCCGACGTGCGGCCCAAACTGCACCGCAGCTACGCCGGTGGCGATATCGTGCTTGGCAATTCCGGTCGTGCCATCCGCGTCGCCGAGCATCCCGAACTGGCCAACCAAATCGGCAATGATCTGATCACCACCGACGGCACTACCCTGTTGGGAGCTGACGATAAGGCGGGGTTGGCCGAAATCATCACCGCCGCGGAGATCCTACTCAACGACAAATCCATTCCACACGGCACCATCAAGCTGCTTTTCACGCCGGACGAGGAAATCGGTCGTGGGGTAGAGAAGGTCGATCTGAACAAGCTCGGCGCTCGCTTCGCTTATACCATCGACGGCGGAACCGCCGGCATGGTCGAAGATGAGACATTTTCTGCCGATGGCCTGACGCTTGAGATCAAAGGGGTCGCCATGCATCCCGGGTTTGCCAAGGACCGTATGGAAAACGCCATCAAGATCGCTGCCGCCATCCTCGCTCGACTGCCCCGTGAGGTCTCGCCCGAGGGCACGGAAGACCGTGACGGTTTCGTGCACCCGACAGATGTCACCGGTTCCATGGAAAAGGCCACTATCAAAATGATCGTTCGCGATTTTACCGAGGAAGGCCTGACGCAGAAGCGGCAACTGGTGGACGACATCGCCCGTGCCGTACTCGCCGATTTCACAGGCTCCAGCTACACGCTCGCGACCACCGAGCAATATCGCAACATGAAGCAGGTGCTCGACCAGCACCCCGAGATTATCGAGAACGCCGTCGAGGCCATTCGTCGAGCTGGTATGGTCCCCGTCCGCAGCTCAATCCGGGGCGGCACTGACGGCTCCCGCCTCAGCTTCATGGGCCTGCCCACTGCCAATATTTTTGCCGGTGGCCATGCCTTCCATTCGCCGCTGGAATGGATCAGCCGCCAGGATATGGAGCGCGCTGTGCAGACCATAGTTGCACTGGCTCGAATATGGGAAGAGCAGGCCTGAAGCCTTTATTTTCTGAAGCTCAATCGAGGGCTTGCATATCATGGCCGGAATGAGGTCGACCGGCGGCTTGGGGGTGGGATGCAGACTGTCGGCTTTCAACATTAAACCCAGCAAGCAGACCTGCCGGAAAGGTTTGCTTGTCAGGTCAGATCATGAAGCGCTTTGCCATTGGGCGGACCGATCTCGAAATTCGAGAACGTTACATCCAGTCCACTCCGCTCCGGCGTGCAAAGCATGGGTCCCACGAGGTAGGTGGGCGCGATTGGAAATGGACACAGCCGTAGCAAGGGCCAGCGGAGGCCGTCCGTCGACGATTGCAGGCGCAGGACCCCCGCTTGCACGGTGACGCGCAAATAGAAATCTGAAGGGTCGGACGCATAGGCCGATGTGGACCAGTCCGATCGGTCGACAGTCAGCACGCTGCCAATGCATGCAGCACCATCGGACATTTCGACACCGGCTTTGATCCATTTACTTTCGTCGATACGGACCATTATGCCGGCTTGGTCGTAAAGCTCCTCATACCGCCCTTGAACGCGCAAGGACGCTGTGAACTCGCCCTCCCACGCTCGGCCAAAGAAGTGACCGCTATCGCGGGTAAACCCGTAGTAGGTGTCCTGCCAAAAGTCGGTCTTTTCGTCAGATCGAACTTTCAACTCTGCTCCGTCGACAGACCACCCACGGGGCTCGTTGTGCCAAATACATGAACCGAACATGACGGGTCCTTCTTACTCCACTGTCTTCCTCAGCTCATAAAGCTGAAGATCAATTGTTGGCACGAGATGCTGAGTTTAGCGATGGCTGTCAGTTCCGGACCAACTCACCGACGCAGCGGCGGGAGTGTAGTCTCGGCAGGATTTCGCTCGCTTGCAAGCCTCCACACTTCGTCAGCAAGGTCATCAGGGTCAACCACCGGGACCGACGAATTCAGTTTCATTCCAGCTGTCAGGGCGGCCGCCATTCCCGCCGAGTTTTCGATCATGGCACCCACATGGAGCATCCCGGCAAAAACGCCATCTGTTTGCAGCTCGTCATGCAGTGTCATGATGTAGTTACGGGTCGCTGCAAAGGCCGGTCCCGGGCCGCTCCTTCCTGGCTTCGCGCTCATGCCTGACGTTCCGTCCGCCACAAGAAAGGCTCCGTTGCCGCGAGAACGCATGCCGGGAATTAGGGCACGCGCCAATTCTATCGGCGCGAATGTCAGCAACGGAAAAATCGATTGCAGGTAGCTCGCTTCCAGATCAACAGCCGGGACGAAGTAAGTCGAGGTGGAAATAGGCGAGAAGAGAGCGACATCGATCGAGCCGAGTTGCTCTTCGATTGTCTGGACTAGAGATGGAATATTGCCAAGGTCTGCGAGGTCGGCAGGAAAGCTGAACGCTTCAATTCCTTGCTCGGCCAATTTGCCCTTGAGCAGGTCGAGGCCAGCAGCACTTCGGGCGATCAGGGCAATTTTGTAGCCTTCCCTGCCAAATCGGGCAGCAACGGATGCGCCCAATCCAGTGCCGGCTCCGAATATTGCGATAGTTTTTTGGTCAGTCATCAGACGCTCCAGTGGCGGTATGTTTTCCTGACTACCTATGTGTGCTATGGCACTTGGTGCGCAAGAACGCAGAAACTTAGGGCCTAGTCAGATGCTTGTACCTACCCCTCCCGATCAGCCCGGCACCTTTCCGGCATGCCAGCAGGTGAACCAAATGCTTGGGCGTATGGGTGACAAGTGGACGATAATGACCATCACCATGCTGGTCCAGCAGCCCAGGCGGTTCAACGAACTCAAACGCCTGATCGGCGGCATTTCCCAGCAGATGCTGACGCGCACGCTCAGATCGCTTGCGGGTGACGGCTTAGTGTTTCGATCAGTCCATCCCAGCATCCCGCCTCAGGTTGAATACAGCCTGACCCCGCTGGGGCAGTCCTTGGCGCAACCGCTGACTGCACTGTCGATCTGGGTCTTAGAAAATATGGAAGCTATTCAAAGCTATCGCGAGCAGGTCGGCAGCAAGCCGGTCAGCCTTGAATCCCAGCATACTGAATAGCTTAACGGGTCTTGGCCCCAGCGCCGCTATACCCGATGAAAATCTTGCTAGCGTGGATGGGGATCGGCTGATCGCTCGTCCCGCATAAGATCTGCTGGATCGACGGCAACCACGATGTCGAGGAACACCATAAACTTTTTCAGTTCAGCCTGGTCGATTGTCTCGAGGGCGGTGGCAAACGCCGATTGCAGGCGCCTAAAGTAGGCTAGAGGCTCCTCGGCGTTTTCGGCATTGAGCTGCACGAGTATGCCGCGTCGATCCTTAGGGTTCTGGACTCGCCGCACGTAACCGAGCTTTTCCAACCGATCGATCAGGCCCGTACCCGAGCCTGACGAGATACCGACGTGATCCACAATCTGTTTCACGCTGATAGGGTGCTGCTGCTCATCGAGGTAACCAATACAAGTAAGATCGGTCACGTGAAGCCCCATGTTGCGGGCGGCATATGTGCTGGCACTCTCGATCCAATGCGCAAAGCGCCTAAGGCTCAGGCTAACCTCGCGCTCTGCTAAACGCGACGGGGTCGAAGAGCTTGACAATTTCATCATCGATTAATATCTCTGTGACAGAGTTACATTGTTGCAGAGCTTAGTTGACCCTCATCGAGCTCGCAAGGGAGAATGCAGAGTGAGCGAAAATTCCGCACGGGACGAGCACGCGCCACTGTCCCGCCAAACCGGGGGTACGACAGACCCCCTGGAGTTCATCTCGGTTTCCGCACCTGGACATCAGGCGAAATCGTTTGAGCGGTTTAAGCTGGCACCTCCAGAACCCAAGAAGCCAGCCAAAAACCCGGCGAAGAAGATTGCGATAATTGTCGCTTTGCTCCTCGTTGGCCTTGTTGCATGGTCGGTAGCGTCTGATCGATTGGCGCCTACCAGCGCAAAAGGAGCGGTGGCCGCATATACAACCCAAATCGCCCCCCAAGTGGCCGGTCGGGTAGTTTCAGTCTCCGTGCAAGACAACCAAGTGGTGCACGCTGGGGACCCATTGTTCCAACTCGATCCCCGGCCGTTTGAACTGGCCGTTGAAACCGCAAAGGCCAATTTGGCCCAGGTCGCATTGACCAATGAAGCATCGGCGGCGGCTCTGGTAGCGTCACAAGCTCGAGTAGCGCAAGCCAAGGCGGCGTTTGAAAATACCCAGCAAAACGTGGACCGAACGCGGGCTTTGGCTGAGAGGGGCCTCGCCGCAGACTCGGTCGTCGGTAATGCTGATGCGAGCCTCGTAAGCGCTAAAACTACGCTTGACGCTGCACAGGCCGACTACGAAAGCGCCCGCCTCAAGCTCGGAAGCGGAGGAACAAACCCACAACTTGATCTAGCGCAATTGCAGCTGGAACAGGCACAGATGAACTTGCAGTTTGCATCCGTGACCGCGCCGGGAGAGGGAGTTATTACCAATCTGAGATTGGCACCAGGCCAGTACACCGCTGTCGGCGCTCCGGCGCTGACGTTTATCGCAACGGACGCGTTGTGGATAATGACTGACATGCGCGAGAACCAACTCGCGCTGGTTGAGCCAGGCATGCTTGCTGCAATTGCGCTTGATGGACAGCCCGGCAAGGTCTTTCAGGGTCGAGTGCAGAGCATTGCTTGGGGCATAGACACGGGCCGCACTACGGCAAACGGCTTGTTGCAAAACCAGGCGTCAACCCGTTGGTTCGAGCCAGCGCGAACCATCCCAGTGCATATTCAACTCACCGGGGACCAAAAGGATTGGCCGGCAAATACCCGCGTCGGCTCAAAAGCCAGCGTGCTCATCTATGTCGCAGGACCGGACAATCCTGTCTCGCGGATCGCTACTGGTTTGCAGTACATCCAGTCCATGATGTCGTTTCTGTACTGACGCCATGTTCGTCGCACCACGTCCCCAAATCGACGATGATCCACTTTTCGCGGTCAGGATCGCCTCAGCTGCCGTCGTTGGATTTGTCGTCGGCATGGCGCTTCAATCTCCGATGCCGATGATGTATCCCCTGCTCTTCATTGGCCTGATGGCTGGCATGCGCATGGCCTTTGATCCAAAGAAGGCCCTTGGCGGCCCGATTTCTCTGATCGCCATGCTTTGGCTGATCGGACTGCTGGTATCGGCCACGATCAATCTCCCCATTCTCATGGTCTGCATGGTCGGGGCACTATACTTTGTGGCCTATTACGTCATCCAGCGTACCGGAAATCCGATCGGGATGCTGATCGCCATAGCCAGCGTTCTGATGTCGGTCACGGGCATGGGATCCCTTGCGGCAATGGATGTGCTGCAGGACTCCATGATTAAGGCCGCCTTTTGCGCTTCTCTTGTCATTCCGCTGCTGTACCTTGTGTTCCCGCCGCGGGCGACGACGCCCGCTGTCGAAATCTACGCCCCTGGCCATGAAAGCGGACATGCCGCTCGGGCGGCCATAAGAGCGGCTGTCCTGCTGCTTTTCAGCTTCTGGCTTTATACTGTCGTCGACTCCTCCAACATGATGCTCGCCATGGCAGCGGTTTTCGTGCTGTGTTTTCCCACCCGGGAAACATTGTTTGCGGAAGCTCGTCAGCGCAGCCTCGCGACACTTGTCGGTGCCGCTGCAGCCTTGATCGTACTGGGCGCCCTGACTGTCGTGGGCCATCTGTTCATGCTGCTAGGACTGACGTTTGTCGTTGGTCTGTTTTTCGCAAGCAAGATGATGAGCGGACGGCACCCGCCGATGGTGTATCAATTTGCTCTATCTGCGGCCATCGCTATCGTTGGTGGCGCCCTGACCAGCCAGGAGCCAACCTATGCATCGCTGACCCGCCTCATGCTGACACTGGCGGGAGCGATCGGCGCAGCTTTCATTACATCGCTACTGGAATCTCTGATTATCAGGCTCCAAAAGCACGACGTATCGCCTAATCAGAGAATTGCCGCCGAGAGTCATTGAAGGAACTCGCAGAAGAAAACCCACCCGGACGAGTGGTCTGACGCTGAGCTAAGTCGAAGTGGGCCGGGACGAAAGCAGCACGCATCTCGGTTGCGACTGCTTTTGGTACCGGTAGACAATCTGCGCAGGGTCAGAATTGGGGTCGTGCCCGGACTGGAAGCTGGGGATCAAAGACTTCTCAAGCGAGACAATGTTCCTAAAACGGATCTTCCCGCTCATCACCAAGCTCTGTAGCGCGTAGGATGCTTGAAGAGTGACAGCGTCACATGACAGTGTGTCGTATGGCAAAACAGTTCTCGCACCTAGAAACCCATCATCACCGCTACATCGAAGCGCAACACATGTTCTTTACGGCTTCGGCTGCGCCGACGGGTCACGTCAACATGTCTCCTCGGAGCACCGACATGTTTCGGGTGCTGGGGGATAATGCAGTTTTATATCTAGATCGCACCGGCAGCGGCAATGAGACCGCCGCGCACCTTCGGATTGATCCTCGCCTTACCATTATGTTCTGTGCTGTCGAGGGACCGCCATTGATCATGCGGCTATACGGCCAAGGCCGCGTGCTCCACCGGGATAGCACGGAATTTGGCCAGATGCTGGCGGAACATTTTGACGATAATGCCCCTCTTGGCGCCCGTCAGATGGTGCGCTTGGACTTCGACCTGGTGCAAACCTCGTGCGGTTACGGAGTGCCGCTTTTTGACTATCGAGAAGAACGACCTCAAATGGATACCTGGGCGAAAGCCAAGGGCGTAGAAGGTATCGAGGCATACTGGCGCGAGAAGAACCAATTCAGTCTCGATGGATTTCCAAGCGGGCTATTCGATCCGACAGACTAGCGACTTCGGATCTGAGTTGAGATCAGTCTGGGTCTGATCCGTAAAAACAAAAAGCGACATTTCTACATTGGGCAACGGTCCAATTGCTCGATGAAACTTTCATCACTTCCGCCGTCCGCCTGCTTTCTTGAGCTTATACGTCAAAACGCGTAGTGTCTGAATCCTGCCGAGACTACAAATCGCCGTCCTGCTACTGGACCGATATTGCCTTCATTCCCTTATTGTAGTTGAATTCGCCTACCGTACCGGTAACCGTCAACTCGCAACCGCTTGGGCAGTTTAAAAGAATGCGGCGCTCGTCCCGGCTGAGCTCGCTGGTGTCGATGAAAAACGGATTGGCATCCATCATAGACTGCATCAGCATCGCAGTATCGCCCGCTTGCATCACGAAGCCAGAAACCTCTGCGCACGTGCCGAGGATGTCTTGGTAATCGAGTTTAAGGTCTTCTACCGTCATTGAGATGCAAGCCGCTTTAGCTGCTTCGTCCTTCATCAACGGCGTTGCCACACGATCAAAACAAGCCAGTCGCTCAATGTCATTGTCAACGGCGGTGCAACTGGCAAACTCTTCAGGTGTCTGGGCCGAAGCTGCAGAGGTGGCGACGCCAGAAGTTAGCAGGACAGCGAAGGCGGCAAAGAATACAAACTGCAATGGATCACCTCACGAGTGGCCAGGCGTGGCTTGAGAATAGGCATCGGGTGACGATATTCGTAGTCGGACAACTTTGGCGTGAGTGTGGCTGTGAATTATCGACCCCCCATCGTTTTGGCGCTCGGGAGCCAATCCAGTGCTAGGTCCGCTTCTAAGAATTTTTCGGGTTAACGCTACCGTCTGAAAGTGGGTCGTTTTCGGACTTGCGGCTTCTGGCGATATCCCGCCCTAGCCCAATTGGATCGGAACGAACCTGAGCCCCTACCCGCGCTCCATCGCGGTATGGTCCCAGGTGGTCAGGGTTTAAATCCTCTGAAATTTGGCTTTGCTAACGGCAGGTCCATGTCCCTTTGGTCAACTGGATGCCTGAACGCTATAAACTAAGCTAGGGTGGCAACCGTGCAAAATGGAGCCTTGGCTGATGGGGACGATCTATAGCGTCGGGACATGCCCAGAGTGTCATCATCAAGGTCAGCTTTACCTTCAGAAGGACTTAACCAGCCAGACGCTTTACGCCCATTGCGAGGAATGTGAGTGGGGATTTCGGGCGCCTGAAGATCTCGAGGACCCACGTCGTCCATTCCTCACTCTGTTGGAGGAATTTCAAACGGAAAACCCAACCGAAGATGAAATATCTCGGTCCCCCTGGGCCGGTCGCATTGTAATGCAAGTCTCTGGTTGAGGCGCTATCCAAGCTTAAGCGTGCCCTCTTTGGGCAGAAGGTAGGGCCTGAACTTCGCAGCCATGCCTGAAATTTCGTGGGCGTTGCGATCCGGCTTAAGGTCTCTCAGGGTTCGGCCAGTTGCGCGCGCAGGATCGCGGCTTCTTTCTTATCAAGCCGAGGCAGCATCACTCGGATTGTCTCCCCGCCCACGATCTTTCCGTCTCGATAATACAGCCAATCCGAAATAATATCAGGGTCGACCGCAACGCGTTCGCCATAAGAGACGGTGTGAACATGAACCGGTTCATTGGCGATGACACACGTTGCCGTCTTCGCATCGCCCTCGATCTCGCCGCACCAGAAATGCTCGGTGCCGACACTGTCCGTAATGCCGAGCTTCAGTGAAAAGTCGGCCTCATCTGGAGCGGGGTCAGCGAAGCGCGCCCAGAAGTCTGGCAGCGTTGAGCGCGCCTGCTCAATAGCTGCGTTCATCTCCACATCGTTACTTGGAACATTCACCACCAGGTCTTCAGCCAGACCGGGTATGGAAAGAGCCAAAGTGAACACGAGCGCAGCAACTGGTTTGATAAGCATGGGCATCTCCCTAGCCTGAATGTGGGAGCGGAAGATTGGGCTGAAACCGGGACAGCTGACAAGGCCTACCAGTGGCACGCTGGCCGCAATAAATTTGCGGTACTATCCATATCCTTGGGTCGCCGCATGGCTCTCCCATCGCAAAACAGCCGCCCCTTGGCTGCTGTTCACACGCCGACGGCCTGACGTCTGGAGCCAACCGGCTGCTTGTAGGATGCGGCAGCGAAAATGCGGGCTTTGATTTGTCACCGCTTTAGGCATTGACGCATACGCCAATGGGAGAAGGGTCTAACTGGAAATCGTCTTAGGGATGTGATGTATTGTTTGCGTGATCTGAGACGGTGAGACCGAACGGTGGTGATGCCGGCGGTATGACAAGGCTCTCGGCAAGGCCTCATCCGACGTTGATCGCTGGCCGTCAGTTGCCGTCGCGCAATTTGATGACCAGCGATTGCAACAACACGTCCGCGTCGTCGGTGACATGGGTGACACAGCGCAGAAAATTTAACCCCTGCTTGGTAGGCCAAATAATCATCGTGGCAGCAACGTCGTCGTGGTCCGCCGACACCAAATCGTATTCCGCCTGCAGCACGGCCTTCCCGATGAAATTTATGACGCTCGGCCCGTGAAGGCGATCGCCGCCGATAATCTGGAAAGCGGGAAATTCTTCATCCGCATCTCTGATCAGGGCATGGTCTAAATTCCCCCAGGCGGCTGTATCAATGTATTGCTCAAGAGTGACGCCCTTGAGTTCGGGGAGAACCTTCACAGTACAAGCCAGTTTCTCGGGCTCGCAAGAGCTGCCGCATTCATAGACCGAGCCACCACTGAGCAAGGGCGTCTTGGTCCAGATGTCGTCCTGGGCAAATGCAGGTGATGAAAAAAGAGCCGCAAGGGCAATAATCGCTGAGCGGAACATCATAACTTACTCCGTTGCAGTCGCGGGAAGCTTGCCGCGGGATCACCGCCAAGGCTTCGAACGCGCTGTCCGGCCCAAAACTTGCTGCCAAAGGCGACCATCCGCAGCTCGTAGCTCATCTGACGTCGGTATTGAGACAAGAAAACGAGCGCGGATCAATCTGGTGTCGGCGCGCCCATCGCCGTAGGAGAAATAGCTTCGTGCCATCTGGTCAAACAGTTGAGACTGCGTCAATTCCGAGTTTGCCGCCGATAGGTCCGACGCATTTGATCATCACGAATAGGGACTGTTGTCCAGAAACAGCCCAGTAGAATTCGCACTTTATCAGAACAGGAGCGCCGGGCCCGACCTGACCGGACTACTCCAGGCACGGCTCGTCAGCCGAAAGCCACCGTGCGGTATGGGCTATTGGCATCACTGAGCAGCAGAGCATTGGTGCGCAGCAGATTTTCTTCGCGTGCCTTGGACGCATTCCAGATTAGACCGCCGGCGATATAAGCCGCGCTCACCTGAGGCCACGCGGTATAGGCCCTGCGAACTTCCGGCATCAAAGCGCTGGCGAAGTCGACGAATTCCGTACGGTCAATGAAACCCAGCTGCACCGCCCAGCGCGACAGGCTGGCGAGACGCACGGCGTCCCACGCCACCAGATTTGGGATTTGCGCCGGCTGGACATGCAGCTGCCGACGGATAGCTTGGAGCCATTCCCTGCTGCCAAGCAGCAGCTCCGGCAGGTTTATTTCCAAAGCGCGAGCCTGCGATGCCAGGTTGCGATAGTCGAAATTGTTGCGCGCCTTGATCTGGAAAAACGCAGGAAACCAGGCTTCCATGGCGGATTTAAGCAACGGATGCGTCGTTTGAGCTGCTTGGTCTGTTGCGGTGATGGCCTGCCATATCGGTTGATAGGCAGACCGTTGTCCCTCTGCTGCCAGCCGGTGGGCGACCGCTTCGAAACTGGCGCGATCATGCACATTCCAAACCTGCGCCACGCCTTCGCGTAAGGTCTCGTCACTTTTGCCCGTGGCCAGACTGTTGACGAAGTCGCCGTTGAATGCCGACAGCGGCGCGCTCAAGGTCACCAATCTCTGCTCGTCTCGTGACAGCGCCGCAGCACTATCAAAATGAAGAGCGTCATTGTCCATCAAGCTGTGGCCAACAAAATCCATGATGCCCATTGCAAATCCTTCGAAAATAAGAGTCTGACCTGAATTGAAACTCAGCCGCTGGGAGCAGAAATTTGTGATGAAGCATAGAAAGCTTCAACGCATCGCACCGCCGCTCGTGAACCTTCTATCGCTTTCGGGCGAGATAATGTCAGATCCCTCATCGGCATGGACATGCCATGGATGCTAGGTTCGGAAGATGGAAGAGAACGCGACCCAGGCGCTACTGAAAGCTCCCCTCCATCAATTCACGCCGGAAGATTGGTCGGCTTGGTATCCGCGCATAGCGTCACTCCTGGCTCAGCAGGACGCCGCGGTGCGGGACGCTGCGGTCGAACGCCTTGCCACGGCGACGTTTTGGGCTGAGCATTCTTCTCAAGGAAGACCGCGAGACGTCCTGGCGGAGGCGGAACGCAGACGAACCATTTGGCTGATTGACGTGGTGGACAAGGCAAGCCACCACCACCCAGACGTATTGCTCTCCTTCCTCAAGGTATTGCGGCACCAAGGTGATCGTCCGCCTTTTGTGGAAGTGCTTCTGCCGTGGCTGCATGAGCTTGCAAGGAAGTCCGCAACTGGCATTCTACTTGAACGCATTGAGGGTGCGATCGTGCTCGTCGGCGGGCTCGATGCTTGGGACGAAGCGGACTTGCCAGCCGTCCTCGATCATTCATCTGACTATATAAGGGCCTGCGCCGCTCATATGATGGGGAGAGCTGGTCATGGCCAAAACGAAGAGCAAGGTGAGCTCTCTCAAGCCCACTCAACCGGCGCGCCAATTGCCTATCGCAAAATGACCGCATTTGTTGCTTGATAATGCGCCTCTCGCAGGAGGAGCCATGATGTCTTTCGACTGGAAACTGCAGTTCTCGTCATCTCCGCAATGCTTACAGGATGCACGGGAGTCATCCGGCCGGCTGCACCATCTGTGTCGTCAACGGGATGCGGAGCCTTTGAGCTTCAGGATCTGATTGGCCAGCCGGTGACCGGAGCCTCATCATCCGAAGTGAGGGTTGGCAGCGTTCCGGTGAGCTCAAAAGGGAAGTGCGGGTTATCGCACCGGGTCAGGCGGTGATCCAGAAATACAGCGCGACGCGCCTAAATCTTGAAACAGATGAAACCGGCGAGTTGGTCCGTGCCAGCTACGGCTAGAGGCGAAGATCTAGGGTTACGACTTGCACTAATCTTTGAGAAGTCAACTAGGTAACGATACCCTTGCACATAAGCACTAAACTTTGTTGGCTGGTTTACTCAGGAGCAGTGGCTTTCTTCACATCCACCGCATTGACACTGCACGTGATTGGACGCGTTCAACGCATTTACCCGCTAAAGCAGAACCCAAGGTTCGACCGCGGCGTCAAGTTGGTCGGAATAGACTGGTTAGTGCATTTCCTGCCGGATCCTGCTCTGAAGAAAGAGCGTCAGCTGTTCGGATTAGCCTGTTTTGGCTTTCTGCTATCACTTGGTCTCATCCTTCTTGCAGCAAGCATGACCTATTTATGGACGACCAACTGACGCTAAAAATCATGCACAAACGTCGTAATCCCGTCGTGAAGCGCGTCAAAAATCGGACCATGAGCGTACTACGAACTGCTGTACCGATGATGATGGTTCTATTCCTGGTTGGTTGTGGGGGGGGCGCTGCCCCGCAATTGCCAGATAATCCTCTAGGCGTAACAACGCCTGAAGAATATTCCTTTGGCTCGGACACGCAGGGGAAGGACTGGCGGGCAACCCGCACTGTACTCGATGCACTGGAACGTCGCTTCGGTGAAAAATCGATACGACAATTCGCCCGCGATCTCGATGAAACGGCAGATCCGGCTGCCATCAAGGCATTTTACATTTCTAAGTTGCCGGGCTGGACCGAATTAGCCCTATAGAAGGACCTGCACAGGCAGTCCTGGTCCTTTGCGCTTGTCAGTCCGGACGAGCGGTATGCATTCGCCGTCATCGCCCTGACGCCGCAGGCGACCGGGGACGTCGGCAAAGTGCCGATGTCCGTGCTCACCAATTTAGACGCGGACTGACCGAGCTGCGCTCTTTCAGAGCTCGGGCCATCACATTTTGTGGTCTTCGAGATCAGCGGTGACCCGGATTTGGGCATCGGCTGGAAGGCGGTTCAACAACTCGTTAAAAGTCATTGCGCTGAAAGCCGAGAGCGGCAGGCCCTCCTCACTCTGGAAAGCTAGCGTCCATTTGCCCTGTGGGTTAGGCAGGGCGTTGATGAAGCGCTTGAGGGCCGCAGCGCTATCCTTCGAGATCAGGTCTTGCGGCAAGCTGCCGATGGCGTCCGAAGTGGCTGCGCGACCGTCATCGACGACATCCAGGCTGCCGCCAAGGAGGGGTAGCAGTATGCCAGCGACGATCCCATCGTCTTCAAGGGCGAACAGGACTTCATCGACGACCCCCGACTGCTCTGAGAGCGGCACGTTGACATCGGCATTTTCGAACTCAGACAGCCGAGCACTGAGCGTGAAGCGACCAAGATCGCCGGCGTCGATGGACAGTCGCTGCAAGGTGCTGGTGCGCTCTACCGGGTCGGTCGTATAAACAAGTTGCAGGTCGACTTTCGGCCATGGAGGGAGTGCGAAGCCCTTCAGGGTGAGGTCGGCGGACAGGAACACTTCGTTCTTGGGGTAAATGGCCAGAAGGTCTGGAGTCAGCAGCGTCATTTCGTCGACATCGGCCACAACGGAGTCGGCAACGAAGAACCCGACATGGAAGAAGCGGCAGCCGCCGGGAATATCCTCAACTATCGTATCAGGTTTGCGGGCTAGCTCGGTACGAGCAAACTTGAGCAGGGCTCGGCAGTCCTTGAGTGGCGGAGGGGCGTCTTGAGCGAACAAAGCGACTGGGGCGATCACCATTCCCGCCAAAAGAGCCGCTGAGAGCCTCCTCATCGGCAGTCTTCCACATCGTTGGAAGACGCGGGTAGCTCGCTTGAGGGACGCGGCGAGTGCACCGGAGCAATCCATCATTCATTGTCCCTTACAGCACCTTTGCTCAGTTAAAAAGAAGCCTGCGCCTGAGATCAATGGCGCAGGCAAAATGGGAGGTCGGGGTTCTAAGCGATCCAGCACATCTTCAACAGCCAAAGGGGCCGGAAAAAGAACTGAAGGCTTACGAGGCAAACTCAACAAGAGGCAGATAGCTTAAACCGCTGAGGAACACATATTTGGGTGTTTCGCGATAACCGCACTCCACTTTTCGCTCTTAGCTGTCGTTGTGGGCGACAGGTATTCCCCGGAAGCCATATGTCCGAGTTAACAGAGGTCACTTTGGACGAGCATGACAACGAGCGGATGATCCTGTTCAGCGATGCGGTGATCGCAATTACCATCACCTTCTTGGTCTTGGAGTTGCGCTTGCCTGAGCCAGCGGCAGAATTGAGCGACGCGCAATTGTGGTCTGGTATCGTCAATACGATGCCCAGCCTATATGCCTACGCACTCAGCTTCGTGGTCATCGGCACTTTCTGGATCGGGCATCGTCGCGCTTTCGGCCATATCAAGCGGTCAGACGGTGTGCTGACCTGGATCTACCTGCTTTTCCTTATGGCACTCGGCCTGATGCCATTCTTTACCGGCATAATGGCCGAAAACGACGGCACTGTAGGCACCAGCCTCTATGCTGGACTGGTCGCTGTTACATCGCTGCTGCTAGGGAGCATGTCTCTCTACGCTGAGCGGGCTGGCCTGACTGATGCGATGGCAAAGCGCCGGCCCCTCTCGGCAGAGTACGCCAACGCCTTGGTCTTCGGGCTGTCTATCCCGATAGCATTCTTTGATGCCGACCTAGCCAAGTACTACTGGATATTGTTATTCCCGCTGGGGATTTTATCCGCTCGCCACAGGGCCAAGCCTTAAGCGAGCAAAGCGTAGTGCCCATCAACTGAAACAGGCCAGAACAATCGACGACCAGCCCAGAACGCAACGCAACGCAACGCAGGTCTTGCGCCGTGACGCGCACTCGATCAAGCGTCGCGGCATCCTATCCACTCGTGGATCGACTTTCAGAAGCTCCTCCCCAGGATGAAAGAGTTTTGGAGTCCGCAGCCCGCTAACGTTACCCAAAACTGCTATGGTCCCGCCAGCCGTTTGGCCAGACGTGACACAAACACGCTCGCCCACCACGCCTAGCTTGCCCCGCGAATTTGATTCGCATTTTAGTGAGGCCCTATTCTGCTCACAATCGCGTCAGACCATTCTTCACGTCGCGGAGAAAAGGGGTTTGTGCTGATGGTCAACTCATTAGCCCGTCTGCAAGACCCTTAAGCTGCCATGAAGCGAGATTGACGATGTCTCCAGTCTTACGGCTCCTAACCGACCTTTGGCCCTCGCTTTTAATGGCGCTCTTGGCAGTCGTCGGCGCGTTCCTCTCCATGGGCATGCTGGGCCTCTTGCTCTACTATCTGGTTTCGCCGCTGCTGAATGTGTGGTTTCCGCCGCTGGACGCTTGGGACCAGTCGCAGGTCTGGCCGATTATCATCGCCATGCCGATCGTGTGGGCACCTGGGTTCCTGGTCGCCGGGATCGTAAACGGACAGACCAAGCGGCGCGGCTGGTCGCGGCGCGCGCGAATTGCGCTTTACTTCGGCATTCTCTGGCTAGCAGCCCTTTTGGCTTGGCTGGTCCTACTTCCCGCAAACCCGACGCTTTGGCGCTAGGCGCCAATTCTTTGGAGGACACTCATGAAGTGCAAATTCCTGATTGGTATCATCGCCGCCATGTCCAGTGTCGGCACACTGCCAGCCTCGGCACAAGTGCTGCTCGACTATCGCGACGAGGCCTTTCTGGCCGGCAGCCCGTTCTATTCCGCGGAAGAGCAAAGCGAGATAGCCCAGGCGTTAGAGCAAGCACCGGCGGAGATTGCAGCGCGCTTTGCCGAAGGAGTTGTCATTCGGGGTGATGCTGTGGGCACGTTCACACAAGCCGATGCGGAGGAGCGCATCTTTCTAATTCAGGACAAGGCTGCCAACTCGATAGAGCCTTTCCCACAGACCGGCGCGCCGATGTTGCTCGTAATGCGGGGCGCTGAGCCCGTCGGCTTTGAGCTGCTACCGGGCGATGTGCAGTATCAACGTCTGGTGGCCGAGGCGGATGTCGATGGCGATGGGCGCGATGAGGTTTTTCTGGAAACGAGCTTCGTGAATATGGGGCAAACCACGACGTCGGTCGACGTTGCGGCGATCGGCACGGACGGCACAGCCAAGATCGTGGAGACACTCAACGAGGTGTACGTCGACGGTTGTGACAACCCGGTCGGCGAGCGGCTGCGGACGGCATCCACGGTAAGTGTGGAGGATGGGCTCAACACACAGAGCTTTGACGAGCCTTGTCCACAATGAGCCCTTCCAGCGCTCCCGAGGATGCCAAGGCGACGCAAGACCATATCGAATGGCGTCAGATATTTATTGGGTATGGCATGGTGATGATCATGCTGATGCTTGCGGTTTTGCATCAGCTCGGCTTTTCCGAAAACCGGAATCTGATGAGTGCTATCGGGTCGGTCGTGGTGTTCGCGGTCGTGGTCGCAGCGACGGTGCTGACCGGTCCGCTCAAGGCCTTCCGACGCGACGTGCTGGCTATCCGTCCAGCGCTCGAGGATAGGCTGCAATGGGCAGCGATTGGGGCGCTGGTGCTGCTCTCGATCGCCACCATTGTTCACGGCATCTTGGTCCTTCCCGCAAGCGGATGGTCATGACCATGGATCAGTCTTCTTTGGCGTTCCGTGCCTATGTATCAAGAAAGCAGTCGCTGGTCGTGATTGCGGCACTGGCACCGATGCTGACGGGCATGGGCTGGACGCTTGTCGTCAACTCCACCCATCCGCTGGGTAGCAGGCTGTTCTTTGCCGCGGTATTGGGATTGTTTGCCCTGGTTCTGGTCGGTCCGGTGCATCGCCTGGTCACGCAAGGGCCCATCTTGGAGGTGAGCGTAGATGGATTCCGCTGGCGCGGATGGTCGACCGAAACGATCTCCTGGGACGCTGTCGAGCGCTGGAAAACAACCACCTATTTCGGTATTCGCTATGTCACAATCTGGCTGCACGAACCGCATCGGCATCGCTCCACCACCGCAGCTCGTTGGACGCAGGGCGTGAATGCTTGGTTCGGGCATGGAGATATCTCGCTAACGGGGGGCGGACTGAACAGGTCCTCTGATGAGGTTATTCGAGCCTTCAAACAGTTCGCGCCTAAGACATTTTTGGGGCGATGATCTGAGATGAACTCGCAGGTTTCGTGTACTAGAGAGCACGCTAGGCGCGGATGATCCCAGCGCCTATCCAGACTTCAGATTCGGAACCGCGGGCCAAGCCATGTTTGCGCATCTGGACAGCGGTCTTCCTACCAGGGCGAGCTCCCGCAAAACCGAAAAATGGCTGATGGCATACCCGCTCACCCCTTGATTTGTGAATTCCTGTGTCCTGTGTCGAGTCAGTGGCAAATTACGGGGTGGGTAGCGGACTGTCCGCTATCCGTTTCGAAATTGGGTAAGCGGACCACGTCAACGTCGCTACGGCAGCAGTCTTGGGTAATCCGTAAAACCCTCAGGACCGTCGCCATAGAACGTGTCCTTGTTTGGCGTGTTCAGTGGCAGGCCATGCAGGAGACGCTCAGCTAGGTCCGGCGTGGCGATATAGTCGCGACCAAAAGCCAAGGCGTCAGCATGCCAGCTTCGATAAACCGCTCGCCGTCCTGCTTTGACATCAGCTCATTGGCAATGACCGGGCCGCCGAACCGGCGCTTGATTTCACCGAGCAGACTGTCTTCTGCTTCAATTTCGCGGACGAAAATGAAGGCGATGTTCCGCTTGGCTAGTTCGTCGGCAACGTACCCAAAGATCGCCCGAGGATTGCTGTCCCCCATGTCATGCTCCTCGCCCCGGGGTCGCAAATGCACCCCGATCCGATCAGCGCCCCAGACTTCGCTTACTGCATCAACGATTTCGAGAAGGAACCTGGCGCGGTTCTCGACTGGCCCCCCATAGCGATCGGTCCGCTTGTTGGTCTTGTCCTGTAGGAATTGGTCGATGAGGTAGCCATTGGCAGCATGAAGCTCGACCCCTTCGAAACCTGCCGCTTTTGCCCGTTCGGCACCGCGACGAAAGTCCTCAACGATCCCTGGAATCTCATCCGTCTGCAAAGCCCGCGGAACAGGATGCGGGCGTTTTGGCCGCAGTTCCGAGACGTCTCCGGCTGCAGCAATCGCGCTCGGCGCTACTGGGAGCTCGCCACCAAGCAACTCAGGATTCGAGATGCGGCCAACGTGCCAAAGCTGCAGGAACATTCGACCGCCGGCTTCGTGGACCTCCCGCGTGACGCGTTGCCAGCCTTCGACTTGAGCATCGTTCCAAATACCGGGTGTGCCTCTGTAGCCCACGCCTTGTGGGGATACCGAGGTCGCCTCGCTCAGGATCAATCCTGCACCGGCCCGCTGGCGGTAATACTCCGCCATCATGGCGTTCGGCACGCGCTCGAGGCCAGCACGCTTGCGGGTGAGCGGGGCCATGATAATGCGGTTCGGCAGCTCAATGGCACCAATTTTCAGCGGGTCGAACAAGCGGGACATCTCATACTCCTGTGTGTGAGCCCCATATGATCGCAGCTAGCTTCAGCGATAATTGTGCTTACAGTCGCCATACCGTAGACTTGAGGTCGACAATCGAGGTGCAAGCGTGGCTCTTAGGAATGCATTCGCTGGAACCGAAGTCTTCATCAGCACTGTCCGGGCGGGCTCTTTCACGGCTGCTGCTACGCAGCTCGGCGTCACCAAATCTGCGGTGACCAAGGCTGTGACCCAATTAGAAGGACGCCTTGGGGTTAAACTGCTGCATCGCACAACTCGGCGACTTTCCCTCACACCGGAAGGCGCTGCATTCTTCGAGCAGGCCGAAGCCTCTCTTGATCAACTCCGGGCCGCAGAAGAGGCCGCACGGTCCCGGGCAAGCACAGTGAAAGGCGTCTTACGGATCGACATGCCAGCGGCATTCGGGCGCCGCGTCGCCATGTCAATTCTCATGGATATCTTGAGGGCTCATCCTGATCTGCGTCTGGCCGCCAGCTTCTCCGACAGGGTCATTGATCCGGTGGAGGAAAGCGTGGACCTGTGTCTCAGATTTGGTGAGTTGCCGGACCGCGGTGACATCATGGCTCGTCGGCTGGGATCCCAGCGCCTCGTCATATGTGCGTCGCCGAGCTATCTGGCTGCTGCTGGAACCCCGTCAGACCTCGACGATTTGCAGCATCACTCCTGCATTCTTGGAAGTCGCCCGGAAAGACCTGTGTCCTGGCGCATCGTTGATGACAAGGGGAGAGCCCGGTCCATTGACCCACCGGCAACTCACTTGGTGAGCGATGGAGAGGCCGTCATCGCCATGGCCTTGGCGGGCCTTGGCCTGTGCCAGATGCCATTGTCGCTGGTTCGGGCCCACATCGACGATGGCGAGTTAACTGTGGTGCTGCCGGATCGCTGTCGAGCGTAGACACCGTTCAACGCTCTCTGGCCGGCAACACGGGGTGCTACCCAGGGTTCGAGTCGTTGTAGACGAGCTTGTCAGGCGTGCTGAGGCTGGGCACCTGTAGCGGGGCGAATGGCTTTTTTGGGGTGGTTTGCGGGCAAACTGCTATACCGACTAAACTACGTGAAGCAGTCATAGAGGCAGTATCTGGTCGAGGCCAGTTGGAGAAAACGATGCCAATTGTAAGAGTTGAAATCGCGAAGGGCGTAGCGTCCACTGACCAGAAGCGGTCTGTGATCCGTCGCATAACAGATGTCATGGTTGAAGAGCTTGGACGCAACCCCGAGTACATATTCGTTATCATCGATGAGGTGGATACGGACAACTGGGGCCGAAAAGGCGTCACTCTCACCGAGCTATGGCAACAACCTAAAAATCCAGTATGTGGCATACGCGACCCATGAGGGGTGGGATGCGGACTAGTGGCTTTCCGTTATGGGTCTGGAATGACGGACCTAGAAGTCATGTCGATTAGGTCCACCAAGATCATCACTTGCGCTGAAGCTGGGGGTCGGCAGTGGTCCCCAAGAATGGGATCCTAGTCCCTCGAAAGGAGACGCGGCCTAGTCTGCTCGATCAAGCTCGATAGTGATTGGACCATCGCGGTCCAAGATCGAAGCGTCTCCCTGAACTCGGCCGAGAACGATGATACCCGGGCGCGGGATACTTCCGTTTCGATAGTAGATCACGAAATCATTCGGCCCCCAGAGACCAAGCGTTCCATTTTCGAAGTCGAGTTGGCGCTTCCCATCTGGCAAAGAAGCAGGAAGCTCTCCTGTTTTCTCCTGACGCAAATGGTCTTGCATGTTGATCGTGAGCGGCAGCATATCGAGCAGTGCCTGGGCCGAGGCATTGTCGGCAAGTTGCGCCGTCAGATTGCCCCACGGTGATAAGATCAGGATCGTTTCTTGCGCCATGGTGGCTCCCGTGAACAATATCGAAGCAGTCGCAAAGACAATCAGCTTTTGCATATAATTCCTCTGCTTTCGGCGGGCCGAGTAGAAATTGCCTGCCTATGGTCGTTACCAGGTGAGCTGCCGCTGCTTGCATAGCGATCAGCCTGCGCAGACGCGATCAACAACACCTGGCTCTAATTAGACGCTTCGCCCGTGCAGCCTATAGTTCCTGCGCTGTAGGGCGGAAGAGTATCTCGTTGATGTCCACGTCATCAGGCTGACTCATCACAAAAGCAACGAGATGGGCGTAGCTATCCGCTGAAACGCCGACCTGACCGACGTATTCCTGGTTCGCCGCCTGCACGTCCTTGTCGCTGATGTGGTCCAGCAGCTCGGTCTTGACCGCACCTGGAGAGATGATGGTGGTCCGAATGTTGTAAGGCTTGACCTCCTGACGCAGCCCCTCGGAAAGCGCACGCACGGCAAACTTCGTGGCCGAGTAAACTGCAGAGGCGCCGAAAATCTTGTGACCGGCCACCGACGCGGTATTGATGATGTGCCCGGACTTTTGGGCTTTCATGTGGGGCAGTGCAGCGGCAATGCCATGCAGCACACCGCGCAGGTTGACGTCGATCATCTGGTCCCACTCATCGATCTTGAGCTGCTCGATCGGCGACAGCGGCATCACGCCGGCATTGTTGATGAGTACATCGATCCGGCCATAGGTTTCGACCGCCTTGTCGACCAGCGTCTTCACGTCATCGCGTTTGGTGACGTCTGTCGTGACAGCGATGGCCGTGCCGCCGGATGCGGTAATTTCTGTCGCTAGGACGGTGATGCGCTCAGCGCGCCGGGCGGCGATGACGACTTTGGCGCCGTTGGCAGCCAAGTAACGAGCCGTGGCTTCGCCCATACCGCTGGACCCGCCGGTGATGACGACGACCTTATTCTTAATATTTTCCATAATGGTTCTCTTAGAGTTCGTATTGTTCGTCGGTCACCTTTTCCATCCAGTCGACGACCTTGCCGTTCTGGACTTCATGAAGCGCCGTATGGGTCATTCCGGTATCAGGCGATGCGCCGTGCCAGTGCTTCTCGCCTGGAGCAAACCAGACGACGTCACCGGGGCGAACTTCCTCGATCGGGCCGCCTTCCCGCTGCACCCGGCCTAGGCCGGAGACAATGACTAGAGTCTGGCCAAGCGGATGCGTGTGCCACGCTGTTCGGGCACCTGGTTCAAAAGTGACGTTTGCCCCCTGTACTCGCTCGGGTGCGAAACTGTTGAAAAGGGGATCAATCCGCACCGTGCCGGTGAACCAGTCAGATGGCCCGCTGGCAGAGGGCATTGATCCTGCGCGTTTGATTTCCATTAGATGGCTCGCTTCCGTTTAGGTGTTGAGGTGCTGCTCGAAGAATGCCTGCAGCTTGTCGAAGGGGATGACATCCATCTGATCGTAGAGATCGGTATGGCTGGCGCCGGGAATGATCATCAGCTCCTTTGGCTCTGCCGCCGCCGCGAAAGCTGTCTCGGCGAAATAGCGCGAATGGGCATTTTCCCCGTGAACAAACAGCACCGGACGTGGCGAGATCTCGGCGATGTAGGTCAGGATCGGCATGTTCATGAACGATAAGGGTGTGGTCATGGACCATGCATTGCCGGAGTTGACGGCGCGCGGATGATAGCCACGGGACGTCATGTAGAAGTCGTGATAGTCGACGAGGAACTGCGCTTCGCCGCCTTTCAGCTCGTTGGACGCCGGGCCATAGGCCGGCCCGCCGTGCTCCGTATCTTCCCAACGCTGGCGGCTCAGTTGCTCGAGCGTCTGCGTGCGCTGTTCGAGCGTGACGCTGTCGTTGTAACCGCGCGACATGAGACGGGTCATGTCGTACATTGTGCTCGCGACGACCGCCTTGACGCGCTTGTCAGCCGCAACGGCGTTCAGTGCCATGCCGCCCCAGCCGCATACACCGATCACGCCAATGCGCTCACGATCCACTGAAGGCTGCAGGCCCAGAAAGTCGACTGCAGCACTGAAATCCTCGGTGTTGATGTCGGGGGATGCAATGTTGCGCGGTTCGCCGCCGCTTTCCCCGGTAAAGGAGGGATCGAAGGCCAGCGTGATGAAGCCGCGCTCTGCCATAGTCTGAGCGTAAAGCCCGGAAGACTGTTCTTTTACCGCTCCAAAAGGACCACCTACGATAATTGCAGGCAAGCCTTCGCTAGAACCATCCCGCGGTGAGTAAAGGTCGCACGCCAAGGTGATGCCGTACCGGTTCTTGAACGTGACCTTGCGGTGATCAACAGTTTCGCTTTTCGGAAAAACCTTGTCCCAATCGGTCGTCATAGTGGTTCCTTCCTGCGCAGCAGCTGGTAGACCGGCGATGGCTAGCGCACTCACCGCGAGTGCACCTGCGCCCGCCGCCTGAAGCAGACCCCTTCGAGACATGCCGGCCTGTGGGGCGTTGGTTTCAATGTCGGAATTGCTCATCTGAATTCTCCTATGAGATGTGGTTGAGTTTGAGCGTTGAGCGCCATGCGACGACTGCGAGGAGCGACGAGGCGCCAAGCGTGACAGCGGCGAAGGCAAAGGTGCTCCACCATCCGGCCGTGTCGAAGAGGACGCCGCCGAGGGCAGCACCCATGGTGATTGCGAGCTGGATAACCGCGACCTGCAAGCCGCCGCCGGCCTCCGCATCATCCGCA